>JGI20214J51088_10001328_pt1 | contig 16910 bp, 16 predicted proteins | sample WetSurMetagenome_FD_51088 | JGI IMG/M metagenome (IMG submission 51088) | reverse complement strand
CATGAATTGCATAATGAACCATTCAGAGATGAAGTATTTAAATATATTTTGAACTGGATAAACAAATAGGAAATGGAACTTCGTACTACATTTTCCATAGAACCTTCGCGCGAAAAGATTACATATAATGACCCGGTTATGTTTATCGGGTCATGTTTTGCCTCCTCTATTGGTTCGCAAATGGAAAATGGACATATGCCGGTAATGATCAATCCGGCCGGAGCTGTGTTCAATCCTGTTTCTGTAATTAATACTCTGGAAACTTTTACCACCGGCAAAGAATTTGTACTTGAGGACCTTCATTTCTATGACGGCACATGGCTGAGCTTTTACCACTATACTGATTTTTCATCCGGTGATCCGGCGAAAGTTCTGAATAAAATAAATCAGAGAACAAAGGAANCACTAAGCTTTCTAAAAGATGCCCGATTTCTCTTTATCACACTTGGAACAGCAAGAGTTTATAAGCTGAAAAAATCAGGCCTTGTTGTATCAAACTGCCATAAAATTCCGGCGGCTCAATTTGAATCATGCCTGCTTACAGTAGATGAAATTGTTGCTCCCTGGAATGAGCAATTGAATAAGCTTCATTCTCTTTTTCCACAGTTGAAGATAATTTTTACTATTAGCCCCGTGAGGCACTGGAAGGATGGAGCTCATGGCAACCAGGTCAGCAAATCGGTACTTTTCGTCGCAGTCGAGGAGTTATTGAAGCACAGTACAAAGCCCGGCTATTTTCCTGCCTATGAACTGCTTATGGACGATCTTCGCGATTACAGATTTTATGCGGAAGATATGCTTCATCCGTCATCAACGGCTGTAAATTACATATGGGAATCATTCACAGGCTGCTTTTTTGACAGCCAGACTTCTAACCTCTGGAAAGAAATTTCCAGGATAACAAAGGCCTTAAATCATCGACTGAATACTGACTCTGAAATAAAAAGAGATCATTTCGCACAAAGGCTTCTTAATCAGATTTCTGATATCAAAGTTAAGTTGCCTCAAATAGACCTTTCCAGGGAAGAAGAATATTTTCTCAAATTGAGAAAATTGTAACATATTAAATATCAAAGTATTGATATTTATTTCTCTCACTATTTCCCGAAATGAATAAAAAATCTTAGTCAAAATTATACTCTGGGAGTATGAACATTTGTTTGCTTTTTAACGTTCTAAGATTAAGAAACCTAAACATGAAGAAAATATTTTTATTAGTAATAATTACAATATCAATCAATTATACACTTTCTGCTCAGCAAAATTCAGGAGTAATCAAGGGGAGGGTATACAACTCAAAAACCAATGCGGGTGTTCCGTTTGCCACAGTGCAGATATGGGGAACAACTACAGGTGCAATAACCGATGACGATGGAAAATTTTCATTTTCAGGATTAAAACCCGGATTTGCTGAACTTCGGGTCTCCTCAATAGGATTCAAACCCTTTATTTCAAGTGCAGTAATGGTTACAAACAGTCACCATGTAAATGTTGATATTCCGTTAGAAGAAGCTGAGATAAATATCGGGGAGGTTGTTATTAGGGCATCTCCGTTCGTCAGGAAGATAGAAACACCTATGTCAGTAAGAGTTATTGGGATTGATGAAATTGAAAAAAATCCCGGAGGCAACCGTGATATATCAAAAGTCATTCAATCCTATCCCGGCGTATCATCAACTCCGGCATTCAGGAATGATGTTATCGTAAGAGGAGGAGGCCCGAACGAGAACCGGTTCTATGTTGATAATGTTGAAATACCCTATCTGAACCATTTTTCCACACAGGGTTCATCAGGCGGACCTTTGGGAATTATAAATGTCGACTTTGTCCAGTCAGTTGATTTTCTTTCCGGCGCATTTCCGGCTTCAAAGGGGAATGCTTTAAGTTCCATTCTAAATTTCACCTTCGTAGATGGGAATAAGGATAAAATGAAATACAGGGCAACTGTTGGAGCCTCCGATCTGGGACTTACACTCGATGGTCCCACCGGCAAAAACAGCAGCCTTCTGTTATCTGTCAGAAGATCATATCTTCAATTTCTCTTCAGCGCTCTCAAATTGCCATTTCTGCCTAATTATACCGATTTTCAGCTGAAATATAAGATCCGGCTCAACGCAAAAAATGAACTCACTATCCTTGGACTGGGAGCAAAGGACGATTTTGAGTTAAACCTGAAGGCCAATGACACTGAATATCAACGGTATATTCTCGATTATATTCCCGTTCAGGAACAGTATAGCTATGTATTTGGAATTGTGCTTAAGCATTTCAGGACCAATGGATTCGATACCTGGGTGCTGAGTCGTAATTATCTGAACAATTCTCAGTACAAATATCTTAATAATGTTAAAGCGGATTCCACAAGGCTATTCGATTACCTCTCAGGGGAGGGAGAGATCAAAGCCAGATATGAAAGGACATTCCTGGGAAAAAGCGGTTTCAGATTAAGCTATGGTGCAGGTTATGAATATGCCCACTACAGGAACTCAACATTCAGAAAGGCTTACATAGCGGGAATTGAAACTGAAAACAGTTATAATACAAATCTCAGACTGGGCAAATTCGGTCTTTTCGGACAGATCAGTAAATCATATCTCAAAGAAAAACTAAGCTTGTCATTCGGTTTAAGAACTGACATAAATTCATATTCCTCCTCGATGTCAAATCCTCTTGATCAGCTTTCACCAAGATTATCTGCATCATATAGCCTCACGGGGAAAATTAACCTTAACTTAAATGCGGGGCGCTACTACCAGCTACCGCCTTATACGGCACTCGGGTATTCAAGTCAGATTGATGTCTTTATTAACAGGCAGAATAGTCTTAAATATATTGCAGCAGATCATCTTGTCGCAGGACTTGAAGTAAATCCGTCTGAAAATATTCAGTTCACTGCTGAAGCTTTTTATAAACGTTATTCCCATTATCCTTTTTCTGTAAGAGATTCTGTACCTCTTTCCAGTAAAAGCGCTGACTATGGAATTTTTGGTGATGAAGAGCTGACATCAACTTCTAAGGGACGTGCATACGGATTAGAAATTCTTGGCAGGCTGAAAGAGTTCAGAAAAGTCAATCTTGTCTTCTCCTATACTTTTGTACGCAGCGAGTTTCTGGGTGGTAAGTCAGTATGGTTGCCCTCCTCATGGGATAATAAGCATCTTTTCAGTCTTACTGCAACCCGTAAGTTTTCACATAACTGGGACCTTGGGTTGAGATGGAGATATGTCGGAGGAGCTCCTTATACTCCATATGACCTTGAAAAATCATCATTCAAAGTAGCCTGGGATCTTCAGGGACAAGGTTACCTTGATTATACAAAATTTAATTCGCTCAGACTCAAAGCATTCCATCAGCTTGATATCCGGGTCGACAAGCAATACTTTTTTACAGGATGGTCGTTAATGTTATATGCTGATATTCAAAATGTTTATGATTTCAAGGCGGAATTACCACCCTTGCTGATCAGAGAATCGGACAATAACAAATTACCCGTTACTGATCCGGAAAATCCATCAAAATACAGTCTGAAATACATTAAAAGCCAGTCCGGTACAGTCTTGCCAACTATAGGAATTATTATGGAATTTTAAAAGCTAAGCCAATGCATCAATAGCTTTTATAAAATTAGCCGGGCTTCTGGTTATTAAAAGCTTATCATAAGATTTTTTCGTGGCAAACTCTTCAGGCGAATCGGTAAGGATAATCTTCTTGAGCATCAGAGATTTGCCGATGCTGTTGAAGTAGCCGATTTTCTTTTCAGCAAAGTCAAATGCACTTGAATTCACCACGAGATACTCAAATGGTTTGATTTTATGGATCTCAATTACTTCCGATGCGGGAAGTATTCCTCCGGTGAAGATCACATCGAATCCTCTTTTTTTCAGGGCATACTTATAGAACAGGAAGTTATTATCGGTCAGGTTATCAGAGGTGTTGATCATTGCAACCGATGCTTTTGATTTCCCTGTTGGCTGTTTGAGCGAATTATCCTCAAGGATAATAATCTGTTTTATTGTATTCCTTACAAACTGCTCCTGCGCCCTTGAGAGACTGCCAGTTTGCCAGAGTATCCTTGCTTTTTCTAGAAGAGGATAGAGATAATGTGAATAAGCCTTTTCTATACCCTGATGAAGTATGAACGGGGAAAGAGCCTCCTTGAACATATTCTCGTTAAACCGGATGGCTGACATGAGTATTTTCCCGGGCTGGAAATTCTGATCCTGATCGTCGTGCTTCCCGCTGACAGTCATTACCTGTTGTGTCAGTTCGTCATCCTCGAGCCTGGCTATTTTTGAAATTTTCAGTCCATTACGGTTCAGATAAGCAACATTGAGAATTTTTTTAAGTTCAGCTTCACTGTAAGTTCTTATATTTGAGTCTGTTCTGTCTGGCTCAAGTATTTTGTACCTTTTCTCCCAAATCCTGATTGTATGCGCCTTAATACCCGAAAAATTTTCGAGATCTTTTATCGAAAACACATTTACCCCGTCTTCCATAGATACATAGATAATAGTTTAGAAAACTGATCAATATCACAACCGATTAAACAATCATTAGAAAGGATTGTTTAAAAAAATCAGGTCCGGATGCTAAAATTTTACTTTAATCTGCGGAATTTTTTCCCGAAAACATAGAACAAAAGCCTAAAGTAGTGAATTGTGCTTTATTTGGAAGGTTCAACCATTATTTTTTTCACTACTCTGACTCCGTCACTGAATATAATCGTGACCAGGTACATTCCCCTTTTGGGACTTTCAAGGAAGATTTTAATCAGTTGCTGCGGATCATTGTATTGCAACCTTAAAACATCCTGACCAATGATATTGGTGACTTTAATGAAAGTGAAATCTTTTTCGGTTTTAATTGTGAAGCTATTGTCCCTTACGGGTACGGGATAAATACTTACAGCAATGGAATTTGCTTCCCTGGAATATTCCTTCTGAGCTGTGGTTCCGGCAATATTAATAGTATCCTTCTGTGCGTGAAGAGCTAAATTGAAAAATAATAAGAAGATAAGGAGTAGACTTTTCTTCATATATTGCCGTTTGTGTTAATGCCACAAATATTGTGCTAAAGTTAAAATAATTTTATTGAAAATTACTAAAAATTAATTTTGCCCTCTCCAGATCGGCTGGTGTATCAATACCAATACTCTCCCATTCTGTTACTGCAGTGCGTATCCGGTATCCGTTTTCAATCCATCTGTTTTGTTCAAGCGACTCTGAAATTTCAAGCTGACTGCGTTTAAGTAAAGTAATTTTCTTTAATGTGGATGCCCTGTAGGCATACAATCCAATGTGTTTGTAATATCTATGATGCTCCGACCATTTGCTCATTTCAGTATCGCGCAGATATGGAATGGCTGTCCTGCTGAAATATATGGCATCGCCTTTAATGTTAAGAATAACCTTTGGCTGGTTTGGGTTGAAAATATCTTCACCAGGTACTGCAACTCTGATGAGAGTTGCTATTTCGACAGTATCATCATTGAAACAACTAAGGAGTGAGGCAATCTGTTCAGGCTTTATAAATGGCTCATCACCCTGTATATTAACTGCAACATCGATGTTTTTGCCGGTTCTGTCATTTATTATTTCGACAGCTTCAGCGCAACGGTCTGTGCCGCTCTGATGATCAGGAGATGTCATAATAACTTTCCCTCCGAAACTCTTCACCGCGTTAAATATCCTTTCGTCATCGGTTGCGACCCATACAGAGTCGAGTATCTGGCTTGCCTGGTCATAAACTCTTTGGATCATTGTCTTGTTCCCGATCATGACCAGGGGCTTTCCCGGGAATCGTGAAGAAGCATATCTGGCCGGTATAATTCCGGCAAAATGAAGGGCATGTTCCTGTTTCATGTCGCGAATTTACGAAAAATGCATTTCCCAATGTTTTAAAAAAACCTTAAATTCGCAGCAATAATCCGGAAATGAAAGATCTGCAAAATATTAAGCAAAGGTTTGGGATAATTGGCAACTTCGAAGGACTGAACAGAGCCATTGATATAGCCGTTCAGGTAGCTCCTACCGACCTTTCGGTACTTATTACAGGAGAAAGTGGAACAGGGAAAGAGATTTTTCCACAGGTAATCCATAGCTACAGCACCAGGAAGCACGGGCAATATATTGCTGTAAACTGCGGCGCTATCCCCGAAGGAACTATTGATTCAGAACTATTTGGTCATGAAAAGGGCTCATTTACTGGAGCTTCAGACAGCAGAAAGGGTTATTTTGAAGTGGCCGACGGAGGCACTATTTTCCTCGATGAAGTGGCTGAATTGCCGTTATCAACACAGGTCAGGCTTCTCAGAGTTCTTGAGACCGGTGAATTCATCAGAGTAGGATCTTCGAAGGTACAAAAGACAAATGTCAGAGTTATCGCAGCAAGTAATGTTGAAGTTCCAAGAGCAATAGATAACGGAAAATTCAGGGAAGATCTTTTTTACAGGCTCAATACTGTGCCTATCAAGGTTCCGGCATTGCGTGAAAGGGGCGAAGATATCTTTCTGCTCTTCAGGAAGTTTGCTGTCGATTTTGCTGAAAAGTACCGGATGCCGGCTATACGACTCGATTCTGAAGCCAAAAACATACTATTGAATTATGGCTGGCCAGGCAATGTAAGACAGCTTAAAAACATTACGGAACAGATCTCTATCATAGAAAATGAAAGGGAGATCACAGCATATAACATGCGCAATTACCTTCCTGATTACGGAGGAGTGAAACTTCCGGCAGTTATAAAGAAAGATGACGACAAAACATTTTCTTCCGAAAGGGAGATCCTTTATAAGGTTCTCTTCGATATGAAGAGTGATATGAATGATCTTAAAAAACTGGTATTTGATCTTATCAGAAGAGGGGATGTTGATGTAAATTTTCACGAGACCAACTCTCATGCCATAAAGAATCTGTTCAGGGAGGCAAAGGAAGAACATAATGACACTATTGAACCCGGAGTTCCTTCTGTTGAATACCCCCAGCATAAAACACTAAATAATATTCAGGACACAGAGGAGATAATAGAAGAGTCTCTCTCACTTGCTGACAAGGAAGTGGAAATGATCAGAAAAGCACTTGAAAAGTATAATGGCAAAAGAAAAATGGCTGCAGGCGAGCTTGGAATTTCGGAACGTACCCTCTACAGAAAGATAAAAGAATATGGCATTGAATCATAAGAATAATCCGGAATTGCTGAAATACAGATTCTTAATCATCGTATTAACAGCTGTTTTTGCCCTTTCTGCAGGATGCACTGTATCATACAAATTTACAGGAGCCAGTACAGTCGGTTTAAGTACATTCAGCGTTCAGTATTTCCAGAACAGGGCTCCGGTAGTTCAGCCAGGCCTCAGTCAGAATTTAACTGATGCCCTTATTGATAAATGTAAAGCACAGACAAATCTAAAATACCTTAACTCCAGCGGAGATGTAAACTTTGAAGGTGAGATCAGCGATTATAATACACGTCCTCTAACAGTTGCGGCTGACGCGCAGGCTGCCACCAACAGATTTACAATTTCAGTAAGGGTGAAATTTACAAACACCATTAAACCTGAACTCAGTTTTGAACAGGTATTTTCACGCTATGAAGATTACAGCAGCAGCCTTAATCTCAGCGACGTCGAAAAGGACCTCTCTGATAAAATAGTCGAGATGCTTGTTGAAGATATCTTCAATCAGGCTTTCGTAAACTGGTAACACTTATGAACAGAAATGACTTTCTGAATTTGATTGAGAGTAATCTTCCTGTCAGTAATAGGCTGATAGGAGAGGTTTATGAATTGCTTGATATCTTCCCCTATTTTCAGAGTGCTCATATGCTGCTTTTAAAGACTCTGCATAACAATGCGGATGTTAAATTTGAAAATCAACTCAGGAACTCTGCTATTCATATCGGTGACCGCGAGGTGCTTTACTGGCTGTTAAACCCTCCTCCCTTTTTAAAGGCTGCTGAAGAAAATGTCAGGAAGAGCATAGTAAAGAAGGAGGAAACAAGCGTCGATACCCAGCAGACAGTCATTGAGTCGGCTGGCAACAGTGATATGATGATCGACGAAATTGAAAGGGAATCGGAAACCACAAAGCCAGGAGAAAAACATGATTCAGTTAATTCCGGACATCAGGTTATGATAGCTTCAGAGCCTGATATAGCTGAGCCAGCTGAAGTGATGATTCTTCTTGATGAAAAAGCAACGCCACCTGAAGAAAAAGTCGTTTATATGGATCCCGGCTTTTCAGTTTCTGAACGTTCTGATCTTCTGGAACTTGATCTCGATGTAGTTTATGATGCAGACGGACAGGAGGAAGATGGTTTGACCAGCGATGGTCAAAAGCAGGAAGAACAGGTCAGGAAGAAACTCCAGTCTGAGCTGATCGACAAATTCATAATTACAAATCCGCGTATTGAGCCGCAGAGAGAAAAGTCCAGCATTCCGAATGAAGATATATCAAAGCCATATATTGAGGAAACAGGAGGATTGGTTACTGAAACACTTGCGAAAATTTATGTAAATCAGGGATATTACTCAAAGGCAATAGATATATATGAAAAATTAAGTTTGAAATTTCCGGAAAAAAGCAGTTACTTTGCGTCTCAAATTGAAAAAGTTAAAGAATATATAAAAAAGTGATCAGATGGGAATTTATATTTTTGTTTCAGTATTAGTGATAATCGCATGCATATTACAGGTAATGATAGTGCTTGTGCAGAATTCTAAAGGCGGAGGACTGGCTGCCAATTTTACTTCAGCCGGACAATCAATGGGTATTCGCAAAACAGCTGACTTCCTTGAGAAAGCAACATGGACACTCGCAGCTTCTATCCTTATTCTTTGTGTTGTAGCTACTGCAACTATTCCCCGTGGAACAGGTGCAGGTAGATCGAGAATTGAAGAACAGATTAAAAACACAGTTGATCCGAATGCGATTCCAACGCTTCCGACTGCAGTTCCATCCACATCCACTACCACTCCACCGGCATCAAACACTACTCCTGCTGGCAGTCAGGATAAACCGGCGAAATAGGTTATTTAAACAAAATACTCTATATAAGGTGTCAGTTTGTCACATACTGACACTTTTTTTTTGTGAGATAATACAAAATGACACTTATTTTGCTTTGGCATGGAATATGTTCGTAGAGTGAGTCGAAAATGATGTTTAACTTTAAAACTAGATAAAATGGCACAATTAAAAGGAAAAATTTTGGCAGGTAAGGTTCTTGTAAAACCTAATGAAGCTGAAGAAAAAACTGCAAGTGGAATAATTATACCTGATTCTGCAAAGGAAAAACCTCGTCAGGGAAAAGTGGTTCTTGTTGGAGCAGCAAAGAAAGATGAAGAAATGGAAGTGAAGAAAGGTGATGTAGTTCTTTATGGTAAATATGCCGGACAGGAACTGACAATTGATGGTGATGATTATCTTCTTGTTTCACAGACAGATATCCTTTTTATAGCTTAATTTTTGCAAACTTTATAAATTCATAATGATATGGCAAAAGAGATTAAATTCAATATTGATGCACGTGCTCTCCTTAAAGAAGGAGTAGATCAGCTTGCTGATGCAGTAAAAGTAACACTTGGACCGAAAGGTCGTCACGTTGTTCTTGAGAAAAAATATGGCGCTCCGCAGATAACAAAAGACGGAGTAACTGTTGCAAAAGATATAGAACTTGCTGATCCCTACAGAAACATGGGAGCACAGATGGTGAAAGAGGTAGCATCTAAAACAGGCGATATTGCAGGTGATGGTACCACTACCGCTACAGTTCTTGCTCAGTCAATTATTAATGTTGGTCTGAAAAACATCACTGCAGGTGCAAATCCAATGGATATTAAAAGAGGAATTGACAAAGCAGTTGATAAGGTTATCAAACACCTTGCTTCACAGGCTAAGGTTATCGGTGATGACCTGAAGAAAATTGAACAGGTTGCGAGAATATCTGCTAATGACGACGAGGAAATTGGAAGACTTATTGCCGAGGCAATGGGAAAAGTTCATAAGGAAGGCGTTATTACTGTTGAGGAATCAAAAGGAACAACAACATCTGTTGAAGTTGTTGAAGGTATGCAGTTCGACCGCGGATATATTTCAGCTTATTTTGTAACAAATGCTGAGAAAATGGAAGCTGACCTCGAAAATCCATACATCCTTATCTACGACAAGAAAATCTCAACCATGAAGGATATGCTTCCGGTTCTCGAATCGACAGCACAGACCGGACGTCCGCTTCTCATTATTTCTGAAGATGTTGAAAGTGAAGCTCTTGCTACTCTGGTAGTAAACCGTTTACGCGGATCATTAAGAGTTTGCGCAGTTAAAGCTCCGGGATTTGGCGACAGAAGGAAAGAGATGCTTGAAGACATCGCTATTCTTACAGGTGGTACAGTTATTTCTGAAGAAAAAGGCCTTAAACTTGAGCATACTACACTTGAAATGCTCGGTACTTCTGAGAAAGTTACTGTTAACAAAGAAAACACAACTATTGTTAACGGAGCTGGTGATAAAGATATGATCAAAGCCCGTATTGCACAGATCAGACAGCAGATGGCTACAACCACATCTGATTATGATAAAGAAAAATTGCAGGAACGCCTCGCAAAACTGGCTGGCGGTGTCGCAGTTCTTTATATAGGTGCAGCTTCTGAAGTTGAGATGAAAGAGAAAAAGGACAGAGTTGATGATTCACTTCATGCAACCCGCGCTGCTATTGAAGAAGGTATCGTTCCTGGTGGTGGTGTTGCTTATATCCGCGCAATCAGTGCCCTCGAAGGATTAAAAGGTGATAATGAAGACCAGACAACAGGCATCGAAATTATCAAACGCGCTATTGAAGAACCTTTACGTCAGATTGCTGCAAACGCCGGGAAAGAAGGCGCTGTAGTTGTTCAGAATGTGAAATCAGGAAAAGGCGATTATGGCTATAATGCACAGACTGATAAATACGAGAAACTCTTCGTTTCTGGTGTTATCGATCCTGCTAAAGTTACCCGTGTTGCACTCGAAAATGCAGCATCTGTTGCAGGCATGTTCTTAACTACCGAAGCAGTTATTGTTGATGTTAAAGAAGACGCTCCGGCAGGTCCTCCTCAGGGAATGGGCGGCGGAATGCCAGGCATGATGTAATTCAATAATATAAATTTTATTTTACCAGTAGGGACATGTCGTGGCATGTCCCTACTTATTTTATATATTTGCACCTTATTTAAAAGAAGAATAACTTGATGAATAATATCCGGAATTTTTGTATCATCGCTCATATTGATCACGGTAAAAGTACCCTGGCTGACAGGTTATTGGAGAAGACCAATACAATAACCGAACGGGAATCCATGGCACAGGTGCTCGACGATATGGACCTTGAACGGGAAAGGGGTATTACTATCAAGAGTCATGCTATCCAGATGGAATATGCCCATGAAGGGCAAAAGTTTATACTTAACCTGATTGACACCCCGGGCCATGTTGACTTCTCGTATGAAGTGTCAAGGTCAATTGCAGCCTGCGAGGGAGCATTGCTGGTAATTGATGCGACACAGGGCATCCAGGCTCAGACAATTTCCAATCTTTACATGGCAATCGATCATAACCTCGAGATCATACCCGTTCTGAACAAGATGGATATGGCCAGTGCTATGCCTGAAGAGGTTAAGGATCAGATTGTGGATCTGGTTGGCTGCAAGAGGGAAGACATAATCGAAGCAAGTGCTAAGACAGGCATGGGAGTTGAAAAAATCCTTGAAGAGATTGTTACCCGTGTTCCCCATCCAAAGGGTGATCCTGATGCCCCCTTACAGGCCCTTATTTTTGATTCTATTTTTAACTCATTCAGGGGGATAATAGCATATATTAAAATTGTGAACGGCACAATCCGCAAGGGTGAAAAGGTGAAGTTTGTAAATACCGATCATGAATACAATGCAGAAGAAATCGGTATACTGAAGTTAAAGCCCGATCCCCGTGAGGTAATGAGCGTGGGCGATGTAGGCTATATTATAACCGGTGTTAAAGTTTCAGCTGAAGTAAAGGTGGGAGATACTATAACACAGGTAAAAAATCCCTGCGAGCACGCAATCTCAGGTTTTGAGGATGTAAAACCTATGGTCTTTGCAGGTATCTACCCCGTAGATGCAGATGATTATGAGGATCTCAGAATTTCAATTGAAAAGCTGCAGTTAAATGACGCATCGCTCTCATTTATTCCTGAATCATCAGCTGCTCTGGGCTTCGGATTCAGATGCGGGTTCCTTGGGTTGCTTCATATGGAGATCATCCAGGAACGTCTCGACCGCGAATTCGACATGGACGTTATTACCACCGTTCCTAACGTGTCATTTAAAGCCTTTACTACCAAAGGAGAAGAAATAGATGTGCATAACCCGTCGGGACTTCCTCCTGTAAATCACATTGAACGGATTGAAGAACCGTACATAGTGGCACAGGTTATTACACTGTCGGAATATGTGGGATCGATAATGAATCTTTGCATCGACAGGAGAGGAGTGCTTAAGAACCAGGTATATCTTACACGCGACAGGGTGGAACTTACTTTCGAAATGCCGCTCGCTGAAATTGTTTTTGATTTCTACGATAAGCTAAAAAGTATTTCCAAAGGCTACGCCTCATTCGATTATTACTATACAAGTTATCAGAAAGCCGATCTTGTCAGACTCGATATTCTTTTGAACGGAGAAATGGTTGATGCTCTCTCAACCCTTATTTATCGCGGACATGCATATGAATTCGGAAGAAAGATGTGCATTAAGCTTAAAGAATTAATCCCGCGTCAGCAATTTGATATTGCCATTCANGCCGCGATAGGGGCGAAAATCATTTCAAGGGAAACCGTAAAAGCCGTAAGAAAGGATGTTACCGCTAAATGTTATGGAGGTGATATTACAAGGAAAAGAAAGCTTCTTGAGAAGCAGAAGAAAGGGAAGAAGCGGATGAGGCAGGTAGGTAATGTGGAAGTACCTCAGCAGGCTTTCCTGGCGGTCTTAAAGCTTGATTAAATTTTGTCCCTTCCCGCTGCGCGGGATCCCCCTAAAGGGGGAATAATTCGCATAAGAATCACTAAAAGTATAAAACAGAAATTTACCCCCCTTTAGGGGGGAAGGGGGGCCATGAAAAACTAGCTGAGAAGTTTATACCCCCTNCCATGAACATTCAGTATTTTCACGGAAGGATCCTTTCTTAAATATTTNCTGAGACGTGTGATATATACATCCATGCTCCTCGCATTGAAATAATTATCATCGATCCATATAGTCTTCAGCGCGTANTTGCGCTCGAGTATTTCATTCCGGTGACGGCAGAGCAGCTCGAGAAGTTCAGATTCCTTGGTAGTAAGTTTAATATTCTGATCTTCGAAAGCAAGCATTTGCTTTAAAGGGTCGAATGAATATCCTCCAATGAGGTAGCATTCATCTTTTAAGACAGCAGCGGGAGAATTTGTCCTGCGCAGGATCGCTTCTATCCTGTACAGCAGCTCCTCCATTGAAAATGGNTTGGTGATATAATCATCAGCNCCTGTTTTGAATCCGTCAATTATATCTTCCTTCTGATTCTTTGCGGTNAGAAATATTATAGGAATATCAGGAGTGGTCAGTCTTATCTCCCTTGCNAGTGTCAGTCCATCCATCTCAGGCATCATTATATCCAGAATACATAANCCGAAAGATCCTGAAAGGAAAGCCTCAAGTGCGAGGCTTCCATTAATATAAAGCTCTGTATCATAGTTTTTTGCAGAGAGATAGGTCTTTAAAAGGATCCCAAGGTTGTTATCATCTTCTGCCAGTAATATTTTTGTCTTACTCATTGCTCTTGATTTTAGTTTCGGAAGCCTCTTCCACATGCGATTGTATATGGATCTGCAATTTAACTATTAAGTTTATATCCCGTCATGGTTTTATGTACCCCTTGAGTTTCTGTTGCGGGAGAAACAAAATGAATTTTGTACCTTTTCCAACCTGGCTTTCAACTTTGATTTCTCCGTTATGGTCTTCAATGATTTTCTTCACATAAGTCAGGCCAAGTCCGAATCCTTTTACATTGTGGACATTACCTGAATGGACACGGAAGAACTTATCAAAAATATGTCTCAGGTTTTCTTTACTTATTCCTATACCATTATCTTCAATGCTTATCACAATCCCCTTCTTGTTATTCCTGGTCGAGATGGTTATTACCGGGCTGTCTTTTGAGTATTTTATGGCATTATCGATGAGATTTGAGATGGAATTAAGAAAATGACTCTCATCTATATTGACTTTAGATTTTGTTGCCTGAAAGTCAGTTTCAATTGTTCCGGCTCTGTTTCTGATCTGAAGGGCGAAATTATCAACTGCTTTCTCAAGAATACTATGGACATCAGTTTCAACCATATTAAGCTTCATCTTCATTTTCTCAAAGATGGCCATCTGGAGTACCTTTTCTACCTGGAATTTTAATCTCATGCTCTCATCGGAGATTACTTTTGCCAGGCTTTCAATGTTCTTATCTTTCTCAGGTATCGATTTGTCAGCCATCATCTGCGATGCAAGCGATATGGTGGAAATAGGGGTCTTAAGCTCGTGAGTCATGTTATTTATGAAGTCGTTCCTTATTTCCGATACCTTCTTCTGGCGGAAAATAACTATAAAGGTGCCCGCAGAAAGAACAAGCAGCAGCAGCGTGAAAAGTAATGATAAAAAACCCAGATTTCCGATTTTTTCAAATTTATATTGTTGTTCCTGAAGGCAATACAGGACTATCTGATTCTGACTTGGCACCGGATCATTGGGAAAGAGCTGAATAATGAATTTATTTGTTCCGGGTTTATCGGTAAACCCCGGGGTCTTCCATATGCTTCCATACCTTCCGGAGAGGATTGAAAATTCAAAATCGAGGTATATTCCTACATTGTTCAGGGCAATACGCAGGTCGTCATGCAGTTTTTCAGGATTGATTCTTTCCCTTATATCCGGAGTATTGCGAAGGATTTTTTCCATGATTTTCTCAAGGAATACAATTTTGTTTGTTACTCTGCCACTAATTTCCGAGCTCGTGATCTGTGAAGATGGTTCATTTGCTTCAGCAGGGGAAAAAGGGGTGACGCTTTCTGATGAGATAAATATCTTATGACCGGAACTGGTAATAGCTATAGGTTCTCCGGGATTATTAAGCCCATACATTTCGAGCAGAGCCGAATTAGGCTGGTAGCCTTTGAGTTTTTTTGCCAGCGGGGAATTTTTCGGGACTATTGCGGTTACTGAATCCGTTGAAGCCGTATCGATATCCTCAACAATGTTCTTGATCAATTCCTTTTCTTCAAGATCGAGGACCACCGATTCAAGAGCTTTATTTGCAAGATATCTGAACTGTTGATCAGTTATAACAATTGCATTTCTTATCCAGTATAGTTGAATAAGAATCAGACCGGATATCGCGAAGAAGAAAAATACGGCCAATAAAGCAATGGTTGTCCGTTTCATACAGATGCAAAAGTACTTGTATATATTTTATATTACGACACTTTAACTTTCTTTAACAGAGAAAGGAGTGTCTAGAGTGACTAAAGTGCCTAGAGTGACTAAAGTGTCTAGAGTGACTAAAGTTTAAGAAGAAACCTTAATTTTCCTGAAAACCGGAAAGAAGTTAGTTAATAGTGCCTGTGTTTTTAAGATTAGAAGATTATGCAGAAGTGGTCCAACTCAAGGCACTTTAGGCACTTTAGTCACTTCAGGCACTTTTTTCTATTTAACATATCATTAAATAAATGTTAATTTTCAGCTATTTAGGCAAAAAGATTTTTTTATCCCACTAATCAGTGATATATTTGTACAGGATTTGGCACGATAATTGTAATAAAAGATATAGAGGTTTTTTTCATAGGTTAGGTTAGTTTTAGGGTTATCAAAACAGTGGGTCGCTATTCTGGCGGCCCACTTCTTTTTTAACTGGTCAGATAGTCGATACCTTTTTCACCGGCAGATCTTTTTCCCTGGCTATATGAAAGACATGTTTTCTGATAATGCTTGTTTTTTCCCCCTGGATCCAGGTAAGATTTATAACAGATGTCGTTCCGTCCTTAAACAGAAGTTTTATCTTTTTCTGGCGCTTAGGCATTACAATCTCTTTTATATCATTCCATTGGAATAGATGAGTTGACGCTTTTATTCCTCCGATCCTGTACTCAATTTTCTCCATATCGACAGAAAAGAACATGTCTTTCCCCTTAAAAGTAGCGAATGCGGCAATGATAAAGACAATCAGGCTTATTCCAAAAGGAGCCAGTGACAGAATTGCCGGAATACTCAATTGTTTCAATACCAGGCTAACAAACAATACATATAAACCAGCAAACAGGAATAGAGAGGCAAAAATCCATAAAAGTGTTTTACTTCCTCTTGAAAACTCCTTCTCAGATAAATTTTGATATAAGCTTTCCATACGCTATTGGGTTAAGTAATGTAAATTCTTATCCTTTATTGTAGTGAGATCTATATTAAAAACCGCAGTTATGCTTTCAATTTCCCTTAGACCTGTAATTAATTCATCCTTGTCTACTTCATTCTCATTAGTTTGTATTTGAATCAGGTAGTCTATGTTTTTAAGTTTATTCAGAAGATGGTACTTCCCGTTACGGTTTGAAATCAGGTCGACTGTAAGGTCATCACCTGATGTGCTGTTAGAAAATCTGCTAAAAAAAAGTTCGGGCTTACTCTCCCCATCAGGTATAATCGGTGATTTATGTTTAAGCGATATGCCAAATTTCTTATTCAGAGCAATGGATAGTTTATAATCGGGTTCGGCTGTGACAAGTCCGAACAGAATATAATCATCATACTGTTCAATAAGCAGTTTTACCCTTGTAACTTTTTGATTACTTTTCATCTCCTTTTAAGACAACTGATAAAGTTAGGAAAAAAA
>JGI20214J51088_10001327_pt1 | contig 16911 bp, 9 predicted proteins | sample WetSurMetagenome_FD_51088 | JGI IMG/M metagenome (IMG submission 51088) | reverse complement strand
TAGGCACTTTAGGCACTTTAGGCACTCAAAAATAAATTACCAATTAATAAAAGAATTACTAATTATAAATAAATACTTGAAAATGGATACTCCGCGAGAAACAATGGATAAAGTGATCCCAAAGAAGACAGGCTTTCAGAAGAAACATATCGGCTATATTGGTGGCGGCTTAGTGATAATCGTATTAATTTATATGGCTTTCTTTGCCGATCGGACATCTACTTATAAGGTTGAAAAAGATAAACTAATTATAGAAACCGTAACTGAAGATCAGTTTAATGATTACATTACTGTTCCCGGTATGGTTGAGCCAATAACCACAATCAAACTCGATGCCCAGGAAGGTGGTAGGGTTGAAGAAAAAGTCATTGAAGAGGGAACAATGGTGAAAAAAGGAGACGTTATCCTGCGACTATCCAATCCTGACCTCTATCTAGCTATCTTAACCAGTGAAGGTGATCTTGGTTTTAGAGAGAACCAGCTAAGGCAAACTCAGATTTCGATGGAACAGGAGAAACTTTCAATTAAAAGAGAACTTGTGACACTTAAATTTAATATCGACCGGTTACAGCGTAATTTTAGGCAAAATGAATTACTAATCAAAGACAGCCTGATATCAAAAGAAGATTTTATACGATCAAAAGAAGATCTTGATGCCGCAGTTCAATCCAAAGATCTTTATATAGAACGTATGAAGACNGATTCCATTTTCCGTACNGTGAACGTACAAACGATGCAAAATGACCTTTTAAATATGCGGAAAAACCTTGCGCTCGTAAGAGACCGGGTAAAAAATCTTAATGTTACAGCTCCTGTCGATGGTCAGCTTGGCCTATTAACACCAGAAATAGGACAACAGATAAATCGTGGCGAAAACATGGGACAATTAAATGTTCTTACATCGTATAAAGTAACAGCTCAGATTGATGAACATTATATCGACAGGGTAAGAGCGCAGCTTGATGCAACACTTGAACGTCAGAACAATAAATTCAACCTTACGGTTAGAAGAGTTTTTCCTGAAGTCAGGGGTGGTACTTTTAAAATTGAAATGATCTTCCGCGACAGCATGCCGGATAATATCAGAACCGGCCAGACATACTATATCAGCTTGCAGCTGGGCCAGCCTAAAGTATCAGTTCTGGTACCAATAGGCGGTTTCTTCCAGGAAACCGGCGGACAATGGATATTTGTTCTTGATCCCTCAGAATCTTTTGCAACAAAACGGAGCATCTCCATAGGAAGAAAAAATCCAAAATATTATGAGGTCCTTGAAGGCTTGAAACCNGGTGAAAAGGTAATTGTATCGGGCTATGAAACATTCGGGAAAAATGAAAAACTAATTCTGAAAAAATCCAAATAACTATTAATAATTAAAGTCATGATTAAAACTAATGATTTAACCAAGATCTTCAGAACTGAAGAAGTTGAAACAACAGCGCTTAATAAAGTGACTCTCAATGTAAAAGAGGGTGAATATGTAGCCGTAATGGGTCCTTCGGGATGTGGAAAATCCACACTGCTTAACATCCTTGGCTTACTCGATAATCCAACATCAGGAAGTTATATTTTCAACGGAACTGAGGTAGCCAACCTGAAAGAACGCGACAGGACAATTTTCCGCAAAGGAAATATCGGTTTTGTTTTTCAGAGCTTCAACCTCATTGACGAACTTAATGTATATGAAAATGTTGAGTTACCTCTTATATATCTCAAAATGAAAACCAGCGACAGGAAAAAGCAGGTAGAAGAAGTCCTCGAAAGAATGAAGATAGGACATCGAGCAAAACATTTTCCTCAGCAACTTTCCGGCGGGCAACAGCAAAGGGTTGCTATAGCCAGAGCTGTAGTCGCAAATCCAAAGCTTATCCTTGCCGATGAGCCAACAGGTAACCTCGATTCAAAAAACGGTATTGAGGTGATTAATCTTCTTACGGAACTCAATAAGGAGGGAACAACTATTATAATGGTTACCCACTCCGACAGGGATGCCGGTTATGCCCACAGAATTGTTAACCTGTTTGACGGACAGGTAGTTACTGAGAAATAAAAGAAGTATATATCTGATAAAAGAAAAGAGGTTTCCATATGGAGACCTTTTTTTGTTTATGGCCGATGTATGTAGGGACGTTGCATGCAACGTCCCTACAGATAATATTTGTCAAAATATTTAAGACCTGCGCTAAGCGAAGTTTGCAACGCGCTTTTTATAAAAAGTAGTCTAAGACTACAGATTAGTTTTGGCGAAGTCATAGACTTNGCCGAGCTGAGGTCCGTTTTGATAAATTTCGGCAAAAACCGGGGAGATCCCTCGCTTCGCTCGGGATTGACATAATGATCAGGTGGTTAGGGGTGGCAGAAGTGGCGATTCGCATAACCAATTTTCATACATGTCAGCAATTCACCTGCGAATCGCCGCTTCTGCCCCCTTTTATGTTCCCAAATGAACTGTCATCCAGAGCGAAGCGATGGATCTCCCGATTCAATTATAAAATTCCATAAAAGCGACCTGCGCTCCTGTCTAATAATTTAAACCCTTTTGTATGATTTATAGACAAAAATAATCCCTGTTAGACTTTTCTAAATATTATATTACTCATTATGTGAGCGTTAACGCAATTGGCATATGCTTTGAGATTTTTTCTGAACAAATTTATCCTCAACCACATGATAAAGTTCTTATTCCGTAATGGTTTCAGGTCTCTGATAAAACAGATGCCGTATTCTTTTGTGAATATTCTAGGTATGACAATTGGGGTAGGTTCCGTTCTTGTATTGATAATATGGATCACTGCAGAAACGAGTTACGATAAGTTCCATAAAGACCAGGAAAGATTGTACAGAATTGCAATNATAATAAAAACACCAAACATAGAGTTTAATCAGGGATCGATAAACATGCCGGCAGGTCCNGAATACAAAAGAGAGTTCCCGGTTATAGAAGAAATGGTCAGGGTTGATCCTAAAACAGCCTCAGCCGGTTACAATAATAAATTCAGCCAGCTCTCTGTTCTGTATACCGATAAAACTTTCTTTGATCTGTTTTCTTTTGATCTGGTAAAAGGTGACAAAAAAACATGCCTTGATACACCTCAGAGTATTGTACTTACTGAGAAAGCTGTGAAAAAAATATTCGGAACTGAAGATCCCCTTGGAAAAACAATTCTGATCGAAGGTAATACATTCAATATTACCGCTGTTGCAAAGGATCCTCCTGTTAATACAGTTTTTCAGTTCCAATGCCTGCTCCCACTCTCCATTGAGGAAAAGAAGTACCATATAGGATGGGATGGAGGACTAACTGTATATACTTTTATTCGGTTAGTTAAAGGTGCTGATCCATTGCAGCTGGAAAAACAGATAATAGAATATATGGAAGGGGCAATCAATAAGAAATTCAGGCAATCTGGCTTTCTGGTTACCCCATATCTTCAGAAAATCGGTGGTATTCATCTCTATTCAACAACGAACAGAGGTAATGATATTGGTGAAAAAGGAAGCATTACCAAGCTGTACATGTTTTCAGGTATCGGTTTATTAATACTATTGATTGCCTGCTTCAATTTTGTAAACATCAGCACTGCTTTATCATTCCATAGAGCAAAAGAGGTTTCGGTGAAGAAAATATTCGGATCAGAAAGGAAAAATATTATCTTGTTTTTCTTCATCGAAACGGCGATAGCTATCTCCGTTTCTCTCCTACTCGCTTTTATACTGGTTAAAATACTTCTTCCGATTATAGCCGGGATGATAGGAAAGGATCTTTCACTAACTGTGATAAAGCTCGAGGGATGGATACTGATTTTTAGCTCACTATTTCTTTTTTGTACTGTTTTTGCCAGCTTTTACAGCTCCTTTTATCTTTCCTCAATTAATCCGCTGGCATTATTAACTGATATTAACCAGGGCAGACGGAAACAATCCTCGCGAAATATTCTGGTGACATTTCAGTTTGCTATTTCGACAGGACTTATTATTTCGTGCCTGGTTATCTATTCTCAGATGCAGTTCGTGAGAAAGAAAGATAAAGGCTTCGATGAAAAAAATCTTCTCATTGTCAATCTGAGTGCAAAAACTTCAGCATTCTGCGGAATAATTGAAGATAGACTATCTTCTGTCCCTGGTGTTATTTCCGTAACTGCATCTGCCGGGGGCAGACCAGGCCTGGGATTTACATCAAACGGTTATCAACCTGAAGGAGTGGAAAAACCTGTAATGCTAAATGCACTTTATGTCGATGAAAATTACCTTAAGACCCTGGGGATTTCGCTCATTGATGGCCGTGATTTCAGAAATATTAAAGTCGACAGCAATAAAGTTATTGTCAACCAAGCTTTGGCTAAAATGTTTGGGTGGGATAAACCAATAGGCAAGTATATATACAGAGATGTCAAATATGAAGTAATCGGTGAGGTTAAAGATTTCAACACATCTACGCTTTACAATAAAACACAGCCAATTTTCATTTCAACTGTTAACGAATTCCGAGATTTTGAAGATCTGATTATTAAATTTCAGCCTTTAAACATATCTGATGTTCTGAAAAGCACCGAAACAATAATCAAGGAAATTGATCCTTCCAGACCGTTCAATTATGAGTTTTTAGAAGACTCAATGAATTCATCCTATACACAAGATCTTAAACTGAATATCCTTTTCCTGGTTCTTTCTGTTATTGCAATATTCATTTCCAGCCTTGGGTTATTTGGTCTGGCTACCTTCACCACTCAAACCAGGATGAAGGAGATTAGTATCAGGAGAATAAATGGTGCGTCGATAAGTGATGTTTTCCGAAAGTACAATTTTGAATTATTAAAATGGGTTTTGATCTCTTTCATGATAGCCTTTCCTGTTGGCTATTATGCCATGAGCAGATGGCTCAATAATTTTGCATACAAAACCCCTATNAGTATATGGCTCTTAATATCAGCAGGATTGTTCACTTTGTCGATAGGATTAATCACAGTAAGCTGGGCTGCTAACAAGGCTGTCTGTAACAATCCTGCTGAAACACTTCGGAAAGAATAAACCGGCTTATGATATAAAGTAAAATCAGAATACCATCGAAATAGTGGTCCCATTGCCCGGAGCAGAATCACAGGTTATATTGCCATTATGCATCCGCATAATTTGTCGTGAAAAACTTAATCCAATACCTGAGCCTGATTCCTTTGTTGTAAAAAAAGGAACGAATATTTTTTCAAGTGTATCGGCATCCATTCCGGGGCCATTGTCCTGAACTGAAAATATTATCCTGCCTTCAGAATTCCTGGCAGCATTTATTGATATTTTTTTCCCTTGTTCTGATTTACCGAATGCCTCGAGGGAGTTTTTAACCACATTGATAAGCACCTGTGCAAGTAATTTGTCATCGGCCATAATAGTNAGATCATCAGGTGTTACGCTGGTTGTTATTGCAGGCCTGATCGGATATTTGCCATTTTCCGAATCAAAATAGCTATTTACAAGAATTGTAGTGCGCTCGAAAAATTCACTGACGTTAACTTTAATAAATTCAGGTTTTGGCAGCTGTGTCAGACTGCGGTACGACTCAACAAAACGTATCAGGCCCTTACCATGATCTTCAATGATATTTAGTCCCTTTATAGTATCCGAAATTATCTTTGAGGTAATATTATCAGGACTTTTCTGATCTTCTCCCGACATATAGAAACCTGAAAGTGTAGAACTTAATGAAGTAATCGGAGCAACTGAATTCATGATTTCATGATTAAGGATCCTGATCAGTTTTTGCCATGAATCCATTTCATTTATGTCGAGTTCGCTTTTAATATCCTGCAAAGTCACAATTTTTATCTCTCTGTTCTGTATAATAATCGATTGGGAATGTATGGCCAGGCTCATAATGCGATTGTCAACCTTCACATTTATTTGTTTCTGCTCTCCCGGCTCAATTTTTTCAAGCAGCTCAACCAGCTTCTGATCAATGATCTTCAGTTTATCAATATGCGAGATATGATCCAGACCAAACATCCTCTTTATCTCAGGATTTGTAAACTCCACAACGCCATTTTTGTAGAAAGATATAATTCCGGTTCTGATCTTCTCCATTATGCTTTTGTAAAACTTTTCCTGGAGTTCTATGTTGATCTTTGCGTCTTTAAGTCTGGCATTCAATTCATTGAGACTTTTATTAAGCAACTTTTCATTAGCAAAGCCAACTTCTTCAGGAAAATATAATGATGTCTCTTCATTCCTTACAGCACTAAAGAAAAATGCAAGTTTCTTATTGGTCCTGTTAAGCCACAGAGCTAATAAAACAGTGAGCAAAACAATAAGAAAAAATGAAATTATGGTATATGTAAGATCCTTACCTAAATTGAATGCAAATGTTAATGCAAAAAGAAGTATCCCTGCCAGGTAGGCAATGATTACAAGGTAAAATCTTTTATAGATCATACTTTTTCAGTTTATTATAGAGNGTCTGCCGTGTAATGCCCAGCTTTGATGCAACAACACTAAGATTATTGTCGTGTCTTTTAATTGATTCGGAAATCAGCTTTTTCTCCATTTCTTCGAGAGTAGTATTGTCGTCGTGGAGTACACCTTTTGAAGCAGTGTTAAATGAAAAATCAGCCGGATCGAGTACCGATGAATCAGAAAGGATTACTGCCTTTTCTATCGAATGCTGAAGTTCACGTATATTTCCTGGCCACTGGTAATTTGAAAGTTTTTCTAGTGCCTGAGTATTTATTTTCTTTGCCGGTTTGTTATATTTCTCACAGTAGGATCTTATGAAATGAAATGCCAGGACAGCAATATCGTCTACTCTGTCGCGTAGAGGCGGAACCTCAATCTGGATGGTATTTATTCTATAAAGAAGGTCTTCCCTGAACAATCCTTCCCTCACTCTCGAAGGAAGAGTGCAGTTTGTAGCACAAATCAATCTGATATCAACGGGGATCTGTCTGTTTGATCCTACCCTGACAATAAACCTGTTTTGAAGGGCGCTAAGAAGCTTTGCCTGCGATTGAAGTGAAAGATTCCCTATTTCATCGAGAAAAAGTGTGCCTTTCTGGGCTATCTCAAATTTGCCTGAACGATCATCCTTAGCATCTGTGAAAGCACCTTTGACATGGCCGAACATTTCACTTTCAAAAAGGGTTTCAGTTATAGAACCCATATCCACACTAACCATAAGTTCGTTATTTCTTTTCGACTGGTTATGGATTTCCCTGGCTACAAGTTCTTTGCCAGTTCCATTTTCTCCGGTTATAAGAACATTTGCATCTGTTGCCGCAACTTTCCTCACAATATTCATTACGTTTATCATTGTCGGTGATGCACCGAGCACTATCTTTTCCTCACCTCTTTTTATTTCCTTTTTCAGGAACTGATTATCGTTTTTAAGAAAAAGTGCTTCCTTCCTTGAGCTCCTCAGTTTCCACGCAGCATTGATTGTGGCAAGGAGCTTTTTATTATCCCATGGTTTCAGAATAAAATCGATAGCTCCCTCCCTTAATGCTCGTACAGCAAGTTCCACATCGCCATATGCAGTTATCATAACAACACTTATATTACTATCGTGTTTCAATATTTCCTTCANCCAGAAAAGCCCTTCATTTCCTGAATTAATTCCTGCCTGAAAATTCATATCGAGTAAAACGATATCTACTTCATTCTGAGCTAATACTTCGTGTATCCGTTTTGGGCTGCTAATGGAAATAAGCTTTTCCACTTCATACTGCAACATCATTTCAAGTGCACTTATAACACTTTTACTGTCATCAACGATAAGAAGGGTTCCCTTTATCATTTTTCAATTTTTTATCAAAATACTGAATTTTAATATTATGCATCAAATATATGTCAAATAATTAGACACACCAAGGACACATATTTCTGTATGACAATAAAGGAATGGTTTTGAGACTAAAACTATTTCAGGGTGTTGAAAAAGTCCATTTTAACCACAAAGGATACAAAGCAGGCGCAAAGCACACAAAGGTAAAAACCTACATTTAATCCCGATAGCTATCGGAACTTTGTGACTTTGTGCTAATTCCTCCCTGCAGGCTGGATCCGTCGCTTATCAGAACTCATTTTCTGAGCCCTGTTATTCATATTTCAATGTATCCACTGGATTTGAATTCGCTACCTTATTGACCTGATAACAGGCTGTAAGGAATACTAGAACTAATGACGCCAATCCAGCCAGAGCAAAGATCCAGAGTTTGATACTGCTATGATACTCAAAGTTCTGTAACCATCGTGTCGTGAGGATGTAAGAAACAGGGAATGCCAGCAAAACAGCTATCACAACAAGTAACAGAAATTCGAATGAAAGCTTTTTCAAAATAACAGAAGGGGAAGCTCCCATGACCTTTCTGATACCAATCTCTTTCGTTTTCTTCTCTGCGTTTATCATCGACATTCCGAAAATCCCCAGTAAAGCAATAAAAAGTGTAAGGATTGAAAACAGTATTAACGTCTTCCCAAACCGATCATCTTCAAGATAGAGTAGGTTTACTGAGTCATCCAAAAAAGTATATTCAAAAGGTTTTCCTTCTGCAAATTCATTCCAGACCCCCTTAAGAAACTTAATTGAACCTGAAAGATCATCTGTACTTAGTTTTACGAATAATCTGCTTACTCCCTGTGGATTAAACATTATGATCATCGGAGGGATTTTCTTTCTAAATGAGTGAATATGGAAATCCTCAACGACACCGATTATTGTGCCAAAAGATAACTTAGTACCAATAGGGTTACTAATACCAAGTGCTTCCAGAGTACTCCTGGTTACGATTAAGTTTCTTTCCTCATTTCCCATTTCCTCTGAAAAGTCTCTGCCTTCAAGAAGTTTTAACCCCAGGGTACCAGCAAAATTGTTATCTACCATTAATCCCTCAATGTTTACAATTTTAGATTTATCGTCAACCCGGGGCAATCCTATTCCCATAGTATTTCCGGTAGGTATAGCCCACATTGATGCTGTAACATTTTCGACCAAGGTCGAGGATTTTATCTTATTTTTAATTGCAGCATAATTTTTCCTTATACCATCTTCACTTAAATTTATAGTAATAATTTGTTTTGTCCTGAANCCTAGATCGCTTGATTTAAAGTATTTTAGCTGACTATAAATTGTGCCTGTACAGATAATCAGAACAATAGATATTGTCAGTTGCACTATGTTCAGAGTCTTCGTAAAAAATGATCTGCCCGATCTGGTCGCCGTTGTTCTCTTTAATATATCAACAGGATTGGAACTAAGTATTTTGACCACAAGATATATCCCTGAGCTAATACCAATAACAATAGTAACAATGACTAAACCCAGTGTAAAGCGCCAGTTTTCGATATAATTTATAGTAAGAATTTTATTAAACAGTGGCTGACTAACCTGAGGAAGAACTAATTCGGTGATTGATAATCCAAAAGGCAGAGCCAGCAACGAAATAAAAATAGTTTCACCCAATATCTGCCTGATAATTAATAATCTGCCAGCCCCTGCTGATACTCTGAGACCGAATTCCTTTAGCCGTTGTTCGGATCTAGAAGTTGATAACAAAATATAATTAAAACTAGCTGTTAACATTATCAATAAAGCAACTATTGAGTATATATAGATGGTCGTGGGATTTCCATGAGCGGTATCACCGCTACCTTTTATCTGACCGGAATGAAAATAAATGTCTTTATAAGCCTGCAGTTTAAATTTCATCCCTATAGTATTCTTGTCAAAATGTTTTCCTTCATATCCGTCCATAAGAGTCTCAAGATAATCAGGTTTATAAGTATCAGGCAATAATACAAGGGTAGTGAAGAAAAAACCCATTGTCCAGTTACCGGCATAGTATTCTGGGCCATNTTTTTCATTACCTGTGCTCATAACAAGTTTATCAAGCTGCCGGAGGGCAATATCAATATTCATTATAATGTCCGTTTTCAGAGTTGATGTTGCCGGCAGATCTTTAAACAATCCGGTAACAGTAAGAGCATAGGTATCGCCGTTATTCTCTATTATCAGAACCTTGCCTAAAGGGGATTTATCACCAAAGTACTTTCTGGCAAAGGTTTTTGAAATGGCGACAGAATTAGGCTCTTTCAGGAAGTTTTCCATTTTACCTTCAAGAACATTAAAAGTTAAAATGTTAAACAAGGCATTATCTGCACAGTAAACGTTTGGCTCATAAAATTTTCTATTATCGAATTTCACACTGGAATTACCTATGTTAATATACCTGGCGATTTTAAAAGTTTCAGGAATATCTGAACGAAGTGTTGTCGCAAGAATATACGGTGTAGTAGAATAAATATCACCAGAAGAAGCATGATTCTGGTTAATTCTGTAAAGATGATCGAGATGTTTGTTGTGTTTATCGTATCTGAGTTCCGTAGAGATATATAATAACAAAATAAATGTGCCTGCTAATCCGACTGAAAGTCCTGCNAGGTTTATGAACGAGTATACTTTTTGTCTTAAAAAGTTCCTTATTATAAGTTTTAAATTAAATTTTATCATGATTCAAACTTAAATTAAGATTGCGTTAAAATATTTATCTATTACATAAATATTTTAAACAAAGCGGATGCCAATTTAATAACACTCTTATAACGAGATATTTATAAATTTCAGAAAAATTCGTTGTGTAATTTTTCTCCAATGTGCTGAGTAATTATTACACAATATAATGTATATTTAGTGGCATGTAAGTTAGTAACCGGAGGTATTGTAATTCTTCACAATTCAGATAGCATTTATAATATGACTGCTTTATATAGATTTTTTTTATACCCCCTTCCCTCCCGATAGCTCCCGATAGCTATCGGGACGGAACTTCCCCCAGGGGGGAATGAGTATCAAAGCCTTTCCCCCTTGGGGGAAAATGAAAGGGGGTAAAAATCTATTAAACAATGTAAAATTTGTTGGCTTAATTCTGAAGTATAACAAATCATGGGCATCGCCAAAATATTTTTCGAAGAAAGTTTACTTTAAGCTANATAATCAATAAGAACTGATCTATGAAAAACAAAGGAAGAATATTAATAATTGATGACAATGAGGAGATTTTAATTGCCCTGAAATTATTTCTTCTGAATCACTTTGAAATTGTTGACACTTTTAAGAATCCAAACAGTATACCGGATATAATTCAGCATCAGAGCTATGATGTAATTATTCTTGACATGAATTTTTCTGCAGGTGTAAACACGGGAAATGAAGGAATCTATTGGATGAGAAAGATCCTGGAATATGATCCTCTGGCTGTAATATTGCTTATTACCGCTTATGGTGATATTGAAATAGCGGTTAACGCAATTAAGGAAGGAGCCACAGATTTTATTCAGAAACCATGGGATGATGATAAGCTTCTGGTTACTATTCTTACAGCAGCTAAATTAAGAAAATCCAATCTGGAAATTAAGAAACTCAGAAATAAACAAATTCATTTAAGTGAAAACATCAATAAGTCATATAACATGTATGTCGGCAATTCACCAGGAATGCAAAAGGTTTTCAAAACAATTGAAAAAGTTGCCCGAACTGAAGCAAACATTCTTATACTTGGAGAAAATGGTACAGGAAAAGAGCTTATTGCCAGAGAGATACATAAACAATCATTAAGATATGCAGAGGTTTTTGTAAATGTCGACATGGTATCTTTCAACGAAAGCATATTTGAGAGTGAGTTATTTGGCCACACGAAAGGTGCTTTTACTGATGCGAAAGAAGAAAGGGCCGGAAGATTTGAAATAGCCTCCGGAGGTACCCTGTTCCTCGATGAAATTGGAAACCTGACACTTTCAATGCAAACCAAAATTCTGGCTGCGCTTCAAAACCGTGAAATATACCGTATAGGATCAAACAAACCGGTTCCGATCGATATAAGATTAATCTCGGCAACCAACAAACCTCTGAATGAAATGATTATTGAAAATACTTTCCGGGAAGATTTACTTTACAGAATCAATACAATACAAATTCAGCTACCACCCTTGAGAAACAGGATTGAGGATATCCCTTCTTTAGTCAATCACTTTCTTGTTATGTACTGTGAAAAATATAATAAAAAGGAGTTGAAGATCTCAAAACAGGGAATGGATGCTTTGCTTAAATACAGGTTCCCTGGAAATGTGCGGGAATTGGAACACATGATAGAAAAAGCAGTTATTCTTTGTGAATCAGGAGTATTGAAACACGAGGACCTGTTTTTTCAGCAAAGAATCCCTCATGTTTCCGATACAAAATCACTCGACCTTGAAGTGAATGAAAAGCAACTTATTCTGGAAGCTTTGGAAAAGAACAGGAACAATTATACAAAAGCCAGTGCAGATCTGAATATAAGCAGGAAAACTCTTTACAATAAAATTATTAAATATGGTTTATAACCGCTTTTTCAGAATTGTAATTCTTCAGTCAGTTATACTTGCTGTCACAGGAGCATTTTTCATATGGACACTAATGCAACATAACCTGATAATTACAAAATTCACTATCGGAATAATCTGGTTACTTCAAATTATCTTACTGATCTATTTTCTGACAAGAACTAACCGCGGGCTGGATAATTTCCTCAAATCAGTAAGATACCTTGATACTTCCAGAGCAATCACTGAAGGTGACAAATCATTTGACCTATTAAACCTGACATATAACGAGATAATTGACTCAATTCAAAAAGTCAAAATTGAAAAAGAAGCAGAACATCACTATTTCCAGTATACAATTGAACATATAGGTGTCGGATTGATATCCTTTAACGAATCAGGCGATATTGAGCTCTTCAACAGGGCTGCCAGGAATTTATCGGGAATTGAATTTGTCAGAAATATTTATGAGCTCGATAAATCAATCCCCGGCATTTCTGAATTAATGATCTCATTAAAACAAGGTCATTCTAAAATGATCAAAGTTATTTCGGGTGATGAAATTATGAAAATATCAATCAGAAAAACAGTTTTTAAAATACAGGATAAGACAGTAAATCTTGTCTCGCTTCAAAACATTCGTGCTGAGCTTGAAGAAGAAGAGATTGAGGTATGGAAAAAACTGATCAGCGTGCTTACTCATGAAATCATGAATTCAGTTTCTCCTATAAAATCACTGACCAGTACTGTAATAAAAATGTACGAAAAGAACAACATGTCGGAGAAATACGACGCTTCTGCACATAATGATGATATCTTATTGGCATTAAAAACCATCCAGAAAAGAAGCAAAGGACTATTAAGTTTTGTTGAAATCTACCGAAATCTCACAAAGATACCTTTACCGGCTTTTAGTGAAATAGAATTGAAAAATCTACTTGATGAAATTATAATATTGATGAAGAGTCAAATAAANTCATCAGGCGTTTACTGTTCTGCTGATGTTAATCCGGAAAATCTAAGGCTCATCGCTGATGAAAAATTAATTACACAGGTAATAATTAATCTTATCAAAAATTCTTTTGAGTCTGTGAAGAATAAGAAAGACGGGAAGATTCAGATAAAAGCTTTCCTGTCGCCTCAGTCTGAAACAATTATTCAGGTTATTGATAATGGAGCTGGCATCCCTGCTGATTTAATTGACAAGGTCTTTATCCCCTTCTTTACAACCAAGGAGAATGGCTCCGGTATAGGTTTAAGCCTTTCCAGGCAGATAATGAAGCTTCATGGAGGTACAATTGAAGTATCCTCCAAACCAGGTTTTGATACAGTTTTTTACCTTAAGTTTTAAAAGATCTTCGGATAAATAAAGAGTGATTATTCAATATCTGTCTTGCTTAAGGTATTTAGAAGGCGCTTATTTTACTTTTAAGAATTTCAGATGCAACATTTTCACGATTTGTGCGTCTTTTAAGCAAATAAGAGAACCCGAAAAGAGAAATAACGCTTAAATGAAGCACAAAAAAGAAAAGTCATGACAGTCAAATTATACGCAAATGAGGTTGTTCTGAAAGCCGGAGATACAAACCAGGTTATTGAAAACAACACGATAGAAGGAAAACTGATAGTAACAAATCAGCGTTTATACTTTAAAACACTTAATGAGGAGACTGACAGATTTAATCTTGAAATACTTTTCGATAACATCCGTGAAGTCATATTCTTCAGCAAGGGATTTTTCTCAACAAAGGGACTAAATATCATCACAAGAGATGGGAATTGCCACAGTTTTCCATTAAAGAAACGTGATGAGATAGGACAACTGATTAATAAAATGTACTAAAGCACTTTCAATCACCATATATACTCAAGTTTATAATACAAGATCAGGATCCCGCTCAGGCGGGATNCTTTTTTATTTACCCCCCACCCCCACCCAAATGGGAGGCTTTGAAATCATTAAATTAAGAACTAAGAGCCAACGCACAGCGAATTGTGAAGTGAATTATATTTCTAAATTCTAATTTCGAATGTTCGTTGTTCTTACTTCGATAAGTCCCCCAACTGGTGGATTTAGGGGGTAATTACTCATATCTCAGTGAATCAACTGGGTTACGGAGAGCTGCCTTTAATATTTTAAAAACGATTGTGAGTACAGTCGCCACAACCATTATAGCTGCTGATAAAATAAGTATTCCCGGCTTAATCTGAACAAAATAATCCCATATACTGTCCATCAGCATATTTGACATATAGTATCCACCGGCGCACCCAAAGAGTGAAGCAACAACCAGAACAACAAGAAATTTCCTGCTGACTATGTACATAATCAATGGAACAGGTGCTCCCTGGATCTTCCTGATACCTATTTCTTTTGTTCGTCTGATAATGTCGAGAGAAACCAGGTTATACATTCCAATCAAAGATAATAAAGTAGCAACTACAGCGAGAAAGACATTTACTTTAAGTATGCTGTTATTGATCTCCTTTCCTTCCTGCATTGTATCCTCCTGAAACCTTCCGTCAAAAATGAAATTAGTATTCTGACTTTTCCATTTCAAGCTCAGGTAATCGAGAACATCAGGCAGATCTTTTGATTCTGCTCTCACCGCTAAAACGCCATAATTTTTATTTGCTGATAATTTTAGCATAGCAGGGTTAACTTTTTGCCATATTCCATTTGAATAAAAGTCTTTTACCACACCAATAACTGTGAATCTGGTTGTGTCATATAATGTTACAGTCATACCAACCGGCTCTTTCCATCCAAAATCACTAACCATCTTTTCATTTACAACTATTGATTTATTTGCCAGGTCAGCATCTTCTCTCAATCTATCGAACAATCTTCCTGTCACAAGTCTCAGACCCATAGTTGTGGGATAGCCCGGACCAACATTAAAAATGGCAACTTCAAGTTGCTTCATGGCGTCCTTTATCGGTCGCCGGGTTTCACCAAACCCAATATGATTTTGAGTTCCCTCAACTTCAATTATCTTTGGATTGGTTAGAATTTCATTCCTGAAGGAATTACTAAGCTCACTTGCCAAGGGAACTACTATCAGCTTATCTCTGTCGTATCCCAGGTCGAGCGTATTCTGATAAACAGCATTCTTTGAAAAAACCAGACCCATTACCAGGGCCATCACAGATATTGAAAACTGCATCGCAAGCAGCAAAGATGAGAGTTTGCCTGCTCCCCTTAATGGTGAGGCACCCTTTAGAACATAGACCGGACTGAATGAACTTACATACATTGCGGGATAAACTCCTGCCATAAATCCTGTGATTAACAGAAGCAGAATCAAAAATATCCAGAAGAAAAGATATCTTGTGAATGTGAGCTCAATTTTCATATAACCCCAGAGGCTGCTATAGGCTGGAACAAGGAATTCAGCCATGATAAGAGCGACCAACAATGCAAGAGTACAAATAATCAGTGTTTCGATCATAAACTGGGTCACAAGTTGTCGACGTTGTCCTCCGAACGTTTTTCTTAAGCCTATCTCTTTCAGCCTTTTACTAAATGTAGCAATCGAGGTATTGGCAAAATTGAAGCAGGCTATTAACAGAATAAACAGTGCCATAACCGGTGGGGCTATTAGTGCAGCCGGATGAAGAGAAGGGAACAGTCCTGCAGACCAGGTGGTCCTCGAATTTGACCCTACTTCCCTTAATGGAACGAGCGAAAACTTTGTTATTCTGAAATCCTCTCTTGCCTTGTTTTGAACAGACAGGTAGCTTTTTAAAGACTGAGTAATAGCAGAAAGTCGCGATTTATCAGGTACCTGGATAAAAAGACATGTCGTAGTGTTTTTCCAGTTAGCATCACTCCATTCCCACATCAGTTTAAAATTATCATAGTGTGAGAGAATGTCAATCCTGAAACTTGAGTTGAGAGGAAGATCTTTAAANACGGCGCCAATTGTGTAAGTAAATTCTTTGTTCTTGTCATTTACAATTGAAATAGTTTTTCCTATCGGGTAGTCTTTTCCAAAAAGTTTTGCCGCCATGGTACTACTCACAAGAACATTCGCCTGATTCTCAAGTGATTTTTTGTCTCCTACAACAATTGGAAATGTGAAAATATCGAGAAATTCAGGATCAACATATGAAACCTGCGTTGGAAAAATATTCAACCCTTCCTTAACCGGCGATTCGGTTCTCATCAATCTGGCTGATTCCCCGATCCCCGGAATATCTTTTTTTATTACCAGTCCAAGAGTTGCCGGGACAACTCCATATTCCTGTGTTCTTCCCTCCATATCCCGGAAACTGGTAACGCGATATATTTTATCAAAATTTATATTGTTTCTGTCAAATTCATAATTGAACATATGATTGAAAAAGGCAACAATGCAGACAGAAAGAGCAATTCCCAGTCCTAGAATGTTAATTGCAGTAAAAACTCTGTTTTTTAATAAATTTCTGAATGTGACCAATAGATAATTTCTAATCATGATTTATCTGTCAGGAGTTATTGCAAAATGACTCAATAATTTAATATTATTATATTGCGGTGCGCTGCACCTTTTATCTCTTTACCAGGCTTTTTAGCTACAAATATTGCGGTGC
>JGI20214J51088_10001325_pt1 | contig 16918 bp, 5 predicted proteins | sample WetSurMetagenome_FD_51088 | JGI IMG/M metagenome (IMG submission 51088) | reverse complement strand
ATTTAATTTATCTCAAAGAAAGTTTAGAAATTATAATTTATTTGACGGACTGCAGGGAAAAGAATTTAATCAGTCTTGCTGTAAGAGTAAGAACGGAGAATTTTTTTTCTGTGGTACAAACGGAGTCAATTCATTCTTTCCTGATAGTATATTTGACAAACCTAATAACTCAAGAATTGTTTTAACTTCATTTAAATATTCAAACGCTTTAACAACTTTACAAAAAGATATTAACAGTCTAAATGAAATTAAACTTCCTTATTCGGAAAATTCTATTTTGTTCGAATTTTCATTATTGGATTTTACAAATCCTTCATTCTATTCTTATGCATTTAAACTGGATGGATTCGATAATGACTGGAATTATTCCAAGAACTTAAGGATAGCAAAATATACAAATCTTGACCCGGGAAACTACACTTTCAGCGTAAAAGGTTCGAACAGTGACGAAGTCTGGACCGAACCAATTAATATTATAGTACAAATATCTTATCCGTTTTGGAAAACCTGGTGGTTTTATACACTACTGGTCCTGGGTGCATTAACAATTGTTCTTATATTATTTTATAAAATATACTTTTATAAAAGAAATAACAAATTACTCGAACTTAATATTTTCGATAAATCCGAAAATTTGGAAAATACGAATTTATCTCTTCAAAAAGAAATTCTGGAAAGAGAAAAAATTGAAGAATCTTTAAGGTATTCTGAAGAACATTATCGTCTGATTGTGGAAAATGCAATTGAAGCAATTATTATATTTCAGGATGGACGTATTGTTTACACGAATCAGGAAACATCCCAAATTCTCGATTATGATTTTAAAGATATGTCACTGATTTCTTTTTTAAATTATATTCACCCGGAAGACAGGGAAATTATACAGAGTAATTATTTAAGTTCTCACATAGATAAAAATCTTAAAAATTATTATTCGGTCAGAATTAAGAGAAAAGATTTAAAAGAAATAATAGTTGAAATAAATTCGGTAATATTGCCTGAAAATGAAAAATATGAAATCATTTTCTTTATAAAAGATATTACAAGTAAAAAACTCGTAGAAGATGAAATCAAGAATGCACTAGAAAAAGAAAAAGAATTGAGCGAATTGCGTTCAAGATTTATTTCTATGACATCTCACGAGTTTCGAACACCACTGACATCTATTTATACTTCGGTGGAAATTCTTGAAAAATTTAGTGAGCAACTTACTAATGAACAAAAGAAAAATAACCTTATCCGGATACAGGAAAATGTCCAGCAAATGAAACGCCTTCTTAACGATATCCTTACTATAGGGAAATCTGATGCAGGCATGTACAAATTAAATTTGGAACCGGCTGATATTAATAAATTATGCTCTCAAATAATCGAGCATTTTCATACTTATATTTTATATAATACTAAACTTAAATTCAAATATGAGACTGAAAATTTAAATAACAGAGTTCTTTTAGACGGAGAACTAATAAAACAAGTGATCGAAAATATCCTGTCAAATGCAATTAAATATTCTCCCGAAGGAAAAACTATCTTTTTTAAAATGAATTTTACTAACAGATTTATAATTTTAAAAATAAAAGATGAAGGGATAGGAATTCCCGAAAACGAATTAATTAGTTTATTTGAGCCTTTTTATAGAGCAAGTAATACCGGTAATATTCCCGGTTCAGGTTTGGGTTTAGCTATTGTTAAAAGATTTGTAGAACTACATAACGGAAAAATAAATATTAAAAGTAAGATCGGTGAAGGGACAGAATTTATTATTACAATTCCGTTAATTAAGGTAACTTAAATTTTATTAACATTGTTTTCTGATTTTTTCACTATTTCTTCTGCTAACTATAAAAGGTTCCTCTACTTTTTCCAAAAATACTCTGTATGAATAATTAAACCATTTTTCAAACTTTTTTACATAATCCAAATTGATAATTGTACTTCTGTGAATACGTATGAAAAGATCATCGGGCAGGATTTCTTCCCATTCCTTCATTAATTTTTTAACTATTATTTTTTTCCCGTCTGATGTAAAAATCTTACTGTATTTTTCTAACGATTCGATATATATTATATTATTAATCTTTAAATTTTGTGGATGGTTACCAACCATTAGTAATATCTGCGATTCTTTATCTAAAAATTTTTCGGAACTGTTCTTGATCTTTATTTCTTTACCGTTCTTATAATGCTCTAAAATCTTATCTTTTTTTTTAAATCTCAACTCTATTGAATTTATTAGTTCATTAGAACTGAAAGGTTTACATATATAATCATCAGCTCCTAATTGCATTCCATATTTTAAATCGTTTAATTCTACCTTTGCAGTCAGAAAAATAAAAGGTATAACAGAAGTTATAGAATTTTTATTTAATTCATTAAATACGGAATATCCATCTAATATTGGCATGGAAATATCACATATTATTAAATCCGGAATATATTCTTTAGCAAGATTTATTCCTTTTGTTCCATCTTCTGCTACTTTTACTTCATATCCAACTATTTCCAGTAACTCCTTGGTACTTTCTCTAATAGATTTATCGTCATCAATTATAAGAATTTTTTTCATTTTGTTCCCTTCATATTTGGTAGTCATATAAACATTACATTTCTTAATAAAGTTTTAATAATATTGGAAAAAGATAATGCATCAATTTTAATTCTAAAAAATGAGAATTTAAATAAATACAGATTAATTATACTATTATTTTTATTAATTTTTTTCGGCACATTATGAGGAAGAAGTAATCACATTGAGATAAAATTTTGTTGAATTAAACATATACATTACAGTACTATAATTCGTGTAATGCTTTATCCAACGAGCATATTAGAAAATGTGAGAAATTTCACCACACTATTTTTATTATCAAAAAAGAGAATCTCTCGATTCATTAAAAAAACGACTTAAATAATTTCATTTATCCTGGCATAGCAATTGTATTATTAAGTCCAGTAGTTAATTTCTAAACTAAAAAATACTACTGGGGGTTTTAATAATGAAAAAGGTAATTTTTTATTTAATCATTGCACTTCTCAGTGCACAACTTTCCTATTCCTCAACAGTTGATACAAATAGAACATGGGGTGTTACAATTGATGGTATTAATAATTTGAATAATATCGTTACATCTTTATCAAATCTTTGTAAAAAACCTACAACGAGAATCGTATTTGATGAATTTGTTCCCGCTACAGATTATCAAAATGCAGTCAACCAGATTCACAATGTCAGCTTCATAATGGGTGAAATTTTAGACAGCTATTATATGAATCAATATAATCTTACCCAATATGTTGCAAGGACCAATGAATATGTCAATCTTTTAGGAGATAAAGTTGATATTTGGGAAGTCGGAAATGAAGTCAATGGAGAATGGCTCGGTACGATTTCCGATGTTGTATGTAAAATAGATACTGCTTATAAAATCATTAAATCAAAAAGCAAAAAAACCGAGCTTACACTTTATTATAATAAAAACTGCTATGAAAATGCACAGAACGAAATGTTCCGCTGGGTAAATCAAAGGTTAAGCACATCAATGAGAAATGGTCTGGATTATGTTTTAATATCTTATTATGAAGACGACTGCAACAATTTGCAACCGAACTGGCAACAGGTTTTTGATAGCCTTCATATACTTTTTCCAAATTCAAAAATCGGTATTGGTGAATGCGGTACATCAAACTCTTCACAAAAAGCGATTTATATAAACAGGTATTACAGAATGAATGTCAATACTCCGAAATTTATTGGTGGTTATTTTTGGTGGTACTACAAACAGGATTGTGTTCCATATACTAACTCTTTATGGACTGTTTTAAATAGTGCGATGACGACTCTTACCGGTACAATAAACAGCGAAATACCGGTGGAAGCATACTTGAGCAATAATTATCCTAATCCATTTAATCCATCAACAAAAATTGAATATGCAATTCCCAAAAATAGCTTTGTAACTTTAAAAATTTATGATAATCTCGGTCGGGAGGTTTCCACGTTAGTCAACGAACAAAAATCAGCAGGTAAATATTCTATTGATTATAATGCAAATAATTTAACTACAGGAGTATATTACTATAAACTTACATCCGATAATTTCTCCAATGTAAAGAAAATGATTCTGGTAAAATAAGATTTTCCTTTCTGCCTAAAAGAGTTCTGAAGTAATTATCGCTTCAGGACTCTTTTTTATTATCTAACAAAAAAATAAATAATACTTCTTACATTGTAATTTTAAATTAAAAAGACTTATTTTAAGAAACTATTAATTCTTATGGAAATTAAAAAATTTGTTTGTATCAATTGCGGTGCACCAAAAGTGAACGAATATAAATCACCATATATTGTTTGTGATTATTGCGGTTCGTTTTACGATGTTGATTATACTTTAGGTTTTAACTTCTGGAATGCAAAACCTGAATACACTCAGATATATATACAAAAAAAAGCTGAAATGATTGGTAAATCTGCAATGCTTAAAATGACCAATAACAGGGAAGAATATTTGAAAGTTCAACGGGATTATTGGGATACATATTACAGATGCTTTCCGCCTTATCTTCCTCCTTCCATTGACAGCGAAAAAAAATATAATTTATATCTAGATGTTGCTGCAGAAATTACTACAGATAATGCTTTGGGGAACAAATGGAGAGATAAAGATGATGAAATGGCCCGTCTTCAGGTAGGGTTGAGGTATTACAAATCAATCACCGGAGAAACAAAAGTTGAAAATACAACTTTTTTTAAAATGGCAGAGTTTTACATTGATTATTTAAAGGTATCATTTAATGACCTTTATGCAAATCCTGAATATGAACTTATGCACGAGGTTCTTCCTCAAGCGATACATTTAAAAACCAAACTATCAATGTTTGTACAGGTTTGGTTACCATATCTATTGGAAGAAGACCAAAAAAGATTATTAAAAATGACAGGATTTACAAATGAGTACGTTGAACTGGAAATGCCCCCTAAGAGCGAAGAAAAATGTGAACATTGCGGAGCCGCAATATTAGTTCCGGAAGGCTCATATAAAGCACATTGTGATAAATGTTTCAAGGTTACCAGAATAAAAATGGAATTTGATTGTATGTCTTGCGGAGCCAAAAATAAAGTACCCGAAAATCCCGCAAAACCTATTAATTGTGAATTTTGCGGAACAGAAAACAGACTTATAAAAGCGTTATTCGGATAAAAAAATTAATTCTATTCGAAAATATTTTACAAGTCTTGTCAAAACAGCAAACAGATTTATTAATATTGATATTAAGATTATACGAACATAAAAAAAGCCGTCCATTTCTGAACGGCTTTAAATTATTCTGCATATTATTTTTCCTATTTTATCAACACCATCTTCTTCGTCTCAGTGTATGCCCCTGCTCCGCTTGTTTGGTTAAAAACTTCCAGTTTATAAAAATAAACACTACTTGCAAATCCGCGACCGTTAAATGTTACTTCGTAACTTCCTGCACTCTGGTCTCCGTTTACAAGTGTAATTATTTCTCTTCCGAGAATATCATATACTTTGAGCTTAACAAATACATTTGATTTTAAATCATATTTTATAATTGTTTCGGGATTAAACGGATTAGGATAATTCTGGTATAATCTGAATGAACCCGGTACTGTCTTTGAAATGCTTTTTATTCCGGTAACATTATTATATGTAACAGTAATTCCCCATGATTTAATAACTCCCGACCTTTGTATTACACCTTTACTGCTAATTCTTAATATCCACAATCCTCCTGCAGAAGAACCGTTAAACATCGAAAGCGGTTTGTATGGTCTGTAAGTATCAGTGAAAGGAGGAGAACCCATTGTTATCGGAATTGTAGATGTATCGCTGATTTTTGTTCTTATAAAGTTACTACCACTTCCTCCTGCCTGATAAATTAACGTATCGTAAATCCCGTTATGAATTAAAGTAAATACAAGATTTGAATCCGGTGCATAGAGAATCGTATCCAAAGCCCAGTTTACATTTACAATTATTCCCGGAGCATTAATATATACAGAGTCATATATGGTAGAAAACGGGGGTATGTTTTGATTTACATTATTCTTGTATCCACTGCTTTCTAAAAATTCATTTTCACCTGCACTCATATTTTTAAGTATAACCCCGTTATCTCCTACTGACCAAACGATATTAGAATTTAAATAGAAAATTGATTTCAACAACGGAGACTTTCCGTATGTTTTAGTTATCCAATTTGTACCTCGATTTGTGGTTTTCATAATAGCGCCATAATCTCCACAAATAAGTCCAGTATCGTTACCGCTGAATCTTACTGACCATAAATCTCCATTTTCACTCGGGGTTTGTGCTGTCCAGTTTATACCACCATTAGTTGTTATGCGTAGTGTGGAACTACCTCCAACAATCCAGCCAGTATTCGGATTAGTAAAATATACAGAACGGAGAAGCTGTGTTACACCAGTCGAGTAAGAATTCCAGTTATTTCCTCCATTTGTGGTTTTAACAAAAAAACCGTTATATCCAACTGCAAATCCTGTAATACCGTCAATCATAAAACCTTTCATAAAGCCATTTGGGAAATTTGCCTGTAAAAACCAGTTGTTTCCGCTATCCGTTGTTTTTATAATAACTCCGTTTCCTGAAGGTCCTCCTCCAAATGCCCAGCCGGTATTTATATCAATAAACTGAATATCAACAACAGATGTATCAGAAGTTTGTGTAACCCAGTTATATCCACCATTTGTTGATTTTATTATTCTACGGGAATTATAAAGACCGGTATAAACAGCCCAGCCCGTATTATCGTTAATGAAAAAAAGTGAACTATATGTGACATTTCCGGCATCGTATGGTAACAAAAACCAATTCGTTCCGCTGTTCGTTGATTTAAATATTGAATTTCCGCTACTAATAGCATAAACAATATTATAGCTTGGAGCAAATATATCCCGGAACGATGGGCTAAAAGAATATGATTGAAAATTCCAATTATTTCCTCCGTTTGTTGTTTTTAAAATATCCATATCTCCAATGCGCCAACCTGTATTAGCATCAATGAAACTAATTCCACTATATTGGTCATTGACATTTACAGTTTGTGCAACCCAGTTTAGACCTCCATTTGTTGTTTTAATAACTGGTTTATTAATTATAAATTGAGTTGATATCCATCCAGTGTTAATATCTATAAATTTTACTTTATAAAAATTTCCGTGACCTGTTCCAATTTGTTGATTCCAATTATTTCCGCCATTTGTGGTTTTTATTATTATAGAATCTCTTCCGACTGACCAACCTGTATTTAAATCCACGAAATATATATCAAATAAATCTTTTGTCGTCCCGCTGACTTGCGAAAACCAATTGTTCCCGCTATTTGTTGTTTTTAAAATTATTCCATTAGGACATGAACACCATCCTGTATTATTATTAATAAAACAAAGTGAATATGTGTTTGAAACTGATGCCTGTAATAACCAGCTTGAACCACCATTAGTCGTTCTGTAAATCCAACCTGTTATATTATTTGAACAAGCCCAACCTGTATCAGTTGAAACAAAAGAAATATCTTGAAAATAGTCAGAACAATTAGTTTGTAATGTTATCCAATTCGTTCCACCATTTGTTGTTTTTAATATTTTCCCGCCATACCCTGCACAATACCCGGTATTTGAATTTATAAAATCAACGGATAAAAGATCTTGCTTTGTCCAGCTTGTTTGAAGAGTCCAGTTGATCCCTCCATTTACCGTTTTCATAATTGAACCCAGTTGACCTACAGCCCAGCCTGTATTTTGATTTACAAAATCTACATCTCTCATCTTTACTCCCTGCGGTAACGGATTCTGGTAAACCCACTGTGATAATGAATAATGAGTAATGAATAATGAATAATAAAAAATTAGAACAATTAATAATTTTTTCATAACGATTAGTTTAATAATATGAAATATTTTTTTATTTTATTATTACTCCCGATACACTTTGTTATCGGGATTTCTGATAAAGTGACTTATGTCACTTTATCATCAACATTTTCTTTATGGCTACAAAATCTCCGGTCTGTATACGGTAAAAATATACTCCGCTTGCAAAATTTGTTGCATTAAATTCTTCAGTATAATACCCGGCTTTTCTAAATTCATTTACTATCGATTTAATTTCTCTGCCGAGAACATCATAAATCTTCAAACTAACAAAACCGTCTTTCGGTATATCGAAATCAATCTTTGTTACCGGATTAAAAGGATTCGGATAATTCTGCGACATACTAAATACTTTCGGTACATCAATGAAAATTTCTCCGTCAAGACTGAAATATTTAAAATTCCCATTATAATTTAATTGTTTCAAACGGTATTTATAGTTTCCCGTTTTAAGTTTTGCATCTGCATATGAATAAGTTGACTGTGAATTTGTCGTACCGCTTCCTTTTACAAATCCAATCTTTTCCCATTCTGAATACTGACTACCTGAAACTGAATACTGTTTTTGGACTTCAAATCCTAAATTGTTGTATTCGGAAATGGTCACCCAGTTTAACAATACATCTCTGTTATTGACCTTTGAATTAAATGCTGTAATTTGTATCGGCAAAGGATTACTCACATCGGTCAAAGTGTATAAAGAGAATCCGCTGAGACCTCTTACCTTCGCCCATTTTCCCGACCAGCTTAATTCTGTCTGCAGATTACCTGTTCCAAGTCCGGAGTATATCGTCCATTCACTATTGCTGTATTTTGCACCCCTTGTGTTTGAAGATGGACTTGTTATTGTATAAGTTTCGGCGTCAGTAAAATATTGTGTAATGTCATAGGTTGCTCCTGTTAAAGTTCCGGTCGGCGTTATTTCACAATAACTATATAAACTATTACCTGTTGAATAAGGCGGTGCTACACCCGAATAATAATAGAGGTTTACATTAGTCGGATAAGAACTGCCTCCTGTCCCCCAGATAATATCACAAAGTGTTCTTCCAAAAACAGTGTAAGAAGTTGTTGTTCCGCTCGCAGGGGGAGCAGACTCGATTGCAACAGGACAATTCGGAGGTGTTGCCGTAAATTCATCCGAACCAATATCTGTGACACCTGTTGATAACGAAACTGACCTTGTATCAACCCCGTCAAAATCCGTTGATTGGCCTGATATATAAGTTCCTTTTCCAGATACAAGCCACGCTTCACTATTTCCTGAATTAATATTTAAATTACCGTTTGCAATAGAATTAAATAAATTTCCTGCAGAGATTACGGAAGTTGTTGTTGCATAAGATTGTGCATCTCCGCTTATCGATGTCTTCCATTGGGCAAATGTCTGGTCACTCCCTGTAAAATATCCCATTGTATTTGCATCAACTGATACAAAAGCATTATAATTCGATGTAAGCCCGACTGTTCCTGACCCTATTGCATAGTTCTTTCCTGTTCCGCCGGAATTTGTTCTTCCGTTATAAAATAAATTGTTTTTTATAGTAATACTTGAGCCATTATTTTTATAAAACGCAAAAGAGTTCGCTGAACCGGAACTCGCAATTCCGCCTATATATACCGAATTATAATAATAAGAATTACCAATTCCAAAATTACAAATACCGTACATTATTACACCATTTGTACTTAAATCAAATTCTGTTGAGTAATTTCTTTTTCCTATATCCTGAATTTTATCGCCCTTACCATAGTCTGATTTTTTAAAATTTATTTTAGAATTTATTGAGTTCAAATTTTCATTTTTTAATAATACATTATCAGGATTTGCAGGTTTGTTTCTTTTTAATTTATCCGTTGCTTCTCCATTTGTAAGAGTTACCTGATTATTCCCTAATATCCAAGAATAACTCCCAAAATTAATACCAATGATATAAGTTGCAGTACCTGAAGAAGTATTTGTAATATCAAAAATTCTATTCCGTGATATTGTTCCATTCGTCGCTGAAGCAGAATTAATCATACTTAATCCGATTACAGATATATTTGATGCAGTAGTTGTAGTTCCCCTGATTCCGCTTATAACGTTTTGGGAAATTGTCTGACCTGCCGCATTCGAACTGTCTCCTATGCCAAGAACTGCATTTCTTATCCTATTATTTGCAGTAGGATTTTGTGATTGTGAAGATAGTTCTTTAATTGTATTACTTGAAATTGTTCCGATTGCCGTTCCGGCATGAATAATGCCACGTATATAATTAGATGTCGAAGCAGTAGTTCCGCTGTTTGTCAAATTGGAGACTGTGTTTCCATTCATTGTTAAATTTACAGTGTTCAGACTTGAATTAATACCTGTCATTGAACAAGTTGTAGCGGTTGATGAATTCTGTATGCTGTTCGACACTGAACAGCTTCCGATTGTATTATTTGAAACTGAAGTTGTTGCAACAGGTGTGCCGCTTCTCGATATTCCGTTAAATGTATAACCTGTTACAGATGTAATTGTGAAAGAGCCGATACTGTTGTTATTGCAATCGCCATTACCTCTGTGGTCAATAGCATTAATAACAGGGTAATATGTTGATGAACCTGTAAGATTTATAGTAATGTTATCATTTCCTGTTGCATTACCGATTATATTTCCTGCCGATGTTCCTACATTTACATAATCAGATGCATTAGTAAATATTATTCCGGAAAAAATTACAGAGTTTGTTGTAAGATATGTCATTTTCGCCGTTACATTAAAATTCTGTATCGTATTTCCCTGAATGCTTGTTGGAACAGTCGAGCCAACCATACCCGTAATTCCATAAAGAAACGCATAAGAACCTGTCGATGTCGAGCTGTTATATGTCCAGGGCGTTCCGCCGCAGTTTGCCGTACTTCCTCCGATATAGTTATTGCTGATTGTAAAATTATTTACATTCGCAGGAGAACTGCAATTTAAATAAATTACATTCCATCCTGTTTGAGTTGAAGAGCATATAGTCCTTGAAGCTGTCTGGTAAAAACTATTTGACGATATAACCCAGTTATCTCCTGAGCCGTTTCCAATATTGATTCCATCCGCTACATATCCGTCCATAAAGAAATTATAAATATTATTATTGAAAATAAAATTATCACTGTTGCAAACTGCCGAAGAGGTCGTGCTTCCGCTCGAAGTTATTCCATATAAATAAGAGCCCGAAGCATCGCTCCTATCCCTTATATCATTATATTGTATATAGTTATTGTCGTTCCCGTTTGCTTCTGTGGTTGTGCCGAAAAAGACCAACCCTCCTGTAGGCGTAGCGGTGCTGTTACCTTCTATATTGCAATATTGAACCGTATTGTTTCTTGCATCATTAATTAACCTTATAGTTGATGATGCATCTGATGAATTATTGGTATTTCTAATCGTAAGATTTTTCCCCGTAGAATTTCCGTTTTGTCTGCCGTCGATTATAAAATAATCTCCTCCGTTAATATCAAATATAGCCGTTGCGTCTCCACCGGAGATTGTTGAAGTTATGCCTGTTTGCGGTTGAATTGTAATTGTTGCACCGCTTCCCGCACCTGTCACCTGATTTAATGTTATAGGCAGGGTTTCAGGTGTACCCGTTGCTCCGTAATCTACATCAAGTAATAAGAACCTCACCGGGGCACTTATCCCTACTGAATTGAGTTCCTCAATAGCACTTGTTATGCTTGCATAATTTCCGAGCGTATTATCCGTCAGATTGAATTTTTTCCTGATTTCAGGTGTGTATTTCACGAACATAGGACCTTTATATTCTACTCCGTTTTCTGACAGTGCAATATATTTTTCTTTTACTACTTTTTTACCGGTAGTAGTTTTATTATTATCTTTGATTTCGGTATTCTTTAAAACTTTTCTTGTAAATTCCTTCGGTTCAAGATTTTTTCCCGTGATTAAATTAAACGCTGCCAGACCGACTGAATAATCTCCCGCGAGAGGTTCTGTTGAATTAATCTGATAGCTGTTAATGGTTCCGCCTATCGGAAATGCAGAAGAAGTCAGGTTAACACTTGTAGGCGGAGAAGCAAATGTTCCGCTGTTAATAGAAACATTTGGAGTTGGGTATAAATCCTGCCCCACGACGAAATACATAATCTGGTCTGTTCTGTGAACGCCACCGCGGTATAATATAGAATAGTCAAATGTAAAATCAAAAGGCGAGGAAGTTCCGTTTGCTTCCACCCATTTCCACCCGTTATCCGAAAATGTATTTCCGCAATAAGTATTCGCATCGATTGATTTTTTATAATAACACCTTGGACCTGAGCCTGAGACAGATGCAACACCGCAACTATCTGTTATAATGACATTTGTGAACACTCTGCTCGCTACAGTCGTTGAGTTTGATAATGTAATATAATCTATAACAGGACCTTTAGTATCAATAGCAATACCACCAAATTCATCCGCACCTATATCAGGATTTCTGGGTATGAAAATTCCAATAGGATAACCTGAATTCGGATATTTTGCATCGTTATCAAAATCAGTCGTGATGCTGGGTATGGTTGTCCCTCCGCTTTCTAATGATGTTGGGATAACTGTATTTATATGCAAATTATAAGGTGGAGTCGAAACATTTATAAACGGTGGATTTTCCGTTAAAGAAAAAGCATCCAGGCCCGGTACTATAGGTAATGACGTTTTATTAGTGCTTCCATAATATCCTAATACTCCGCCTGTGCCTGAGACATAATAATCATTGTAATCAAGCGTGAGATTTGTTGAACTTGAATAATTAAAAAAAGCGGCATAATGTAAATTAATACCATCTGTTGTTGAACGGGTATTACAAAAAATATTATTCCTGATATCCCGTGTATTTCCTGAACTCTGACTATAAAAAGCAAATGAAGTGTTCGTAGTACTTGATGGAAGGTTACCAAATATATAAACAGTATTAAAGTATATATTTGAATTGGCTCCCTCTTCCCAAATTCCATAGACAAATGTTTTTGTATCTCCGCCAAGATTTATAAAATTATTTGAACACGTTTCTATTGCTCCACCTTCAATTATTAAAATCCCAAAACAAGAAGCTGTAGAGTTTGTATTAACAGATATACCATATATGAGGTTTTTCGAAATAATTTGTGTTCCTGATGATAATGATTTATAGTATATTCCTTGTATATTACCATGAAAAGAAACGGCGGAAGGAGCTGAAATGTTGTATATTATATTACCTGATATTGTAATATTCGGGTTTGATCCAGTATTTTCGAAAGAAATTCCACTTAATGAACCAAGTGACCCATTGGAACTGTTCGTAGATAAATCTCTGATTGTGTTATTGCTAATGTTATATGATCCGGACGAACGAATAAAAATACCAGAATTAATTCCTGCTGTTGAAGTAGTTCCATTTGTCATATTGGCTATAGAATTACCTGATATTATCATATTATTGAATACATCATAGCTCACTATTCCACAAACATCTTGCTCCTTAAGTGTAGATGCACAGCTTGTATTTAAGCTATTTGCTGTAGTTGTACTACCAATTATATTATTGCTAATCGTTACAGTTACAGTTCCAGGAATGTAAATTCCAAAAATGTGAGTTGAATAAGCCGTATTCGAGTTATTGGTTGTAATAGAACCTATAGTATTATTTTGTATATTTCCTGTTTCTGTACCATTATATTTAATTCCTATAAATTCGTAATCGTATCCACCATTTGTAAATGATATCGAACCGGTTCCTGTTGATGCACCGATAATATTACCTGTAATTGTTCCAATGTTAACAACTCCTGAATTAACATTTATTCCATTCCAATGAGCAGCCCCGGAGTTTGACCAGTCAAAATTTTTTATTATATTGCCCTGAACATTACTGGCTGGAGTAGCTCCAACATTAAGATAAATAGCAGAAAAAGTGTTAGTCATGGCATTAGTCTTTGTCCAAGCGGTTCCGCCGCATTGAGTCGAACTGCCGCCAATATAATTACCGGAAATGTTTATGTTATTTCCCGAACTACTAATATTAATATTTATTACACGATATTCAACACTCGCACTCGGAATAAATGAACTTGTTTCATAAAAACTATTTCCTATGATGCTCCAATCTTTAGAATTAGAACTTAAGTTAATACCATAAGAAGTCGTACCTGTATTAAAAAAGTCATATATTTTATTATTAGATATTACATTACCGCTGTTTTCCTTGCCTCCCACTCCTGCGGAATAAATTGCATTCAATGGTCTCGCAGTTGAACTTGTTATTTCACAATTATCAATCGTATTGCCGTCATTTCCCGTTGTTCCGGAAGTTGTCGAGAAAAATATTATACCCGCACCGGAACTTGGACAAGCTCCGGTAATCTTGCAATATTGTATTGTATTGTTTGTTGCATCGTTTATAAACTGAATTGTTGTTGATGCGGTGCTGTTGCCTGTTGCTGTTAATGTTAGAGAAATTGTTGTCCCTGTTTGTCCGATTCTTCCATCTATAGTAACTTTATCAGCACCATTAAAATTGATAAGAGGATTAGAAATACTGCTCGTACTAACTGTAAATGTTCCTGTAGTATAAATTTTAAGCGATGTCCACGTACCTGCATTTAATGATGTTGCACCTGTTTCCGATGTTGAATTTCCTGTAACTGTAATAATAATGTTATTTCCTGTTTGTGCAGTTGCATTAATTTTTGCAAAGACGCCCGTAGTGGCGGTTGTCAAAGAAGCATATGTTCCATCCGCACCTGTTGAACCTGTAACAGAAAATTGTGCAAAAGAATTAGAATTGCCCAGAAAGAAAATAAATACGGCAATTCCCAGCAATTTGAAGAGTTTTTTCATAATTAGTAAAATTAGTATTTTATATAATTTTTATATTTTATTTTTTTAGTATTAAATATTTTGCTTTTTAAAATGAAAAATGAGAAAAACCACTCTCAATAAGTATTTCAGGATTTTTGTGAAATCTAAACATACTTTTTTCAAAAATATGCTACAGTAAATAAATAACTATAGTTTTACTTAAAAATTAGTACCTTTAAAAAATCGATGTAGAGATGTATCAAATAATAGTGAGTCGGTAATCAAAAATCAGGGGTAAGAAGATATAAATACAAGAATATCCCCAGGTGCATATTTTTTATTTCCTGTAATTTGGTTTTGCCATAAACATCAATACGAATTTGTATTATCAACAGGCATCAAAATAACTTTTACTAATTATATATATTTTAACATTTTAAGTCAATGAATATTTTCTTATGTAGTAGACATAAAATCCCATTTTAAGATATTTGAAAAAAGAAATAGTATAAATTTATGCCAAAAACATCAATATTTTACCTTATTTATTCATATGCTAATATTATACTAACAAGAATTTTTGAAATAAAAAAAGCCGGAAGAAAACCCCCCGGCTTTTAATAATAAGTTAAATCGAATTCTTATTTCAACAACATCATCTTTTTCGTTTCACTAAATTCTCCCGATATCAATTTGTAAAAATAAACACCGCTTGAATAAGCAGATGCATCCCATTGTATACTGTAATGTCCTGCATTCATATTACCGTTAATTAAATTATCGATTTTTCTTCCGTTAACATCATAAATTTCCAATCTAACATTTCCATATTTTGCCAAATCAAATACTATATTAGTTGTCGGATTAAACGGATTCGGATAATTTTGATTAAGACTATATTTCAACGGAATTTGTCCAAACGGGTCTATACCCACGACTGTGTTCAAATCAAATGTCCAGCATCCCCTGCCGTGCGTTGCAACAAGAATCATACCTATCGTTTGTTTATATTTCATATCATAAACCTCCACCGAAGGAAGTCCGCTATTAAAAGAAACCCAATTTACACCTTCGTTTGTTGATTGGAATACTCCAATGTCGGTTCCAACAAAAATCATTCGCGGTGTAAATGTTCTTAGTACAATCGAATTAGCCGCTATATTAGGTATATCACCTGTAATATTTGTCCAATTAATACCTCCATTTATAGTTTTTAAAACATGTGTACCGCCTGTACCGCCTATCGTAGCATAACAAATATTATCATTCGTTTTATCAACAACGAAATCACTTACATATGAAAATCCGGTTTGTGTTGACCAGTTTGCACCATTATCGGTTGTAACCAAAATTCTTCCGTTGGATGTGCCAATATATATTTTATTTATACTTGTCGAACTGATACCGATTGCAGAAACACTTCCGCCAACTACTGTAGTCGTTGCAATTTGTGTCCAGCCTGAAGATGTCGTCGCCGTCGTTGCAGATGTTGTTTTCCAGATATCCGCTCTGCCAAATACTATAGTATTATGGTCTCCCGGAGCCATTTCATACGGATTATAAAACAGGCCGCCTGATGAACCGCTTGGCGTTATATTTGAAAAAGAAACTCCCTTATTAGCCGACCGCTGAATAGAGCCGTTGACATATTGTCCGTAAACATAATTAGTGTTAACAGGGTCAACAATTGTATATCCACCGTCTCCTGTTGTACGTTGTATCCATTGAACCCCGCCGTTTGTAGTCGTCATCTTATTATTATCCTGAGTTCCTCCCTGAAAAGATAATAAATCGGTTGGGTCGTAATCTGCACTTTGATATTGCAGAGTGGAAAGATTTCTGTTTAAATCTGTCCAGTTCGTACCGTTATTAGTTGACTTATAAACTCCGCCGTCTGAGCAGCAGTAAAATACCGTTCCGTTATACTTAAGACAGTGAATATCGGCGTGTGAAAAATTATTCGGATTTGTCGAACTCCAGCTTGTTTTCTGTGTAAGACTTGTTCCGCCGGTCGATGATGAATAAATATCGAGACCACCTACTAAAACCAAATCCGGATTTGTGGGATTAACACAAACAGCATTATCATACCAACCTTGCGAACTGAGATAGTTCGGAGTTGTTGCTTGTGAAGTCCATGTACTGCCGCCGTCTGTTGTTCTATACAGACCAACTAGCGCCCCTGATGAATTGGAAATACTTGCATA
>JGI20214J51088_10001324_pt1 | contig 16927 bp, 17 predicted proteins | sample WetSurMetagenome_FD_51088 | JGI IMG/M metagenome (IMG submission 51088) | reverse complement strand
GCAATCACTGCTTCCGGGACGATTATTGTTGCACCCTTGTATTCACCGGCTTTTATCATTGAGGTTATGCGCCCGTCGATGAGGACGCTTGTATCTGGTACCAGTATCATAAAATTATCCTCGTTGTATCGTGTTCTATGGTATGTTCTTGTATGCTATTCTCTTGATTTCCGGGAAGGCGCGGGGGTCCCCGCAATATCCCGCTCCCGGCCCGAGCGCCGTACAAGCCGCTCACGCCGGATATGATATACAACGACCGGAAGATCGTTGATGTTGTAGATGTTCGACCACCAAGTTTATAAGGGGTTCGAAGGTTGTTTCCCATCCCTCACCCTTTGGCAGCATGACAACCTTAATAGGCAACACAGGCAAGCGATACTTCATGTTGTCATCGGCTTCAACCATTGCGTCCTTCCTCGTTGCGCTGATCATCGCAACGGTGATCATCTACCTTGTAACCAAACTGCTCGGCGAAAAAGAAGGATTGGGTACAGCCGTTCTCGCGGCCCTGATCGGTACCGCGGTGTATACCCTCTTCTATTACGTGCTGGGCCAGGGACTTATCGCCGCATTCATCGCCGGTATCGTGTGGCTCCTCGCATTGCAGAGACTCTACACCATCGGGTGGATCAAATCCCTGATTATTGCTGTTGCTATCTGGATCGTAACTTCGATCGCGGGATGGTTCCTCCCGGCACTCATCGGCCCGGTATGATGCGGCAGAAGAACCATGGAGATAAAGTCGCGGTCCCGCTCACCACAATCCTTGAATATTCATCGAATTATATACTTTATCTATGGACGAGAGCTTCTTTTTCATCCTGCTCGTCGTCATGGTCCTGATCTTCATCCTTGCTGTCCCTGCCCTCCTCTGGGCCGGCCTGAAAAAGATAGCCAACCCCGTCCCATGCTGGCTCCCCCTGCTATCAGCGATTGTCGTGCTGGCGGTGATCGGCCTCATTTCTCAATTCACTCTGGTGACTGCGCATGATGTATTGGCCGGGACGCTCGTGTTGTTTTTCCTCCTGCTCTTCCTGACCTCGCTTGGGGTTATCACGCCGTACTGCCGGCTCGGGAAGAGGACCGGGATCGACCGGCCCTGGCTGATCTTCCCCCTGGTATCGTTCGCGGGTTGTTTCCTGATGTTCTGGACGACCCTCGGAGAATCCCGGGAAGGAATGCCGCTGAACCAGTTCTTCCTCCTGCTCCCCCTGACCGGGTGGATCCTCGATGGTCCAGCTTATCTTCTCCATATCGAAGACATCGTCTATTCCCCCGTTCTCCCGGTACATACTGTTCTTCTTGCTGCCGGTCTCTACCTTGAAGTATGTGTCATTGGTGCACTCTTCTACACCGTTCTCGCCGTGCTGTCCCCGGCAAAAACCGAAACGACGGCGATATGAAAAGACACCAATTCACCGGTCACCATTTTACTGTAAAAATCGGTATAAGACCCTCCCGATTAAGCGTTACTCCGCTGGGCGCCCTGGAACTAGCCCGTCTATCCCAAACTCCTGCATCCCGAACAACAACCTATTTCGTCACCGACCCCGATGTACGCTTAATATCTTGTTAACACCGGACCGGAAATGTATCACAACAGACCTCCTCACTCCTGCCATTGCTGCCCGCTCATGACTTTTCCCCTTAATATCCTCCTTCCGGCACCTACCGTTCCTTGCTGAACAATCATGTCTTTTCACTGGTATTGTCCTCCCTGCGATCGTGAGATACCCGGCTTCCCCTTTACCAGCCTGCTCGGTTGGCTGGTCTCCTGCGCTCCCTGCAGGTTACCGGAGGATCACGGCGGGCGGGCGGTGCCGGATCTGTCTGGCGGCAACCCTGCCCTCCACTTCTCACAAAATCGCAGGTTGTATCCGTCAACCCCTCCTCTTGCGGTGATCGGCGTTGGTATCATGCTCTTTCTGGTAATTCTCGCGTATGCTGGACCTCTCTTCCCGGTAAATGCCAATGCAGGCGGCAACATCACCCCGGCCGTTACCAATGCCCCGGCTCCAACAGTGATGCAGTCTCAGGCACCTGTTTCTCTGAAAGTTCCCGTTACTACTCCGGTGAGAACAAAGACCATCGTTCCCCGGCCTGACCCGACTACTCCTGCTCCTGCCTATGAGACGGGTGCTGTATCCCGGTCGTATGACTATGTCCTGCGGGGGAGCCCGGGAACAATCGTCCTGACCCTCTACACCGGTATCTACGACCGGCAGCGTTTCGGCGCGAAACCGACAACATGCCTCCGGCACAGTTCCGACCCCTCTCCCTGCACGCAGGAGGAGATCCGGCAGTATTATATCAAATACCTGAATGAAACGGCCCAGAAGAAAGGCCTGGACGATCTTGTCAGCAGGATCAGATCGAAAAGCCGTAATCCTGATGACCAGGCAAGGATTGCGATAAGCCTTGTCCAGAATATTCCCTATGATTACAGCAAGCTGGACGCACCCAGTCCCAACATGAGTTATCCGTACGGCGTGCTCTTCCTGAAGAAAGGTGTCTGCAGCGAAAAATCCCTGCTGCTCGCCTACCTGTTGAGGGAACTGGGATATGGCGTCGTGCTGTTCGAGTTCAAGGCTGAAAACCATATGGCTCTTGGTATCATGAGTCCGGCCACGTATTCTTTCGGGAATTCCGGCTATGCCTTCGTTGAAACCACTGCTCCCAGTATTGTGACCGATGCCGATGGAGACTATGTCGGAGTTGGGAAACTGTCCTCAGTGCCGGGAATTATGCAGATTTCCCGGGGAAGATCATTTTCTTCTGTTTCTGAAGAATACCAGGACGCTCAGCAGTTCAACCAGCTCATTGGTATGGGGTCAGTCCTGGATCAGGCACACTATTCCATGTGGACGGCGCTGGTGCAGAAATATGGAATGAACGTCGTAACCCCGACAGGCCAGCCCAACTCATCCTCCTCTGCCTATCAGGCAAATACCGCGACCTGCGACATTAACCTGGGGTACTATTGTTCCGCGGGAGCAAACTGCTGCCAGAAGAACAATCTCTGCTATTCTCCCTGCAGCCGCGGGGTCTGGGAACCACGGGATTGTGTGTGTATTGTTTAGTCCTTAACAATTTCTCATTTCAGAAATGAACGTGGGTCTGGTGCCGGCAACAGCCCTTGATGATAAAAATTCACATGAATGCCTGAATCATTCTTACGATTTACAAAAAAGGAGACAAATCTATCAGGATGAGCCCTGTGAACCAGTCGTTTCGGATTTGCTCTGTAGCTTTCCCAGACCGTTGAACCATGCAAAAACGTCCCGGATCACCACATCTGCCCAGTTTTGTGGTGGGCGGGGAATAAGCGAGGGTAATACCTCAACTCTCACGTAGTCTGAATACGTCACATGATAATTTCCCTCATTATCCGCATACATGACAGCCGTCCTGTTCAGCCGGAATGAACCGGATTTTATCCCGCGCAACGTGTATGACAGAATTCTCGTTCCGTTTGGTTCTATGGATCCGGTCGTAAACTGAGTGACACCTTCGATAATGGGAAATTCGGGTTGTGTTGAGTCGAGGATCTCAATATCATGAACCGGTTCAGTGCCTCGGTTGACGACGGTAATGATAACTCTGGTATTAGTGTCCTGTTTCAGGAATATGGGCGAGACTGATTTTATTACGAGGATCCCGGAAGACTGGTTTTCTGCAGGCCCTGGGTATACGAAAACAGAGCCGGCTTTTTGTTTGCTGGAAAATCCCTCAACATTACGTGCCCGTAAGGAAACGGTATAGTTCCCGGGCTCAGTATAGACATGCACCGGGTTCTGTTCCGATGATCCGCCCGGTATGAAACGCCAGACATCGTTCTTGTAAGATAATGGATTGTCGGCAAAAACGCCCCCCGTCAGAACAATGCTGCTGTCTGGCAGTACCACACTGCAGTGACCGTATCTTCCCTCCCAGTCGTTTGCAGCAGAAATTTCTGTCCATGTGGAGCCGTCGTCCGTCGATCGCCACAGGTCATTTTTGAAGGTGAAGTCGTAACCCCCCGTCAGAACAATGCTATCGTCAGGCATCACCACGGTGCCTGGGGAGAACCGCGGTGACCACCGTGCATTTGCAGTTACAAGCTGCCAGGTCTGCCCTTGATCAACCGATTTCCACACGTCATTTTTCATGCCGGAAGCAGTATCGCCGCCCATCAGGATTATGCGACCGTCCCGCATTGCAACGCTTCCCTGAACATATCGCGGCGACCATCCGGAACTTGCATTCATGAGGGTCCAGCTGGCTCCGCTGTCCGTTGATCGCCATGTGTCATTCGTGCTTCCGGAAGCACCGGTACCCCCCATAAGGACGATACTCCCATCGGATAATGCCACACTGGTTTGACCATATCGTGGTGACCATCCTGCATGCTCGGCCATCAGTTGCCATACGCTTCCGTCATCTGTTGATCGCCACACGTCATTCAGAAACATTCTGTTGTTATCCCTGCCCCCCATGAGAATGACGCTCCCGTCCGGCATCACGACGCTGGTATGGTGGGACCTCGCCTGCCACTGAGCGTGTTCGGCCGCACGGATCCACGTTGCGCCATTATCCTTCGACACCCAGACGTCATTCATTATTTTGCTGAATTCCCACCCGCCTCCCGTTAACAGAACACTGCTATCTGGTGTTACCACGCAGCTAGCTAATCCTCGTGTCGACCATCCGGCACTGGCAGTCATCTCCGTCCATGGCTTGACATAGGTCTCATCACCGAAAAACCAGGACCAGCCGGTCGGAATATTGGAAGAAAGATCCGTAAATGAGACCAACAACGGTGCCGGGCCGGAAATTGTGTCCGGAGTGAAATCCGTTACCGGCGGAGCTGCGAAAACTCCTGAAATCAGGAACAGGAAACAGATCGTCATGATTCCATACACAAATGGCCTGATAATTTTTAACACATCCTTTTTATAAATCGACAATTCTTGATATGGCTGATAATTAATATCAATATACGCTTTTGAATTTGGTAGTTCACCGGGATTTAGACTCCGGTGATCCCGTCAGAGATGGGTTTTTTGTCAAGCGCCGGCTATTTTGTCCGGATGACAATAGTAGGTCAGCGATGGATTTCGGGCGCATTTTTCTTAACCCGGGCTTCTGGTCCGTCTCTCATTCGCCTTCGGTGCGATCAGCAGTTGGTGTTTCCCGATCTGGCCTGGGACACTCAACTTTACCTTTGGTTCTTCGGACTTTGCGCCGGGACCCTTATCTTCAACCCCTGCTGGTACTGGTTTCGCATCCCCAGGTGATCGTATGCAGGAAATAATCTGCAGATTATGGAACGACCTCTTCTGCCTGACGAAAACCCGGGCTGATCAGATTTTTTTGGTTTTCCTGCGGTATTTTCCAAAAACCATCCAAACCCTTATCGTCCGGCCATCAGATTCAGTGCTATACCTATGGCGGATCTGCTGCTCTGTCCGGAATGTGGCACCCCTCTTCAGAAAGACCATATCATCTGCCAGAAATGCGGTCTCCTCCTGCCGGTAGCGTCCCGCGAATCAGCATTCGTCGCGAAGTTAGGGCTGTCCATGCCGGTTGCGGAACCGGCATCCGCCTCACGGGGTGTCCCTGCAGGTCAGGATGGTGACGCCGGGCAGAAGGCCGGGGAACCCGGCTCCGCCGACAATCCCGAAGACGCTGGCGGTCAGGTCGTCACCTGCGAAGCCTGCGGAAGATCCCTGGATATACGGTGTTCGGTCTGCGGCAGAATGCTCTGCGATGATCATGGTATCCACTGCGGAGTCTGCAAAAAGACCTTCTGCGATGATCATATCCAGATGAGCTGCAGCCTCTGCACGGACTATGTCTGCCAGGACTGCCTTTTCCACTGCCCAACCTGCCACCGGACGGTCGGTGCCGACCACGTCCTTGCATGCAGCCGGTGCGGGCAGGTGAACTGTGAACTCTGCACAACCCGGACCGGGTTCGTGTTCAAAAAGAACTTTTGTCCGGCCTGCCGTGACCGTGCCGAAGAACAGACGGCGTGTGAAGAATGCGGTGAGATCCTCGGCGCATCCCGGGGCTCGCGATGCAGCGTCTGCGGTAAATGGCTCTGCGAGGATCACACGGTGCCCTGCAGTGTCTGCAAAAAGCCGTACTGCCGCGAGCATATTCACCGGAGCTGCAGCCTCTGTAATAAGTATGTCTGCCCGGACTGCCTGTTGCGCTGCCCTCAGTGCGACACTATTGTCGGTGCTGATCACCTGCACGAATGCAGCCAGTGCGGTCAGGTCGTCTGCAAAAACTGTATCACCGAAACCGGCATCATCCTTAAGAAGAAGTACTGCAGGAACCGGTGCGATCCGGTTCCTGAAGAACCGGCAAGAGCAGGTCTGCTTTCACATCTGATGAAAAAACGGTAACCATGGTACTATTGCCTGGTGCCTTCCCCGCTCTCTCTGCCGGTTACCTTGTCCCGGCCATAGATTACTTCTGATGGGAGAATGATCCAGCAGGTACTTCAGCTACTTTTTTGACCATGGCAGAAGAGAATCTGATACTTCCCCTAAATCACAGTGGAGAAAAATCATGAAAAACACCATTATCGTCATTTTTTTGGCTGGAATCGTACTAGCTGCGGGATGTACCTCGGCTTCGACGAATGCCGGAACCCCGGGCCCCGTACCTGCCCCGACAGGCCCCGCGGGACTGGCGGCACCGGCAGATGCCCTGCCCATGAATGGGCACGCCATTCACAAAACCCCGAATACTACCTTCGAGGTCTGGGTAGACAGTTTCGAGCTTGGATCTCCCGATGAGAAAGGCGTCCGGCCCCTCACGATCTATGTTGCCGCAAAAAATACCGGCAACGGCCCGCTGCGGATGGTCTGGTTCTCGAAACTGACGGATATCAATGGCAATACATACGGGGGCATTGGCATCACCCATGGCGGGAACGGGGCACGCTCTGACTGGATCAAACCGAATACCACCGAGGCAGCCCGGGACTATATCAATATCTACTCTCCCGAAGACCTCGCCACGCTTTCGAAGGGAGCGGTACTCGATGTCTATTTTATGGAAAAAATATCGGACAATATGCCGGTCCCGATGATTCCGGATTATCATACCTCCTGGGTCATTGATCCGGGAACGATCCACTGATTTTTTTTATTTTTGTCCAGGAATGGATCTTTGAGCGGGCTTGGAGGCATACCTGAAGTATCCCGTACCGCTTCCTTATCCCCCCTATCCGTTTTCCTGACAGTTTGAACTTCTCCCTCTGAACAAAGTACATATCAGAGTACCGGACAGATCCTTCTTGGGAGTTATGAATTATCTCTATACGGCCCTCAAATTCATCGTTGGCGGCGGGGTCATCGTTGGTGTCACGCTCTTCGCAAAGGACGTAGATCCACGATATGGCGGGATGCTTGCAGCCGCACCGATCCTTACCACCCTCGCGTTTCTGTTCACGTATTCGGAGACAGATATCGCCATCACCCGCCAGCTGGTGCTGAGTGCCTTGTATTTTGCCATTCCTACCCTTCTCTTCCTTATCGCCCTGTATATCCTGCTGGAGCGATACCCTGTTCTTCCCAGTGTTGGCGGTGCCTACGGTATCTGGGTAGCCAGCCTGCTGATAGTGAACCGGATCATCAGTTGAGGGGAACTCCCCCGATAGTGCACCGTGAAATTTTCAGCACGCGGGATCCTCCTGGAAAGCGTCATCCGCATTTCGCTGCCAAGCACCGGTGCCATGCTTCTTTTTATCTTGACTTGTGGGCAATGATTCCACAACCGGGTGACAGGCTAACCTTCATCATCAGTCTGATACCGTTCTAGCAAAAGAAGCATAGTGATTATCGTCACCCGGTTGATCAGGAGCGCCGGAACCGGTGGGGTTCCTGTGTCAGTGCCGGGCGGGGCTCCTGGAATCTTCCTTTAGAAGATGTCCACGTTCCTGAACCAGGATTACGAATATGCACTCCCGGCAGGCGGAAGCTAAATCGGCCATACCCGAAAAAACCTTTAAGATTCCTGATCAACCCTGATAACTATGATCATCGAGCATCTGTTCTACACAACGGCAATCGCCATCATTGTCGGGATGCTCTTTTTCCGATTCACCGGAAGGGACTCTTCGTGGATCATCATTGTCTGTACATATCTTCCTGATCTGGACAAGGTCATCGGCCGGGTTATCGATCATGCCGGGTTCACCCTGCTCTTCCAGGGTCACCCTATCCAGCATGGTGCCTTCCACACCATTGCGATGATGGTTGTCTTTGGTATTATCGTGGCATTCCTGCTCCATCCCTTCGGGATACGGTTTTTTGACGGGTTGCTCTATGCCATGATCGGTGTCGGGGCCCACTTATTCGAAGATGCTCTTGTGTACCCGTCGAATTATATGTATCTCTGGCCGATCTACCCGGAGAGGACAGGGCTCGCCTGGCTCCCTATGGGCCTGAACGAGGAGAGTTATTCCAGCAATTTTTTCCACCTTGCCAATACAGAAGTCCTGGTTATCGGGATACTTCTCGTGGTTCTTGCAGCCGCCATCAGGACTTATGTCGAAGGATCCGGCTGGATACGCTGGTACATGCCGGAAAAACTCTACCTGACGTTGTTCCGGAAATGACCCCGGTACAAAAAAACGGGGTATCCATTTTTGCCGCTCAAGTGTGTGCTGCCGGACCCGGGTCTCCTCCTCGCCAAATTCAAAACGGGTAGTATGAAATTATCCTCGCAACATCGGTATTTCTCCTGATATGACGGGATTCTTTCCTGGCGGATCCGCAGGTTCCGGGCGATTATACTTTCACGCCATGCCGGCAGCTCCTTAATAGCAGTGGCCGGTCTGATGGTTCTGCAGGTGTCAGAGCATGCGAAAGATGGAACTGGACCCGCTAATCCTGCGGTGGAAGAAGACCACCCGGGCACTGAAGATTCATGAACAACGCTATGGCAGGTACATCACCGATATCCTTGAGCGGCGCACGGACGGGGAACTGGCACTCTTCAGGGACCCGGTAGAGGCTGCCGCGTTCTTCTGCCTGCTGGATCTCATGATACGGCAATGCGGGAGAAATCCCCCGATCGGGCTCCCGGCATCGACGATTGCGACAGACCATCAGCTGATCCCGGCGGAGTAGCTGTCCCGGTGAGGTGGAAGAGGCGTCATCGGAAAATGTCCGGAGTGGTGAGCAGCAAAAGCGGCAACGCCGTCACTCCTGCTGAGAACCCCGGACAGGCACCGCGAAGTTGCAGGTAGCTTGGGTACCAGACGGTGCCGGGGCTTATTTTTATAGTTACAGGGACAGAGTTCCGGTCAGTACTATGTACGTCAGGATTGAGCGGGGTGCCTGCATCCGGTGCGGGGCCTGCTGGAACATCTGCCCCGAGGCTTTCGGCCAGAACCCGTGCGATGAGTACTCGGAGCTGGTGGAGCCATACCGCTTCTGTGGCAGCCGGGCTGAGGGAGAAGTGCCGGAAGATCTTGCTGCATGTGTCCGGGAAGCTGCGTACCTGTGCCCGGTGGAGATTATCGAGGTGGAGGAAGGGTGAGACGGCATGAGTTCTCTTTTACGCTGAATAGAACAATTCATCCCATGAAAATTTTAAGGAAAAACCACAATATGTTGTAAATCGGCTCTGATGAAACCCTCAGCTCAATGCGATCCGGTTGGCCCGACGGGGTAATTATGAGGGTTACCCTCTCTCTCCCCCTAAGGGGAAGGCAGCTCAAGAGTAGCTCCCTTGACCCCCATTGTGGTATGTTTTCGTCAACCTTCTCCAGGTGGATATCGCGATCAGGGATGCTCTTGCGGCATGGGCGGAGGCACTACGTGCTGGAGCCCCCGGGAGCTGGTTATTATTTTCTTAAAGGATTTCAACCGAACCTGAAGCCCGGAAGCGAGGGGGTTTGAGTTTCTGTACTCTTTGCAATGACCCGCCGCTCCCGACGAGCGCTCCCGCGACGGATCAAAAACGTAAAAGGACTGCATAACCAAACTGCCCCGCTGTGCCTTGGAGAGGCCATGAGGCGGGAATCCTCTTTTTTTAATAATGTGCACCGGTACATTTGGGTGAAGATGCCAGGAGATTCTTTTTCTCAAGAAAGGAATTTGGCGTTGATTATTCATCCATGGAGAGAATAATAAAAAAAGTCAGTGCCCTTTCTTCCCGTACACCTGTTCAGGATCGAACACTTTGGTATCCACGACCGTCCCGTCAAGCGTGCGATAGAAGCAGGAACGGTAGCCCGTGTGGCAGGCAGCACCGGTCTGCTCGACTTCGTACACGAGACAATCCTCGTCGCAATCCGTCAGGATGCGGAGGACTTTCTGGAAATGGCCGCTCTCCTCCCCTTTCTTCCAGAGCTTCTTTCGGCTGCGGCTGAAATAGTGGGCAAACCCGCTCTCCCGGGTGAGCCGGACCGCCTCTTCGTTCGCCCATGCCATCATGAGCACGTCTTTCGATTGTGCATCCTGCACGATGACCGGGATGAGCCCGTCGGAAAATTTCAGGTGCAGCATTCAGCTTACCCCCTCACAAAGATCTTCATGACAGCGAAGAGGAAATCTCCGAAGATGATTGCGGTGATGAGCCCCGCGGTGATCGGGATGATGAACGGGACCGCGTAGGAGATCCATACCGTTCCCGCTTTCCGGTACATCGCCAGCTCTTCGGCAAAGTTCTCCGGGTGCTCGCGGAGGTCCTTGGTGTACACCCTCCCCTCCCCGGAGTACATCCGCCGGATGGCGTCCCCGAAACCGATGAATTTCCTTGTAACTGTCCCCTTGTTCTCCTCAAAATCTTCCATCACAAACCCCCACTCCTTCTCGATCTCATCGCCTTTCACGGGAAAACCGAAGAACCGGTACATCAGCGGGGCACGGTTGCCGCGGATGAGGTTGATAACAAAGATCCCGAGCGGTGCAACGAGGTTCAGGAGCAGGGCGTTGATCAGGACCGAGAAGGCAAGGAAACCCAGCGGCGGGTTGCCAAGGAGCGGCGTGAACGGAAAGGTGGGGATGCAGAGCGAGATGAAGATAAGCGCCCAGGCATCCGCCCCGCCAAAGAGGTGCATTCTGCCGAAGATGTAAAAGACACCGCAGAATACGGAAAGGAGCAGGATGATGACCGACGGCTGACCCCAGGCCGGGGGGGACCCGGCACTGGCACTGAACAACATCAGGAGTGAGACTATTGCAAAGATGACGACGACAAGAACGAACCACCAGCGGCTGATTGTATCCTTCACATCTGCAGCAGCAGGTTCCTTTCTTCTCTCCTTCCGTTTCCTGCGGGATGTACCCTCCGGGACTTCTTTGTACTCCATGTAGGTAGCATAGGCAAAGATACCGGCAAACATCACGAACCAGGGGATGATCTGGGAGTCCACTGATGGTGCGAGCACGAACCACGATAACGCCGGCAGGATGATGACGGGGATAAGGTACCAGAACATCCGGGATTTTGCGTAGTACCAGGTGAGCCCCTCAGAATCGGTCCGTCCGCGGTTATCGAGGTAATCGGCATAGAGAAAACTGGCTACGAGGGAAAAATACCCGAAGACCAGGCTGAGATTGGCTGTGGTCTGCCAGAGCAGGATTCCTGTACAGCAGACACCGACCGCGAGCATCGGGAGCCAGGTGATGAACGGCACGCGGCGGTCCCTGATATCGAGCCATGAGGCATAGATCAGGGTGGCAAGGACCGCGACCGCCGAGATCACCATAGGATAGAAGAGTTCCATAAATCAGGTATACCGTTTTTTCCTTCGAGCACTTATGCGTGGCGATGGAAGGATAACCCGCAAATGTATAATAGGGTGCTAAGACGAACAACTGATATACGGTGGAACGCTTTAAGGGGCCGTTCCGGCCGTACAGCCGGCTCACGCCCGGGATGATCCAGTTATGAAGATACAGGAACTCATAGGAACTATCCTTGCAGGCTCCCCCGAGCTGGGCTCCGAGCAGCTTCCCGAGCTGCTCAGGTTCACCCACTCAAAAGGAATAACCGGGTTAGCAGTTGCAAAGGAAGGGGAATGTGAATTTGATCTCGCGTTTCTCGACGGCGAACCGGAAGGGGCAATTCTTATCGATGAGAAGGGCACATTGTACGGCGACAAGGCGGTTATGCTCCTCACCGGAAACGAGATGTTCCGGTTTTATGAGGTTAAAAGGGACCTGGTCGAAGGTGTCATCATGGGATGCAGGATCCTGGAAAAAGGGCACCTCCGTAAGTCCGATATGTTCGCAGTTCCCGAAATCGGGAGAAAGAGCGATGGCCTTGGAGTCCTCACCATCATCACCGCGCGGAACAATGAACCCCAGAATGGTATACGGGTCTCCATCCGGAAAGACGGTCAGATGATATGTTCGGACGTTACAACGGAAGATGGAAGCGTCGGGTTCAAGCTCCTGCATGATAAGTACGACTGCATCATCAGGGACCGTGCCGGCGCGATCACGACGTTCCACATTAAGTTTGATGATGAGCATTCCCGGATTATCCGGGAGATCTGAAACCTTTTTTAAAAGGAGCCGGATTGACATTCCCCCCACCGGCATTGAGATTTAAAAGAAATTATAAAAGACGAAATCCTTTAATTGGAGAATGACAGATCAAACATTTATGAAGATCGGACGTGAAGACTTCGAGGCGCTGATCAAGGGCGACAAGACGATCGCCCCGTACATTGAACTAGATCCGCTCGCCGGTGCGTATACTGTTTTCGGGGTAAAAACCGCGAGCAACCCGAACTATATGATAAAAGCTGTATACGAGATGTACGAGGCAAATCTTAACAAGAAGCTTGCCGTCAAGGCCGTACGCAAGCTTTATCGTTCCGTTGGCCAGGGTTCCGTCGGGCTTAACAATCTTTTGAAGAAATTTGGCATGGATTTAAAGCCGGAAGAATTCCTGATGCTTGTCTTTAAACTCCAGCACCAACAGGGCTGGGGTGCCCCGTTCGAGCTCGTCTCAGCCAGCGAGAAGCGGATTGTCCTCAGGACCAAGCACACGTTCGAATCGCAGGTTATGAAAGACTGGAACATGGCCGTCTGCGGTCTCCACCAGGGCTGGATCGAAGGCGTCCTCACGGCGGTGACCGGCAAGTCATGGTATTGTCTCGAGAAGTCCTGCCACGCGAAAGGCGACGAGTACTGCGAGTTCGTTGCCGACCAGGTTTCTGCGAGCTGGAAATTCAAGGCTGAAGCGGTTGTCAAGGGCGAGTCTGCCATCACTGAGTTCATCGAGCACAAACCCCTTGAAGGCAAGATCTCCCTCATGGACGAACCGGTTGTCATGATGCCCCGTTTCATCTTCACGTCCATGACGCAGTCCCTGAAAAAGACAATGGGAGAAGCGCCGGCAAGCGGAGTCAACTACCGTGCATATATGGACATGGGCAGGGAGAATGTTGAGCACTACAAGAAGATGAGTATCTCGTATGACCTCTCCAGGACCAAACTTGACGGGGATCTTAAACAGCTGCACAGCCGGTTCGCAGCATTCGGGGCTCCTTCAGTTGCCGGGGGCAAGGTCGCTTATGGCAGCCATATCGTCAACGATAACTTCGAGGTTGTTGATTCGATTGAAAAAGACCTGGGCAGCAAGGCCACCGTTTTCCAGAAAGTCGGCGATAAGGCAATCCGCATATCTACCAACGTTGTCGGCGCCGACGGAAAGCGGGCTGTCGGAACCGAGATTTCGAGTGTCGTCTACGATGCCGTGATCACCAAAGGTCAGACCTATTACGGCACTGCAGATGTGGTTGGCCAGAAGATGGTCGTGGCGTATGAGCCAATCAGNAATTCCGCAGGAGAGATCATCGGTATCCTTTTTGTCGGCATTCCTGAAGACTCGTTAAAGGACGAGATCAAGAAAAAGACTAATCCCAAGACCCTCTCCGACATGGCATTTGCCTTCTATGCCCAGATGGGCTGGTTCAACTTCGTCAAGGAAGAATGGGACGAGAAGACCAAGACAAAGACCATCACGCTTTCCCACACCGTCGAGTCAGAATCCTTCGGGAATATCGGCAAGAATGTCTGTTACTGCACGGCCGGCCTGCTGGCTGGGATCATCGAAGGGGCCTTCGGGATCAAGGTGCAGGCCAAAGAGATCAAGTGCAAGTCCAAAGGGGACGAGCACTGCGTCTTCACGGTAACCAATAAAAAAGAATGACGATTTTTTAACATACTTTTTTAGCATAGTATATAATATACTAGAATGTTACCTGCAGGAGAGACATGCCGCCGATTCCCCGCATCCTGATCGTAGAAGATGATGATATCATCGCCAACCTCATCTCCGCGATGCTGGAAAAACGGGGTTACAGTATTGTCGGAAAGATTGCGTCGGGTGAAGAAGCTGTCATCAAATCGGCGGAGCTCGAGCCGGACCTTATCCTCATGGACATCAGCCTTGCCGGCGAGATGGACGGGGTAACCGCAGCCGGGTTCATCTTCCAGCTCTTCCAGTTTCCGGTCGTCTTTTTAACCGGTCTCTGCGATGATTTTCTGGTTGAACGTGCCAAAAATGCGCAGCCTCTCGGGTATATCCTCAAGCCATTCACCGACCGGGACCTCATCTCTAATGTCGAGCTTGCTCTTTACAACCATTCGATCCGGAAAAAGTACCTTGAGGTTTACCCTGTCGGCGATCCCAAAAAGATCATGGCCCTGCTGGACCCCATCATTATTACCGATANCCAGGGCAGGATTATCTTTTTCAATTCCTATGCAGCGCGGTTCCTGGATATTCCCAACCGCAAGATCCTGATGCATCACTGGCGACAGGTTATGATGATCATCAACGATATGACGAATGAAGAAGTGGATGACCCCATCGTTGAAGTGGTCAAACAGATGCTGGTTGTCACGTACGAATTCAATACTGCCGTCGTGACTACTACCGGCAAGGGACGCAAGTGCAGTGTTATCATCCGCCCGGTCAAGGACGACCAGCACGATCTCCTGGGAGTCTTTATTCACATCAAGGAAAAAACTCTCGACCAGATAAAGATGGCTAAGAAACAGTAATCCTGTCACCATGACCTGATCCGAACGCTTTTTTCCTATTTCTGACAGGAATACCCGGGAAGGGTGCAGGGTGCNCCAATCGGACTGGCATTAAAGGGACCATCATTGCCGGCAGGCAAAAACAAATAGCGCTGATGATACCAGCAAAAAATTTCTTTTTCGAAGGGTCGTTAAAAAGAGTTATTTTTCAGATTGTTTCTTGAAGAGGGCTTTGGTGAAGCGGTCGATAAACCCTTCCTTTACTTCCGCCGTCTTCTCTTCCTTATAGGCTACGCCAACCAGATCAGAAGCGATACGCCTGATCGCCTTTGATGCCGGGGAGGTTGGATATTTCACGACAATCGGNACTTTGGCCGATGATGCCCGCCGGACGTTTGAGTCTTCCGGAATGATCCCGATGACCTTTACCCCGAGCACCTTCTCCATCTTCTTGGTGATGATATCGGATTTGTCCTGGTCAACACGGTTGATGATCGAACCGAGTACATGGCCCCCCACGACCTCGGTCAGGATCTTGGTCTTCAGGGCATCGACAATAGAGGAGAGTTCAGGGTTCACAACGAGGATCACTTCATCAGCAACAGCGAGAGGGACAACGCCATCCTTACTGATACCCGCCGGGGCATCGATGAGCAGGAACTCGCAGCGCTTGATGATCTCGCCCATGACATCCCGGATCTTGTCGGGATCAGCCTGCTGGAACCCCTGGAGGGAGATACCACTGGGGATAACTTTCAGTCCGCCGGGGCCTTCATAGATGGCATCGTTGATATTGCCTTTCCCTGCCAGAATTTCATGGAGGGTGATCGGGGCATCCTGGAGACCGAGAATAAGGCCGACGTTCGCCATCCCGATATCCGCATCCATCAGATAGGTCTCTTTCCCCAGCTGGGCGAGCATCGTTCCGAGGTTAACCGAAACAGTTGTTTTACCTGTACCGCCTTTTCCGGAAGCGATTGTGTATACTTTGACCATCGAACACCCTGTGGTGATAAGTATTGCTATTGTATTTATATAAGATTACTGGATTTCCGTATATTCGTGTTATATCCACCTGTTTAAAATATCTTTTGTATCATTTTCAATGGCATCCAGGATTTCCCGGGAGATATCGCAGGGTGTCCTGATGATTCCCACAAGGCTGGATCCCGAATGGTCCAGGCCAAACAGGATCACCCCGGGCGTCTCAGATAACGGGTCATTACAGAAGATCTCGCTGTACTTTGCGGCATCTGCAGACGCATTTCCCCTGGCAGATGAAGCGAAGACAAGTCCGTCGCATGTTGCGATGGTGAAGGATTCAAGGGAAAATTTCCTGACGAGAGCATCGAGGCATGCGGTTATATCGCCGCACCCCTCAAGGACACTGACTCCGGCCTTAACAGCGGGGGCGGCTTTCTTTGCCACAGGCGCCGGGGGTGGCGCAGATGCGCGTACCGGGGGACGGACCGGACCATGACCAATGGCAGCCTTATAATCAAAGTCAGCCTGGTCTTCGTCATACACGGTCCTCTCTGCCCCCCGGCGCCTCTTCAGAAAGAGAATAGCAAGGCCAATGAGGATTACGACAGCGATCCCGATCAAAACGGGGATCGGAATGTTCTCTGTTCCTGGTAAAAGCGAAGTAATGATGATCCTCCCAGGCTCCCGGGTTTTAGCGGTCCAGCAGGTGGTCAAGGTTGAGGTCCTTGATCATAGACTTGCAGTCCGTGCGAATCTTATCCGTCACATTATCGAGATCCATGGTATCAAAGGTATCGATATCCTCATCGAAACTGCTGGGATCAGACGGTTCCTCTTGTTGCTCTTCGGCAGCCTGTTGAGGAGCTTCCCGCCGTTGAACCTGGGCCGGCGGGGGTTGCGGCACGGATGCAGGTGGTTTCGATCCGGCCGGCGGG
>JGI20214J51088_10001323_pt1 | contig 16936 bp, 13 predicted proteins | sample WetSurMetagenome_FD_51088 | JGI IMG/M metagenome (IMG submission 51088) | reverse complement strand
GATTACCAAAGCCGTGCTGGGAATTGAATGGCGGAGCTATGGATTGTCACAGTCCAAAGGAGCCTTGCCCACAGGGCCGGCGGCGCTCTTCGTCCACATTGCTTCCGTCTGGGTTCCTTTTACTTCGGAAAGCAAGGAGGCCATCGCCGCCTATCCGGAGATTCTGAAGGAACTGCGACTGGCCTTGCAGGAATGCGGGCGCAGACTGTCGTCTCATATCCGTGCCCACCGGCGTGCCGTGGATGAAGACAAGAAGCGATCGTATATCGAGAAGTATATCCCGCACATCGGCATTGCCCTGCGGGAGATACTCGGACTTACGGAAAAAGCGGAAAAAGAAGCCGTCGTAACCTTGAAAGATGTGCTCGAACGGAGCCGATCGAAAGATTCCTTGCAGGAGTAATGGGAATGCCAAAGAAAGGGAGCAGCGGGAGCCGGCCGGAAAAAGGAGGGAGCGCATCCGTACTGCGAGCCATTCGCTCGTCCGCCGAAGACATTTACTCTAAGATCGTCGCGCGCAAAAAACCCTCCATGAAATTCCCGATCCGTTCCCTGGCCAACGTCAAGTACCTTCCCCAGCGCGGATTCTTCGAGATGACCGGCCAGAAAAAGGAACGCACGCTGACCGTCAACACCGTCAAGACATTCGCGCAGACTCTCCGGATGATCGCTCTCTCAAAAGAGCTGGTCGAAGGGGACGATATCGCTACTAAGCGGGAGGCCTACTACGTCTCCAAAAACTGGGAAGAAGCCCGTTTCAGCGAACAGCCGGAATCGGACACTGTGATGGACGATGTGGAAGCCTATTTCGGCGTCAATCGGGAACAACTCGGCTTCATCCCCGAGGAAAAGGGGGGCGATATTGCCGGACGCCTGGTCGTAATAGATCACGACCGCGACACAGGCAAGGAATTGCGCATCGACTGCACCAAGTTCGGATCGGGGGCCTATAGCATTCCCATAACGGTTGAGCATCTGGAATTCGAGACCGGCGCTGATTTCATCCTGGTGATTGAGACGGCGGGAATGTTCCAACGACTCGTGAAGCACAACTACTGGAAGAAAGCCAATTGCATCCTCGTCAGCATGGGAGGTGTGCCGACCCGCGCCTGCCGCCGATTCATCCGACGCCTGGCGGATTTCAAAAAGATCCCGGTGTACGTTTTTGTGGACGGAGATCCTTACGGCATCACCAATATCTACCGGACCCTCAAAGTCGGCTCCGGGAATGCGGCCCACCTGAATGAATTCTTTTGCGTCCCTCAGGCACGGTTTCTCGGCATTACGCCCAAAGACATTGTGGACTATAAGCTGCCCACCCATCCGCTCAAGGACGTGGACGTGAAACGTGCCAAGGATGCCATAAAGAACGACCCCTTTATCCGACACTACCAAGACTGGATAGATGCTCTGGAGCAATTAATTGATATGGGGGTTCGCGCCGAACAGCAGGCTCTGGCCAAACACGGTTTGAACTACGTCATCGATGCTTACCTGCCCCAGAAGCTGCGTCATCCCGAGAGGTTCCTGCCCTAACAATCACCGCAGAGGCGCCGAGAACACAGAGAATTGAATATATATTTTCTCTTGCTCGGTGCCTATGCGGTTCATTTGTCTTTCAGGGTGGGATCGACTGTGCCACGAAAGCCCATAGTAATTATCGGGGTTCGACTGCTGGTCGTTTTGACAACCACGGTGCCGAAGAAGTAGCCCGGTTTGGCATTGGCTTTATGGGTTACCACAAGTCTGATCCGTTTCCCATCGGTTCCCGGGAGGGGGGAAAAGCTTACTCCGGTGTCTTGATCGCTGGATTCGGCACTGACAATCTTGATCGGTTTGTCGGTCGGGAGGGTCAGAATAATCTCCTTGGCTACTGCCTTGTGCCCGGGAACGTTGCCAAAAAAGATCGCCGCCTCGGACACGGCAATTTCCGGCTCCACAACCGCAGCCACCACCAGGTTGACTTCGGGCTGTTTAGGATCGTTGCTGGTCACGGTGATTGCTTTCCGGATCGGTCCCGTCATCCCGTTGGTGTTGACGCTTACTCCAATCTCGCCAGATCCGCCGGGTTTCACCTGTTTGCCTGAAAGCAAAGTCGTCGTGCATCCGCAGCCGGGCGCCACGTCAAGAATATTCAGGATCCCGGTTCCCAGATTGCGGAACTTAAAGACAGTCTTCACCGGATCGCCCTGCATTACTTTGCCCAAATTCTGCTCCCGGCTTTCAAAGGATAGGTTCGGAGCTCCGGTCTGGGCCGCAATAGGAATAGTCACAAGAATTAGCGAAAGGAACGCTTCACAGATAGCTCTATTCATTTCGGCTCCATGAAATCGTTTGCTGGCGAGCTTGGTGCTATCAAAAAACAAATTATACGCCACCAGCCGGACGCGCTCAATCAAAGCCGCTAGTCAGGATTATTCATAAAGTAACGGCTCAACTCTCTTTATTGACGCGGAATTACGCGGATGGACGCCGCAAATAGGTCTGCGTGCGGAAGCTTTTGTCCCACGGCAAGCCCGGCGGCGTTTTTCCGCGTCCATTGTCCTCGTTTTCATGAGCATCCGCGACCCTTCATGAATCGAGCGGAATAGATCGATTCATGGACAATCAATTACGGGGCCGGTGGGTTTAGAGAGAGTCTTCGACTCTGATTTTCTATAAATTCTCAGGTCATTGCTTCTATAATTCGGACAGCAAAGCAGTCAGCAGGACTGGGAGTTTCGACATGCAGCAGTATCTGGATCTCATGCGCGATGTTCGTGATCACGGCCTCAGCAAGGAGGATCGCACGGGAACCGGTACGCTGAGCGTCTTCGGGCGCCAACTTCGTTTCGATCTCCAGCAGGGATTCCCGGCCCTCACCACCAAAAAGCTTTTCATGAAGGGCGTGATCCACGAGCTTCTGTGGTTTTTGCAGGGAGGCACCAACGTCAAGTACCTCAAAGATCACGGCGTGACGATATGGGATGAGTGGGCCGATGAAAATGGCGATCTGGGACCTGTCTACGGCGCGCAATGGAGGCACTGGGCGGGCCCCGACGGCAAAGTCATTGACCAGATCTCACAAGTGATCGAGCAGATCAAGGCGAACCCTGACAGCAGGCGTCTCCTGGTGAGCGCCTGGAACCCGAGCCAGATAGAAGAGATGAAACTCCCGCCCTGCCATTGTCTGTTCCAGTTTAATGTGGGCGCCGGCCGGCTTTCCTGCCAGCTTTATCAGCGCAGTGCCGATCTCTTCCTGGGAGTTCCGTTCAACATAGCCTCCTATTCCCTGTTGACCATGATGGTAGCCCAGGTGACGGGACTCCAGCCCGGAGAGTTCATACACACATTTGGCGATGTGCACATCTATAAAAATCACCTGGAGCAGGTGACCACGCAGCTCTCCCGAACCCCACGGCCTCTGCCGAAGATGCTGCTTAACCCGAACGTCGTTTCCATTTTCGAATTCAAATACGGGGATTTCAACCTGATCAACTATGATTCCTATCCGGCCATTCGTGCGCCCATCTCGGTGTAGCCATGGCGAAAACGATAAATCACTCCGGTCCTCGAAAGGCGTTAGCCGATGAATAGCGATGACCTCACGGATTTCGATCTGCATCTCTTCGCCGAGGGAACCCATTATCGAACTTACGAGAAACTCGGAGCCCACCTGGGGAAGCGGGATGGTGTTCAGGGCACTTTTTTCCGGGTTTGGGCACCGAATGCGGAGCGGGTATCGGTCCTGGGGGATTTCAACGGGTGGAACCGACAATCAACCCCAATGCAGTCAAGGGCCGATTCGGGCATTTGGGACTGTTTCGTGCCTGGAGTGGGCGCGGGAAGCCTCTACAAATACTTCATCGAATCGCGTTTTCAGGGGTACCGCGTGGAGAAAGCCGACCCCTATGGCTTTGCTGCTGAGATCCGGCCGCGGACCGCTTCGAAGGTGTGGGATCTCTCCCGCTATCGATGGCATGATCAAGATTGGATGAAAAGCCGCCCGAGCCGGCCTCATCATGAAACAGCCATGTCGGCGTACGAAGTGCATCTGGGCTCATGGATGCGAATCCCCGAAGAGGGCCAGCGATGGCTCACCTATCGGGAAATGGCCCACAAGCTGGTCGAGTACGTAAGCCATATGGGCTTCACCCACGTGGAATTCTTGCCCGTTTCCGAACATCCGTTCGACGGATCCTGGGGCTATCAGACCGTCGGCTACTTCGCCCCCACCAGCCGATTTGGGACTCCTGACGACTTCATGTATCTGGTAGATGTGCTGCACCAGAATGGGATCGGCGTCATCCTCGACTGGGTGCCGGCCCATTTTCCGCGGGATGAGCATGGATTGGGATATTTCGACGGCACGCACTTGTATGAGCATGCCGATAAACGCCAGGGCCTTCATCCGGATTGGGATACTCTGGTCTTCAACTACGGCCGGAATGAAGTGCAGAACTTTCTGATCAGCAACGCCGTGTTCTGGTTCGATCGCTATCACATCGACGCCTTACGGGTCGATGCCGTGGCCTCCATGCTGTACCTGGACTATGGACGCGAAGCTGGTGAGTGGATCCCCAACTCTTATGGCGGCCATGAGAACATCGAGGCGATCGATTTTCTCAAACGGCTCAATGAACGCGTGCATGCCGAGGCGCCGGGCGCAATCATGATTGCGGAGGAATCCACGGCCTGGGCTTTGGTTTCGCGCCCGACCTACCTGGGAGGACTGGGTTTTGGCTTCAAGTGGAATATGGGCTGGATGCATGACATGCTGGACTACCTCTCCCACGACCCCGTGCATCGCAGCTATCATCATAATCTGATCACCTTCAGCCTGCTGTACGCCTTCACGGAAAATTTCGTACTCCCCTTTTCTCACGACGAAGTCGTCCACGGCAAAGGTTCCATGATCGGCAAGATGCCCGGCGATGAGTGGCAGAAGTTTGCCAATCTGCGTCTGCTTTACGGCTATATGTTCGGGCACCCGGGCAAGAAATTGCTGTTCATGGGCAATGAATTCGGCCAATGGAATGAATGGAACCATGATCAAAGCCTGGATTGGCACCTGCTCTCCTTTCCCAATCACGCCGGATTGCAGCGTTGGGTGCGGGACCTGAATACTTTCTATCGTGCCGAGCCGGCGCTCTATGAACTGGATTCCGAATCGGCCGGCTTCGAATGGATTGACTGCAACGACAGCCTTGGCAGCATCATCAGCTTCTTGCGCCATAGCAAGGAGGGCCGGGGGGATGTCCTCTTTGTCTGCAATTTCACTCCGGTGCCGCGTCATGATTATCGGGTGGGCGTGCCTTCTGAAGGCGTATGGAGAGAGGCCCTCAACAGCAACGCACCGATCTATGGAGGCAGCGGACAAGGCAATTACGGCGGAGTCGAATGGTCCCCGGTCCCCATGCACGGCCGCCCTGGTTCTCTGAACATCACGGTCCCGCCTCTGGCAACCCTCATCTTCCGAAAAGACTGAAAAAGACTCATCGCAGAGGCGCAGAGGCACAGAGCTTAAATATATTTCTTCTCAGTGACTCAGCGGCTCTGCGGTGAGTTATTATCCCCCAAATATTTTCACCGCATAGTGTGCGGAGAATACAGCCCTGGGCAGCGATGGCTCGTGATCGAGGCTTCGCTGCTCCATGCTTATCCGAGTCCAAATAGGAGCATCAAATTTAGGAAAGTTACGATGCCTCCCACAACTAAAAGCGCACTCTTAAAAATCGGTCCATTGGCCCGGTTTTTCATCACTTTTTTGGAGGAAGTCAGATAGATCTGAAGAAAAATTGTAATAGGGAGCTGAATGCTGAGCATCATCTGCGAATAGATGAGTCCTTTGAATGGGTTGCTGATCACGAAAATGAGGCCCAAGGCGAAAAACAACGAGAGCGCTACTCCCAAGGCCGAATGGCTATCCTTGATTTGATAAGGCTCGCCAAAGAATCCTGCAAAAATGGAGCCGGCTGCCATTCCGGAGGTTATGGACGAAGCGATCCCGGAGAAGAGCAGGGCCATGGCAAAAACGATGGTCGCATAATTGCCCAGCAGCGGGTGCAGCATTGCATGCGCCTGCTGCAGCTCGGACACCGGCACTCGATGCGCAAAAAATGTGGCGGCTGCCAGCAGAATCATCGAGCTNTTAATTGCCCACCCGACAATCATGGAAAAGATCGTGTCCAAGAACTCGTAATCCAGCTGACGTTCGATGACCTTTTCGTCTTTGAGGTTCCACTGCCGGCTCTGGATAACTTCCGAATGCAGGAATAAGTTATGAGGCATTACCACAGCCCCCAGGATGCTCATGACGATCACCATGGATCCTTGAGGGATAGAAGGAACGGTCCAGTGATAGGCGGCAGCACCCCAATCAATGTTCACCAGTATTAATTCATAAATAAAGGAAAGCCCGATCAGCGAGACAAACCCGATGATCCACTTCTCGATTGCGATATAGGAGTTGGTGAACAGCATGATAAACACAAAAGCTGTGGTAAGCGTCGCGCCAATAGGGATCGGTACGTCAAAGAGCATATTCAGAGCGATAGCGGCTCCCAGGATTTCCGCCAAGGATGTGGAAATGGAGGCGAGCACGGCGGTACCCAATACGGTCCGGGAAATCCATTTCGGCAGATGGAGAGTCGCCGCTTCAGAAAGACATAACCCGGTGGTGATGCCAAGGTGTGCCACATTATGCTGCAGAATAATGAGCATGATTGTGGAGAGGGTGATTATCCACAACAATACATAGCCGTATTGAGCTCCTGCGGCAAGATTCGAAGCCCAATTGCCCGGATCGATGAATCCCACCGTAACCAGCAGTCCAGGGCCGATGTATTTGGAAAGACTCGCGATTCCAAACTTGGGTTTGTGATCCTTCCGCCGCAGATCCCTGAAAAGATTAAGAAGCCTATTCATAGCCAAGCCTTTAAGAAATACCATTGTCCCGACTGAAATTCCCCGGAGCGCCGGCGTTCTCGCCGGCAAATCTTATGGAACGCAGTAACTAATCGCGGTGGTGATTTCTTCGAGCACCGCCGGATCTGACTCCAAAGCCTTTGCCGCCAGCAGAGTTCGGCGCGCTTCGCCGGACGAGATCCGGCCGAGCGCCCAGGCCGCATGGGCGCGCACCAGGGCGCTTGGATCCTGAATTGCCGTCTTAAGCGCGGGCACAGCCTCGCCGCTTCCGGAATTGCCGAGGGCCACCGCGACATTGCGGACAAAAGCGTCGCGTTTGAGCCGCAAAATTGGACTTCGCCTGAAGCGACGGTTGAATTCATCTGCCGTGATGCTCACCAGCAGTGCCAATTCGGGAACCACATTCTCCTTCCGGGCGTGAAATGACTCCTCATCCATACCCACAGCAAATCGGTTCCAGGGACAGATTTCCTGGCAAGCGTCGCAGCCATAGATGCGGTTGCCTATGGATGAACGTAGACTGCGCGGAATGGATCCACGCAGCTCAATAGTCAGGTACGAAATGCAGAGGCGAGCATCAACTACATAGGGAGCGACAATCGCTCCGGTAGGGCAGATGCTCATGCACCGGGTGCAGGAGCCGCAGAAATCCGATTCACTCTGATCATAATTCAACTCCAGGTTGAGCAGAATGATGCCGATAAAAAACCAGGATCCCTTCTGCCGGGTGATCAGATTGGTGTGTTTTCCCATCCACCCCAATGCGGAATGGGCGCCCCAGACCTTTTCCATGACCGGCCCGGTATCGACATAGCAGAGCCCCTCCGCGGAAGGCTCCATCCGGCGGATAAGCTGAAGCAATTCTTCCAACCGGCCCTTCACCAGGTGATGATAGTCATCTCCCCATGCATAGCGGCTTATCCTCCCCTCCAGGGCATGGTTCGGGGGAGGATTTCCGGAATAATAATTTATGGCCAGCGACAGAATGGAGCGCGCGCTGCTCATGACCAGACCCGGATTTTTCCGTTTGTCCAGCTGGCGCTCGAGATAGCACATCTCACCCTGCATCCCTCGCTCCAGCCACTGGACGAAGCGATCTCCATCCGGCAGAGGCTGCGCAGCGGTCACTCCCATTTTGAAGAAACCCAGCTGGCTTGCCGCCTCACGGATTTTGGAGGTTAGTGCAGTAGTCACGACAAATCCCCGGCTTCAATGGATCATCCCTAATTATGCCAAGGATATGATTATCACCCATATGCCAAAAAATGAGGACCGCGAATGCGCAGCAAAGTGGAATACGTCCGGTTTGCGGCTCTTGTGGATCTCTGTTAAGATATTGTCCGGTCAGTATTTCACGCTTACAATTACGAAGGGATTCGGACAGATTATGGAGAAGATGGCGATTACCGGCGGAGCGGGATTCATCGGATCAAATCTGGCAGAGCATCTTGTATCCCAGGGCTATTCCGTCCTGGTAGTTGATAACTTCAGTACGGGGAGGGAAGAGAACCTTGCCGGTTGGGGGGACAAAAAAGGGCAGGTCGAGGTAATGAGAGGGGACATCAACGAGACCGACCGGCTGCGCGCAGCACTAAAAGGAGTCCGATATGTGTTTCACCAGGCTGCCATACCATCCGTGCCCCGATCGATAGCCGATCCCGCTGCCACGCAGTACTCCAACATCGACGGAACGCTTTCGGTTCTGCTCGCGGCGCGTGATGCCGGAGTCAAACGAGTTGTCGTGGCATCGTCATCGTCGATTTATGGAGATGATTCAAACCTGCCCAAGGTCGAAANCCGCGTCGGACGCACTCTATCACCCTATGCGCTCAGCAAAGCAGTCTGCGAGGAATACTGCCGGCTGTTTTATCAGCTGTACGGATTGGAAAGCGTTTGCCTGCGCTACTTCAATGTATTTGGGCCCCGGCAGGATCCAAAATCCGAATATGCCGCTGTTATCCCTCGTTTTACCACCCGGATTCTCGCCGATCAGCCGCCCACCATCTATGGAGACGGGGAGCAGACTAGGGACTTCACCTTTGTGGCCAATGTCGTCGAAGCCAATTGGAAGGCCGCCACACATCCCAATGCGGCCGGCGAGGCTTTTAACATCGGCTGCGGGACTAAGACCAGCCTCAACGATTTGATCGGCCACTTGAATACCATCATGGGCAAGAGCATAAAACCCAACTACGAACCGGTCCGTCAGGGTGACGTGCGCCACTCCGTGGCGGATATCAGCAAGGCTGAAAAAATCATGGCCTACGTTCCTCCCATCTCATTGGCCGAGGGGCTCGAGCGCGTCACAGCGTGGTACCGGAACCAGCAACCTTCCGGGAGCATTTAGCAGAAAACAGGGACGCTACCCTATAACTGCACTAGATATNGGGTAGCGTCCCTGTTTTCCGTGTTTTCTCGGAGTGTTTGAGATTGCGGGGACAATGATCTCCTTCCTGTTCATCGATACCGAACGGGTCTGGCGCGGGGGCCAGGCTCAACTCTTCACTTTGATCCGGGGATTGAAGCAGCGGGGACACCGCGTTCATCTCGTCTGCCATCCGAAGACTCTGCTCGGAGAGCGGGCCAGCGAGGAGGGAATCCAAGTTCATCCGCTGGCCATCTGGAGCGAGATCGGCCTGATATCACTCTTTCGAATTGCGGCCTTGATACGCGCGCTCAAGCCGGAGATTCTCGGATTCAACACGCCCAAGCCGATATTTATCGGCAACCTGGCTTCCAGGTTCACATCCGTACGCGCCCGAATCCTATTCCGTCGGGTAAATTTCCCTTTAAGAAAAAGTCTGTTGACGCGGGTGAAATACAACTGGGGCATCGACTCCATCATCGCAATTTCGGCATCAATCCGGGCGCAGCTACAAGCCGATGGCGTGGCGCCGGCCCGCATCAGCACGATTTACGAGGGATTGGACTTGGAAGCTGGCGAACCGCGCCGCAATCCCGTCGCCAAGGCGCCCGGCGAGCCGCTCCGGTTGGGAACGGTCGCCCATCTCAGCCCGGAAAAAGGCTTGACCTACCTGATCGAAGCGGCGGCTTTAATCCCTGAGGTCCGTTCGAGCATGCGGTTTATCATAGTGGGGGACGGCAGGTGCCGGAAGGGGCTTGAGGATCTGGTCCGCGCGCGCAATCTTGAATCATGTTTCCAGTTCGAGGGATTTAAGGAACAGACGATCCCTTATTTTGAGTCGTTCGATATTTTCGTTCTTCCCAGCCTTTCCGAAGGGCTTTCCTCTTCGATCCTGACCGCGATGTCCATGGCATTGCCAGTCATCGCAACCAACGTAGGCGGGATCCCCGAACTGATATGTGACGGCGAGAACGGGCTCCTGGTTCGGCCTGCGGATTCAACCGGTCTTGCGGAGGCCATTCGCCGGCTCGCGGCCAATCCCGAGGAGCGATTCAAAATGGGCCAGATGGGAAAAAAGAAGATGGAAAAACAGTTCACCTTGCAGCGGAAAATAGACGAAACCGAAATGCTGTGCAAATCATTTCTGGAAAAATCGGCATCAGGATCTCAGCGCAACCATGTTTAAACGCTTGGCCGGCATACTCCCGATTTCACTGCAAAACAGCCCGGAATTGGTTCCATTTCTGGGTCTCGCTGCTTCCGTAGCACTGGCTCTGGTTTCGATCGCGTTGTCTCAGATCGCGCTGGCCGGAACGATTGTCGCTTCGATATCGGTCTGGAAACAGAGAAAAAGCCGGCTTTTCCAGTTCCCTTTCATGGTTCCTTTGCTGGCTTTTTTCCTGTGGACGGTCATTACTGCCCTGGCCGCTCAGGATGTTCGATTGGGACTGACGGTGGTGAAGAAGTTCTATATCTTTCTTATTCTGATTCTGGTTCCGTTGTTGGCCCGGGGCAGGGGAAGGATTCAATGGATCTATCACGCGATTTTTGCCGCCGCTTTGATCTCTTCCACAGCAGGATTAGCCCAGTATTTCGCAGATCCCAATCGAGATCTGCTGCATCGAATCTCGGGCTTTATGAGCCAGTGGATGACCTATTCCGGGCTGCTGATGCTCGCCCTGGTCGCCCTCACCGCCTATATATTCTGCATCGGGTGGCGGGATCATAAGTGGACGCTGCCGCTGTTTATAGGCATTCTCCTGCCCATTATTATGTCCGAAACCAGAAATGCCTGGCTGGGATCCATAGCCGGCATCGGAGCGCTGGTGGTTTTAAAACGTCCGCGCGCTCTCATTGGACTGCTGGTGATTTTGCTGGGGCTCTATTTTGTCGCCCCGGCCGGCATCAAGCAAAGACTGCAATCGGGATGGGATCCCGACGACCCGAACACGCGCAACCGCATCGAGCTGGTCCAGACCTCCATGCGGCTGATTCGGGACCATCCCTGGTTTGGCGTCGGCCCCAATAATGTGGCTCTGGAGGCGCTCCAATATCGCGGGGACCAAAGCTACCCGGCCTGGATGTATCAGCACATGCACAACAATTTTCTGCAGATAGCCGCGGAGCGCGGCATCCCCGGCATCCTCCTGTGGCTTTGGCTTATGGTGCGGCTCGCCTGGGACGCCATATCTCTCTATCGCCGAACCGAATCCTCATCCCTTCCTGCGTCGGGAAAAAACGAGATGCTTATGGCCTCAGCAGGAGCCTTGGGCGCTTGGGTTGCTTTGCTCNTTGCCGGCATGTTCGAGTACAACTTCGGGGACTCGGAAGTCCTCACCCTATTTCTCTTCCTGATGAGCACTCCCTACGCTTTTATGCACATGGAAGGGCAGGTAGTCCGGAATTCCAATAATTCTGCCGAGACAGCTTGAACATCTCCTTGACGTTTAGCCCATTTGTGGACAGAATTACCATTCTGTCCACGGATGCGTTTGCACGGGCATAGATGAAAGGATCGCGAGAAGAATGCAGCTGGGTGTCCGCGAGGTAGCCGAACTCCTTAATGTTTCGGAAAAGACCGTTTACCGCTGGCTCAAGCAGGGAAAGTTGCCGGCCTACCGGGTCAATGACCAGTATCGCTTCAATCGGGCGGAACTTCTGGAGTGGGCTACTTCCGAAAGACTGCAGGTATCGCCCTTGATTTTTTCCGATCCCGAGGGAAGCAGCCTTCCTCTTCCTATGCTCGCTGATGCGATTCGAGCCGGGGGAATCATTTATCGGGTTGGCGGCGCCGACAAAGCTGCAGTGCTGGCCAATATTGTGGAACTCATGCCTCTGCCGGAGGAGGTCGATCGACAGTTCCTCGTGCAGGTGCTCCTGGCGCGCGAATCGCTGGGCTCAACCGGGATAGGGGAAGGCATTGCAATTCCTCATGTCCGCAGCCCGATAGTGATGCACATTCCCCGGCCCATGGTGACGATTTGCTTCCTGGAGAACGCCATTGATTTCGGCGCTATCGACGGCAAGCCGGTCCACACTCTGTTCACGCTGAGCAGCCCGACAATTCGGGCTCATCTGCACCTGCTTTCGCGCCTGAGTTTTGCCTTGCGCGAACCCGGGTTTCGTAAACCCATTGTCGAGCGTGGGTCTCGTGAGGAGATCCTGAACGCCGCGAGGCAAAGCGATGCCCTCTGCAGCCAACTTGCACTGGACCGAACCGGAGAGAGTTCGACCCCCGAACTGAGCTCAGGCAAGGGGAACGGGTAAGCGATGTCGCTCATTCTCCTGGCACTTATATTGCTTCTTGCCGGAGGCCTGGCTTCCCTGGTTTTGCAAAAGCAGCGCGTTTTCGTCAATGCCTTGGGAGCCGGCGTCTGCATCGGTGCCTGTGCCATAGGCTTTGCGGGGGCGCTGATTCTCCTTGCCGGTGGCGGTCCTGGCCCTTCATGGGCGATTCCCTGGAACACACCGTTGGGAGGTTCATTCACAATTGCAGCTGACGGATTGACCTCCTTTTTTCTCCTCCTCATTTTCGGAATATCGGCGCTCTGCGCGCTTTACGGCGCCCAATATCTGAAGGCCTGGAACGGCAGGAAGAATACCGGTCCGTCCTGGTTTTTCTTCAACACCCTTGTGGCCAGCATGGCGATGGTCTGCCTGGCGCGCAATGCCTTATTGTTTCTCATCGCATGGGAAGCCATGTCGCTCACATCCTACTTCCTGGTGATGTTTGAGAGCGAGCGGCCCGAAGTCCGGAAGGCGGGCTGGACTTATATGGTAGCCACTCAACTGGGCACAGTCTGCCTGCTGGCCCTTTTTGTGCTGATGTCCGGACATTCCGGTTCCCTGGAATTTGCGGATTTTGAAAGCTTTGGCGGGTCAGGGAGAACCGTGGTCAGCGTCGCCTTTCTGCTGGCGCTGGTCGGGTTTGGAACCAAGGCAGGGTTAATGCCGATGCATATCTGGCTGCCGGAAGCACATCCGGCGGCGCCATCTCACGTATCGGCACTCATGTCCGGAGTGATGATTAAGACCGGAATTTACGGACTGCTTCGAATCCTGACCTATTTCGGCACACCGGAAATATGGTGGGGCTGGACATTGGTCGCCATGGGTCTGCTTTCAGGAGTACTGGGAGTCTTATTTGCCATGGCCCAACATGATCTTAAGCGGCTGCTGGCCTATCACAGTGTGGAGAACATTGGAATTATAACCTTGGGACTCGGCATGGGGCTTCTGGGGCGGAGCGCCGGCAGCGCTTCAGTTGCCGCTCTGGCATTTGCCGGCAGCCTGCTTCATGTGGCCAATCACGCAGTATTCAAAGCGCTCCTCTTTTTGGGGGCAGGGTCGGTGCAGCACGCAACACACACTCTCGAGATTGATCGACTCGGCGGCCTATCCAAGAATATGAAATGGACCGCCGCGACTTTCCTGGTGGGCTCGGCTGCCATCTGCGGCCTGCCGCCTCTCAATGGCTTTGTAAGCGAGTTCCTGATCTACCTGGCATCCTACCAGTCCTCTTGGGCCGTGCCGACATCGTTGGCGGTCCCCGGACTGCTGGTCATTGCAGGACTGGCTTTCATCGGCGGGCTGGCAGCCGCATGTTTCGCTAAGGCTTTCGGAATTGTCTTCCTTGGCACACCCAGGAGCGATAAGGCTTGCGCAGCGTATGAATGCGGATCCCTGATGCGCATATCCATGATTGTCCTCAGCACGGCATGTGTAGTGGGCGGGCTGGCAGGACCTCTACTCCTCAGCAGGATGATTCCTGTGATTGCCTCGCTGGCGATGATCCCCGGAGCAGATATAGCCAACGGACTCGCTGTCGGCACCGGATCGCTTCGCTTCGTGACAATTTTTGGCTTGGGCTTCCTGCTGATCGTAGGCGCTTTGGCTGGTCTGCGCCAGTGGCTGCTTGCGGGTCGCAGAGTGGATGTCGAGGGAACGTGGGACTGTGGTTACTGTAAACCCACCGCAAGGATGCAATACACGGCTTCGTCTTTTGCTCAGCCAATCATGAATATGTTCGGATTCCTGCGCCTGTCACGGAGGTATTTCACTCGTCCGGTAGGACCGCTTCCTTCGGAAGCCGAGTTTGCCACCCGCACTCCCGATCTATTTAAAGAGAGCCTGTGGCGGCCTGCGTTCGCCGGTGTCGACAGCCTTTTATCCCGTGTCCGTCAGATCCAGCACGGGAGAATTCAGATGTATGTGCTCTACATAGTGCTGACCCTCCTGGCACTTCTTTTATGGAGGCTGCGCTGAATTATGGCTGAACGATTGGCCGCTTCTCTTCCGGGATTTATTCTCGCCCTGGCCTTGTCGCCCCTTCTCCCTGGAATTATCAATAAGACTAAGGCACTTGTTGCCGGGCGGCGAAGCCAGCCCCTTTTGCAGTCTTACCATGATATTGCAAAGCTTCTTCGCAAAGGGGCGGTGTATAGCAGGACCACCAGCTGGGTTTTCCGAGCCGGTCCAGTGGTCGGCCTGGCTGCAGTTCTGGGAGCCCTGGCGATTGTGCCCCTGGCCGGAGTGCCGGCCCCACTTTCGTTCGGCGGAGATCTCGTTCTGCTTGCTTACTGCCTGGGTCTGATGCGATTTTTTACTGTGCTGGCAGCCCTCGATACCGGCTCATCCTTTGAGGGGATGGGCGCCAGCCGCGAAGTCCAATTTTCCGCTCTGGCTGAACCTGCGCTCTTGTTGGCTCTTGCGGCTCTTCTGAGGCAAACCTCAGGCTTGTCGTTGATAGAAATTTATAGCGCCGCCGGTACTTCTTCGATTATAAGCGCCGGTCCGGAAATGTTACTGGTGGCCGCGGCTTTGGGCATTGTTTTCCTCGCTGAAAACGCCCGCATTCCCATTGATGACCCTGACACCCACCTCGAGCTCACCATGATCCATGAAGTGATGGTACTGGATCACAGTGGGCCCGATTTCGCGATGATCACATATGCCGCCGCCCTCAAGATGTGGATTTTGGGCGCTCTCATTGTGGGCATTATTTTGCCGGTGCACAGCGGCTCCCTGTTTCTGGATCTGGGATCAGCGGTAATCGGGATGTTTGGCCTGGCCGTCGTGACCGGGCTGATTGAGTCGAGCATGGCACGCCTACGCCTGCTGCGTGTCCCGCATTTGCTGGCGTCTGCCATGGTTATGGCCGGCCTGGCGCTGATCCTTGCGTGGAGGTAGCAAAATGGCATCGTGGTCCGACGCACTGATGATGGCCTTTATCCTGTCTGACCTGGCCCTCCTGAGCTCAGGGCGGTTGAAAGTGTGGGTGCGCATCGTTGCCGTGCAGGGCCTCATGCTGGGAGCGCTTCCCATGCTGGCGGCGCACGGACAGCCGACCCTTCGGATGGCGATTCTTATGGCAGGGGGTGTGGGGATTCGAGGCATGGTCTTCCCATTTCTCTTGTCGCGGATGCTGCGCTCCGCCAACGTCCGCCGGGAGGTCGAACCGTACATTGGTTATACCTCGTCGCTCCTGTTCGGCATCTTTGCGATCGCGGTTTCCATCTGGCTTAGCTCGCGTCTCAGCCTGGCCAACCCGACCTTGCCTCCGCTCGCCGGACCGGTAGCCATCTTCACCATCCTGGTGGGCCTGTTCCTGATCGTCAGCAGGAAGAAAGCGATAAGTCAGGTTCTGGGATACCTGGTAATGGAGAACGGAATCTATGTCCTGGGGATTTGGATGGTCATGGAGGTCCCGATGCTTGTAGAGCTCGGGGTGCTCCTGGATGCATTTGTCGCAGTATTCGTCATGAGCATCGCGACTTACCACATCAGTCGCGAGTTTGACCATATCGATGTCGATCAGCTTGACTCTCTGAAAGGTTGAAATGGATAGTGGCTGGCTAATCTGGACACTCCTGGCGCTGCCGGCCGCAGGTGCCGGCATCTGCCTGCTCCTCGGCTCTACGAGGACGATTTTGCGTTTCGTTTGCGCCGGGGTTCTGGCAACCGCTGCTCTGGCGTTCATGGCGATCGCATCTGTGATCCGTGGAATCCAGGTCTATGCTGCCGCGGGATGGTTCTGTCTCGATGAGCTGTCGGCATACCATCTGGCGATCTTAATGATCGTCTATCTGCTCAGCTCTCTCTTTGCCGTAGGCTACTTCAAGCAGGATGCAGCTCGGCATCATTTTACGCTCCGCGTGGCACGGAGATTTGGCGCCCTGTGGTTTGGGGCGCTCTGGTCAATGATCCTGGTCCTGGCTTCAAACAATCTAGGTATTTTGTGGGTGGGAATTGAGGCCACTACGCTCTTAACGGCGTTTCTGATCTGCATTCCGGTCAGCCCCACATCACTCGAAGCGATGTGGAAGTACTTGATTATGTGCTCGGTAGGCGTGGCATTTGCATTCATTGGCACTCTCCTGGTGGGCGCCGCAGCCTCGCCCGCTCATTTGCCTCCGGCAGAAACCCTGCTCTGGACGCGATTGCAGGCCTGTGCCAGTCTCCTCGATCCGCGTCTGCTGAAGGCGGGCTTTCTGTTCCTGATGGTCGGCTATGGCACCAAGGCCGGGCTGGCTCCGATGCATAACTGGCTCCCGGACGCGCACAGCCAGGCCCCGGCGCCGGTATCGGCGGTTTTCTCCGGCATCCTGCTGAATGTCGCGCTCTACTGTATTCTTCGCTACGTGCCCATCTTGGAAGCTGCAACCG
>JGI20214J51088_10001322_pt1 | contig 16941 bp, 13 predicted proteins | sample WetSurMetagenome_FD_51088 | JGI IMG/M metagenome (IMG submission 51088) | reverse complement strand
CCGGCAGTCCGCCTGCCCGGATAATCAGCTCTGCCGCTCCGGCGGGTGTCATTTTATCGCGTTCAACATAGGCGGGACCGTTCCTGCCGATGAAACGGTCGAAAGCCTCTTTAAAAGTGCCGATATATCCTTTTTCCATCAGTGCCTGGGCAATATGGGGGCGGCCTACAGTACTGCCCGCAGCCAGTTCCTCGATACGCGACCACTCTATTTTCATGCCCAGTCCGGCCAGTTTGTCCACCATTTTTTTTGCCCGGTCCAGGCGAGAGTTACGCATCGTCTCCAGCCGCGATAACAAATACGGACTGCCACAATCGATAAAATAACCCAGGACATGTATTTCTCCATGGGCGACATCGGTGCTTATCTCGACTCCCGGTATAACTCTCAGGCCGGGAAAAGATGCCGCGGTACTCAAAGCTTCTGCAACTCCATTAACAGTATCATGATCGGTCAGTGAAATAATGCGCAGTCCCAGAGACGCTGCTTTCCGCACAACGTCTCCCGGGCTGAATTTCCCATCAGAAGCTTTGGAATGTATGTGAAGGTCTACAAGCGACACTAGGCTACCTCCCGTGTTATCCTCGTAGCACTGAGACACTTTCCGCTGGTATCATCCACGTTGAGTAGAATTCCGCTAAAAAGCACCTTGCCTTTACCTACCGTCAAGCGGTGAGGTATCTGGGTAAGAAACCGGCTGAGGACGGCATCGATGTCATCACCGATAACAGAGTCCAGCGGGCCGGTCATACCTATATCTGTGACGTAACCTGTACCTTTTGGCAATACCTGGGTATCTATGGTGCCCACATGCGTGTGAGTCCCCAGCACAGCACTCACCCGGCCGTCCAGATAACGGCCAAGGGCTACTTTTTCTGAGGTAGCTTCGGCGTGGAAATCTATAATAATGATGGGAGGTTTATCCTTAATGTCTGCCAACAGCTTATCCATTGCGCGGAACGGACAATCGTAGTTGTATGCGAAGAACGTCCGTCCAATAAGGTTAACGACGAGAACGCGGTTTTTGATCAGATAGCCTTTTCCGGGCACACCAGTGGGATAGTTTAACGGCCGCAGCAGCGGCATATCACTGTCCAGGTAAGCGTAGATGTCTCTTTGAGCCCAGACGTGGTTTCCGGAAGTCAGCACGTCGATACCCATATTCAGCATTTCTTTAGCTGTTTCCGGAGTAACTCCAATACCGCCGGCGCTGTTTTCAGCGTTGGCAATCACCATATTGATACTATACTCCTGGCGCAGCCTGGGTATAAGGACACCCAGGGCACGTCTGCCGGGACTACCGATTACATCTCCAATGACCAGGATGTGCATTAAAAACTCCAAGTATGAATAATTACTAACCGGGATGCAAACACCAAAACAAATCTCAAAACCAGAGCTAAAGCTCAAATATAAAATCCCCTTGTGTCCCCCTCCCGATTCACTCCGTTCATACGGGATCAATGATTTAAAAAAGGGGGAGAAGTGCTCCTTTTTCTAAAGGGAGATTAAGAGGGATTTTTTACTTTTTAATTTTAGTTATGACTATTGGGTTTTGAATCTTGAGTTACATTGGTTATTGTATCTATTTAGCTATTTCAACAGCTCTTGTTTCACGTACCACCGTGACCTTAATTTGGCCCGGGTATTCCATACCCTCCTCGATTTTCTTAACGATATCGCGGGCCAGTCTCATCGCCGAGACATCATCTATCTGTTCAGGTTTCACCAGGATACGTATCTCACGGCCGGCCTGGATAGCGTATGATTTTTCAACGCCCTCGAAACTGTTGGCGATATCCTCAAGAGACTTTAATCGTTTCAGATAGCTGTCGAGCGTCTCACGCCGGGCACCGGGACGAGCGCTGCTGATAGCGTCGGCAGCAGATGTAAGATAACCCCAGATGCTGGTATTCCCGGTCTCCATGTGGTGCTCAGAAATACCCTGGACGACTTCCGGAGACTTATCCCATTGTTTAACAAGATCAGCCCCGATTTGTGCGTGAGTACCTTCTACCTCGCGGTCAACGGCTTTACCAATATCATGAAGCAGTCCAGCCCTCTTGGCGAGTGTTACATTAAGGCCCAATTCGCTGGCTATCATACCCGCCATATAAGACACTTCCACACTGTGCTCGAGTACATTCTGACCGTAGCTGGTGCGGTACTTCAGTCTACCTAAAAGTTTGATAAGTTCAGGGCGCAGTCCGTGCATTCCGACACGGTAGGCGGCTTCTTCACCGGCCTTCTGTATTGCCGTATCGACCTCTTCCTTCGCCTTGCTGACTACTTCTTCGATGCGTCCGGGGTGAATCCGTCCGTCAGTGACCAGTTTACTTAAAGCCAGGCGTGCGATTTCACGGCGTACGGGATCAAAGCTGGATATCGTTACCGCTTCCGGTGTGTCGTCAATAATCAGATCCACTCCGGTGGCCTGCTCAAGTGCACGTATATTGCGGCCTTCACGGCCAATAAGCCGTCCCTTCATTTCATCATTGGGGATAGGAACAGTTGAAACCGTAGTCTCCGAAGTAATTTCAGAAGCGCTGCGCTGAATAGCCTGGGACAAAATGTCCTGGGCTCTGGTAGTTGCTTCTTCTTTAATCTTTGCTTCCCATTCATACAGGCGACGCGAGGCTTCCTGTTTCATTTCAACTTCCAAAGCGTCGAGTAATTGCTGCTTGGCTTCGGCACTGGTTAATCCGGAAACCAGTTCCAGTTGTTTGAGTTGTTTAACCTTAATACCCTCCAGTTCAGTTCTAATGGCATCTGCCGATTTTTCTTTGTTGAGCAGGTTCCGTTCCCGGCTTTCCACACTTTCAAGTTTTCTTTCCAGGTTCTCTAATTTTTGTGACAGACGGTTTTCCTGACGCTGGAGTTCAATACGCCGCTCACGTTGTTCGGTTTCCACTGAAGCCCGTGTTTTATCTATCTCCTGTTTGGCTTCATTTGCAATTGTTTTGCCTCTAACCTCGGCATCGGCTATGATCCGAGCTGCACGGCGCTCGGCTATTCTGACTTTACGCCCGATAATAGCCCCGCGGCCTACCCACAAGATAATCGCACCAAGTATAGCACCGATAATAAACACCGCAGCTAACGCTACGTAATATATTGCACTCATACGCTTTCACCTCCTTGTAAAATTGTATGTTTAAGGAGAGTTAACTCCCCTTTCCTTCCAGATTTTATCAATGGTCTTTTTGATTGTCTCATAATTAAAACCACGTCTTTTCAAATAATCACCCAGGCGCTTTTGCAGGTCATCATGTCCGGTGAAATGTGTTGTGCCGGCTCTCTTTTGGGCAATGCGGTAGGCACCTTCCTCATCGTCAATACCTGATACCGTCTCTTTGATAACATCCTCCGCGACACCTTTTTTCCGTAATTCCAGAGTGGTTAAGTAACGGCTGCGCGGTGAAAAGGACTCCCGGTTTTCCGTCCAGAACCGGGCAAAGGTACTATCGTTCACAAATCCCTGTTCCGAAAGCCTGGTTATTACAGGTTCGATAATATCCTGGTTGAATCCCCGCCGCTTTAATCTATCCCGCAGTTCCAATTCGCTGCGAGGCCGGTATTCAAGCAGCTTTAAAGCGGCGTTATAACACCTGTTGGTCCGGTCAAGATTACCCAGTTGCTCGATACGTTCAGGAGTTAAGTCGATACCGGTCTTCAACTTTTCTTTAACGGAGACCTCAATGTCCAGTACCAGGGCAAACCGTCCGTCAATATAAATATTGACCCGTTTCCCGGGTTGTTTGCCCTCGCGAATATCCGTTATTATGCCCATACCTTATAATTGTCAGTAATCAGTTTTCCGTAGTCAGTAAAAAGTTTTATTTTTGAGATTTATAATTAGTCCCTTATATATGCAAAAAAGGCTCAGGGGTTACCCTCAGCCTTTACCCACAAACTTATATTAATTTATCGGTTATATTCTAGACGGTGCCTGTATCGGCGCTATCTGATTCCGATTGTGTGTAGGTGACAGCTGAAGCTCGAATCTGTTTTTCCAGTTGCCCCGCCAGGTCAGGATGCTCATTCAGGTACTGTTTAGCAGATTCTCTACCTTGCCCCAATCGAATGTCACCATAGGAGAAAAAAGCACCGGATTTTTTCAAGAGGTTCATTTCCAGACCAAGGTCGACCAGATTACCTTCTTTACTGATACCCCGGTCAAACATAATATCAAACTCTGCTGTCCGGAAAGGAGGAGCGACCTTATTTTTTACGATTTTCGCTTTAACGCGGCTACCTGTAGTTACCGTACCCTGTTTTATGCTTTCGATACGTCTTAAATCGATTCTAATTGAAGCATAGAACTTTAAGGCCCTACCGCCCGGCGTCACTTCGGGATTCCCGAAGACAATACCCACCTTCTCTCTCAATTGATTGATGAAGATTACCGCCGTACCTGACCTCCCGATAGCTCCGGTAAGTTTACGCAAAGCCTGGGACATCAAGCGTGCTTGTAAACCAACGTGGGCATCTCCCATTTCCCCTTCAATTTCAGCCCGGGGTACCAACGCCGCGACACTATCTACTACGATAATCTCGACTGCTCCGCTTCTTACCAGCGCCTCGGTTATTTCGAGGGCCTGTTCCCCGGTGTCGGGTTGAGAAATGTACAGTTCTTTGACCTTTACCCCACAATTGGCGGCATAAGTAGGATCTAAAGCATGCTCCACATCGATATAGGCAGCCGTACCCCCTCGTTTTTGAGCTTCGGCAATTATATGCTGCCCGACGGTGGTCTTACCGGATGATTCCGGACCGAAAATCTCGGTTACTCGCCCACGTGGAATACCGCCGATGCCTAAAGCGAGGTCCAATGCCAACGAGCCAGTAGGAATTGCTTCTATCTGGCTCGCCGCAATCTCACCCAATTTCATTACTGAGCCTTTACCAAACCGCTTTTCGATTTGGCTGATGGCCAGCTCTAATGCCTTTTCCTTCTCTGTAGTCATTCGCCTAACATAATAATATCACAGCAATACTTCGTTAACAAGAGATTAACATATTGAGGGAAAGGTTGATGCGACCTCATGGGGAGTAGCATACCTATACTGATGATTATCTACTAATTGCTCTCTCAAGATGTATCAGAACGAATGTTTGGTAAATAATGCGCCATGATTGACAAAAATACCTTCGGTTGTTAAAATTACCAGAACGATCAGATATATATAAGGAGGATATAATATGAAAAAAATAATTTATGTAATTCTTATCCTGGCAATACTGGTACTTCCCCTGATGACTGCCTGCAAATCGTCCACTTCGACGAGTGCCCCTACTAACACTCTGAAGATCGGTGCGGTTGTCTGGTTGGGATGGCCGCTAGGGCTAGACATGAAACGCGGTGTCGAGACCATGATAGACATGGAGAACAAAGCCGGTGGCATAGATATTGGCGGAAAAAAATACAATATTGAGTTGATTCCTTATGACTCAAACAACGATCAAACAACAACTCAGTCCTTTGTTAACAAGTTGATTTATGAAGACAAAGTTAATTTTATTATTACGGATTCGATGTTTATAGGTTCCGTGGTACAGGAAACTGAGAAAAACAAGGTAATATGTGTAGCTGGTACTCCCGTTCCTGCGATATTCGACAAAAGCTATCAATATAGCTTTGAAGCTGGTTTTATGAATTTCGCAACTCCTGAAGTTGCCGGATGGTTAGCGAAAAATCTGAGTATGAAGACTGTAGACGGCGCTTTTCCCGACGATCAGGGCGGGCACGCTTATGGCCAGGGAGTTATCGACACACTGGAATCATACGGTATTAAGTTCAACCCGATATATTACCCGGCCAATTCTACTGACTTAAGTGCTGTCGGTACTAAAGTAAAGACTGATAATCCGGATGGCTTTATAGCGGCCGGTAGCAGCGGTAGTGATGCTCTGGTATATCAAGCTGTAGTCCAGGCGGGTTATAAAGGGCAGTTGTTCAGCACGACTACTATTACGCTGGAAACTTTAAAGACTACTGTCCCGATTGCGTCTCTTGAGGGATTTATCGGCGGTGCCTGGCCGGTAGAGTTTGATCCCGCTGTTACTCAGATAGCTAAGGACTTTAAAGCTGCTTACACCAGCAAATTCGGCAAATGGGACGGCCCCGAAATTCAGCTTACCGGAGCCTGGTCGGCTTTAAAGACTGCTTTGGAACAGGCCGGAACAACAGATACTACGAAGGTAGCGGAAATTCTCGGCAACGGTTTGAAATATGAAGGTCCGACCGGTAAAGGTGAGATGATTCCTCGTAATGACCTCGGTATTACCAAAACTGTCGACTCAGTCTCCGAATTCTGCATTAAGAAGGTTGTTAACGGCCAACCAACTCTATTGCATACCATAACACTTGATGAGGGGATCAGCTATCTCCCGGCGGGAGTTGTTAAATAAATAAGTTGAAATAGTGCTCTCGTGGATTAGCTTCGCCGGAGAAAGTTCCCGGCGAAGTTAATCGTTTTACCATGCAGGATAAAGTTCAGGATAGTTATGTTATCGACAGTAGGGCAGTTAACATTCAATGGACTCACAATAGGACTCGTTTATGTTATACTGGCTGCCGGCCTTGTCCTGATCTTGAGTGTTACCGAAATATTTTTTATCGCTTACGGCCAGTTTTATATGATCGGTGCTTATGTCGCATGGTACTCCGTAAAATCCCTCGGATTACCCTATTTCCTGGCGCTGCTTCTCGGAGTTTTAGCTACTGCGATTTTAGGCATAATAAGCTACATTCTGATATTCCAGCGTATTCAACGTACCGAGAACCGTTTTTTATCCACGATAACCGCCGCTCTGGGTATTTCATTAATCCTGGGACAGGCCGGTTTGCTGCTGTTCCCCACGACGCCTCAGAGTATCCCATCGGTATTTCACGGCTCATATACCCTGGGTGGTATAGTGCTTGGTGTCGATAAACTGGCATTGATCGGCATGGGCGTCCTGGTAACCGTGATCCTGTTTTGGGTTTATGAGAAACAGGGGATCGGGCGTGCAATGCGTGCCGTCTCTTTATTGCCGGATGTTGCCGCATTACAGGGCATTAATCCCAACCGGATTTATTTACTAACTATGGGAATCGGTACGGCACTGGCCGGTTTTGCCGGATGTATTCTCGCTCCCAGCTATAATATCAGCCCTTCGATGGGGAATAATGTTATAGCTTCTGTTTTACTGATGACTATGTTGGGTGGTATGGACAGCCTTCTGGGGGCGGTAGCCGGCGGTCTGGTAGTGGGTCTGATACTTAGCTTCGGACAATATTTCGTTGGTGGGATTGTACAGATATATCTCTTTATAATCATCGGCGTGATAATATTCTTCCGTCCTAACGGGCTGTTAGGCCGCCGCACGGATATTGGAGTGTAAGTTTGAAGCGAATAGTAACAGGTCATGGCCGCGTATATGGTTTTATCCTGGCGGCAATTATAGTTGCCTTCGCACCTCTGTTTATAAAATCACCTTATTATATTGACCTTTTAATAGTTACCATGATAAACGCAGCACTGGCGATGACGTTTATCATGATGCTGCGTACCGGGCTAATCAGCCTGGGAATTGCGGCTTTTTGGGGTATAGGAGCTTATGCCTCGGCGATGCTGGTAACACGCGGGCATCTNTCCTTCTGGTTAAGTTTACCATTNTCTGCTTTGATAGCTGCGGCATTAGCTTTNGTTATTGGTNTTATTATTATTAGAAATGCCGGGTTCACGTTTGTAATTTTGACCACAGTCATCGGCATGTTATTTGTGGTGGCTGTGGGTAATATTTCCTGGCTGAACGGTTATAACGGCATCTCGAGTATCCCTGCACCCAATACCATCGCTATCCCTTTTTTACCGCCAATCGTATTTGATTCAAAAGTCTCTTTTTTCTACCTTGGTCTGTTCATATTTATTGTAGTTATTTTGATTATTAACGCCTTTTATTCTTCCTGGGCAGGCAGAGCCTGGAACGCTATTGGTCTGAACCCGCGGCTGGCACAATCGATGGGTGTAAATGTATTCCGTTACCGGTTGTTTTCTTTTGTTATCGCATCCGGCATTGCCGGTCTCATGGGCAGTTTCTATGCCCATTATCAGGCTTTTGTAATTCCCAACGCTTTTAATCTGTTCCCCAAGGCGATCTATTTCCAGGTATACGCAATCCTCGGGGGAATCGAATTCGCGACAATCGGGCCGATCGTGGGCTCGGCCTTGCTTACCTTTTTCCCCGACCTTGTGAGTATGACACAGGAGATCAGCATCATCTTAATTGGAGCATTGATGGTGCTGTTAATCATTTTCTTGCCTAAGGGTCTTTTAAGCTTACTGCAATATCGGAAGAGAATATCCGGCTGGATCAANAGGGGTCCTGAAAATAGAACGGCTGCTCCTGAAGACCAGGCCAAACAGTCTGGAAAAGTATGAACGTAGAGTCTATTCTGAAAGTTGAAAATGTCACCAAACAGTTCGGCGGGTTGACCGCGGTTGACCGGCTGACCTTTCACATAAATAAATCGGAGATACTCGGCATCATCGGACCTAACGGTGCGGGTAAAAGTACCATACTGGGCGTTATCAGCGGCTTTTATCCGGCTACCAGCGGCACGGTGGTCTTTGAAGGCCGGAATATCACGCGGCTGGGTACTTACCAGATCATCGCTCTCGGTATCGGCCGTAACTTCCAGGCTTCAACCTTATTTATGAGCCTGCCGGTGGTGGAGAACGTTTTTTACGGGTATCATTTAAGCTATAAGACCCATGTTTTAAGCAGGTTGTTAAGGTTACCTTCCGCCAGAAAAGAAGAGGCAGAGTTCAGACAGGACAGCATCAAAATCCTGGACAGAATGGGCCTTGGGTCGGTAAAAAACGAAATAACCAGGAATCTGCCCCATGGCTACCAGCGAATCCTGGGAGTATGTATCGCACTGGCCACCAGTCCGAAGCTGCTTCTGCTGGATGAACCGATGACCGGCATGAACCAGAACGAGATACAAACAATGTCCGAGTTGGTACGGGGCATGCGCGAAGGCGGCATAACTATCGCCATGATCGAGCATAATATGACGGCAGTGATGAGCCTTTGCGATCGTATCGTGGTATTGGATCACGGTCAAAAAATTGCCGAGGGACTGCCCAAAGAAATACAGAATAACGAGCAGGTGATTGAAGCGTACCTTGGGAAGGAATAACCGTGCATTGTAGTATTTTTTAATATGGTTATTGCATCTTGATTATTGGGATTTGAAAATCGATGTTATTGGAAATAAAAAACCTGACCGTTCATTACGGTAAAGCGATCGCCGTAGAAAATGTTTCTCTCGATGTGGATAATGGGGAAATAGTGTCCATTGTAGGGGCTAACGGTGCCGGGAAGTCCACGGTTATCAGGACCATCTCAGGCCAAAAAAAGCCAACATCGGGTGAAATATGGTTCCAGGGTACGCGGATAGACGGGATGCCGCCTTCTAACATCGTCAAGCTGGGCATTTCGCAAATACCAGCCGGCAGACAGATTTTTACTACTATGTCGGTCCTGGACAATTTGAAAGTCGGTGCCTATCTCCGCAAGGACCAGAATGGAATAAAAAAGGACCTTGATGATGTTTATCAGCATTTCCCTGTATTAAAGGAAAAACAGTCTCAGATGGGCGGACAACTAAGCGGCGGTCAGCAGCAGATGCTGGCGGTAGGACGTGCTTTAATGGCAGCTCCAAAACTATTGTTAATGGACGAGCCGAGTATAGGCCTTTCGCCTATACTGGTTGCCGAGGTAGGTAAAATTATTAAAGATATCAATCAACAAGGTATCAGCATACTTCTTGTCGAGCAAAATGCTCGTATGGCACTGAAACTGGCAAAGAGGGCTTTTATCCTGGAGCTTGGTAAAATCGCTCTTAAAGGTAATTGCGAAGACCTTGTCGACAACCAGGAAGTAAAACGCTGCTATCTGGGCGGGATATAATACCTGTTAGTTCGTAGAAATATAAAGAAATTGTCCGGGGAATTTTAAAATTTGACAAGATCTTTATTATATTGCTAGACTAAAATATACTTTAAAAATTGAATTTGAAAGGCGTCGAACGAGAATAGTAGACTCTCAGCGAAACTCAGAGAGCCGGGATGGGTGTGAGTCCGGTGTTAGCGCAGGGGATTGAATGGACTCGGGAGCTGTCTGATCGAAAATCAAAGATATCGAACGATGGTTCGACAGGCTCACCATGAGCGACTATATTGGTGAATAGATCCGGCCGGAACGGGCACCGTTATCACAGCCCAGGGTATCTCCCGATAGGATCGGGACGTACCTGATTGAGATAACTCATTTAAGTAATTTATTATTTCTAAATACTAAGCACAAATTACTTAATTGGGTGAAATAGGGTGGTACCGCGAAAAACCTCATCGCCCCTAGGCGATGAGGTTTTTTTGTTTCCTTCAGTGTAAGGTAAAAGGAGGATTCGCGTGTACTATCCGACTCTAGATGAAGTTAAAAAACTCAGCAATGACGGCAATCTGGTCCCTATCTACCGGGAAATCGTTGCCGACCTGGAAACACCTGTTACCGCGTTTTTGAAAATTAACCGGGGTGGTGAGTCTTTTCTCCTGGAAAGTGTCGAAGGGGAGCAACGTATGGCCCGTTACAGCTTTATCGGCACCGATCCATATGCGTTGCTGAAGATATCTTCCGTTGATACTGTTGACCCACTTTCAGCTATTTCGAATGAGATGGCAAAGTTTAAAATTGTGCCCGTATCCGGTCTGCCCCGTTTTTGCGGCGGGGCTGTCGGCTATCTGGCTTATGAGACCGTTAAACGCTTCGAGGAACTTCCATCCCCCGGAAGTGATCCTTTAAATTTGCCGGAATCCGTGTTCATGTTCATCGATACCATGCTGGTTTTCGATCATATAGCTCACACTATCAAAGTGTTGAGTTACGTCCGAATCGAGGGTGATATTGAAAAGAATTATCAGATGGCGGTCGACAAGATCGAGGCACTTGTACAAAGATTAGGACAACCGCTTTCTCCTGTCAGGGAACCATCACCAAAGATTATCTCAGCTCCGGTGGGAATGGAATCAGCGTTTTCAAAACAGGAGTTTGAAGCCGGAGTCGCCAGAATTAAAGAATACATCTCAGCCGGTGAAGCCGTGCAGGTAGTCCTATCGCGGCGGCTGGTCAGACATACGGGTGCGGCACCACTCGATATTTACCGGGCTCTGCGGTCGATAAACCCATCCCCTTATATGTTTTTCTTTGATTTTAAGGATTTTCATATTATTGGAGCTTCACCGGAAATTCTGGTAAGAGTAGAAGATGGGGTCGTAATGACACGGCCTCTCGCCGGGACCCGTCCGAGAGGCAAAACTGCGGCCGAAGATGCCCTGTTGGAGAAGGAGTTGCATAATGACGAAAAAGAACGCGCGGAACATATCATGCTGGTCGATCTGGGCCGCAACGATATCGGCAAAGTAAGCGAACCAGGTACGGTCCAGGTTAGCGACCTCATGGAGGTGGAGCGCTATTCTCATGTCATGCACCTGGTGACTCATGTACAGGGAAAGCTGCGGAAAGATATGAATGCTTTCGATGCGCTGCGTGCCTGTTTCCCTGCCGGTACGGTATCCGGCGCTCCTAAAATACGGGCGATGCAGATCATCGCCGAACTGGAGCCGGAAAAGCGGGGACCTTACGCCGGTGCCGCCGGTTATTTTTCTTTTTCCGGCAATATGGACATGGCGATCGCTATCAGGACGATTATTATGTCCGGAGACAACGCTTATGTACAGAGCGGCTGCGGAATAGTCTATGACAGTATACCGGAGCGTGAATACGAGGAGACTCTGAATAAGGCACAGGCTTTGTTAAAAGCTATAGATCAGGCAGAAAAGTAAGCATTTGGTCTTCTCGCCTCTTGTGGGAGAGAGTTAGAAAAGAAGGAAAATGATTTATGAATACAGCAATATCAAATTATTTTTCTGGATTCCCAATCAAGTTGGGAATGAGGAACAAATTCCATCGTTTAATCACAAAAAGCCTCATTCCCGATCAAATCGGGAATCTAAAGGGCGATAATAGGAGGTAAACAATAATGTTACTTTTAATCGATAATTACGACAGCTTTACTTACAATCTCTACCAGTACCTCAGCGAGCTGGGTGAAGATGTGAAAGTAGTGCGAAACGATAAAATTACCGTCAGCGAAATCGAAAAGATGAACCCCGACCGCATTGTTATTTCACCGGGCCCATCCAGCCCGCTGAATGCCGGTATCTCCAATGAAGTTATCCGGCACTTCGGTTCGAAGGTTCCTATCCTGGGCGTTTGTCTGGGGCATCAATGTATCGGGTATGTATATGGCGGACGCGTGGTCAGAGCGAAACAGGTCATGCACGGAAAAGCCTCGGCAATACATCACAGTAACAGGGGATTATTCGCCGGGCTGTCCGACCCGATTTCCGCTATCCGGTATCACTCCCTCATGGTAGAACGTGACGGACTTCCGGAATGTCTCGAAGTAACCGCCTGGACGGATGACGGTACAGTGATGGGACTCAAGCACCGTCAGTACCCGGTCGAGGGAGTGCAGTTTCATCCGGAATCTTTTATGACCCAGTGCGGTAAGGAGATCTTGAAAAACTTTCTGAAGAAGAGAGAAGGAGCAATTAAAACCGCTATTTCCAAACTTGTTGCCGGTAAATCGCTGACTACCGACGAGGCAGCTTCTGCGATGGAAGATATCATGGNCGGTACTGCTACCCCAGCCCAGTTCGGCACTTTTGTTACCGCTCTGCGCATGAAGGGAGAGACAGTAGAAGAAATTACCGGTCTTGTTAAGATAATGAGGGCCAGGGCGATTCCGGTAAAGGTATCCTGTCCGGTAGTAGACACCTGTGGTACCGGAGGAGACGGAGCTCACACCTTTAATATTTCTACCGCCGCGGCTTTTGTGGCTGCCGGCGCCGGCATGAAAGTAGCTAAACATGGCAACCGGGCGATGAGCAGCCAGTGCGGCAGTGCCGATGTACTGGAATCCCTCGGCGTCAAAATAGACCTTAACGCCGAGCAGGTCAAAAAGTGTATCGAGCAGGTGGGTATCGGTTTTATGTTCGCCCAGGTTTTCCATCCGGCAATGAAATATGCCGCAGCTCCCCGGAAGGAAATCGGTATACGTACCGTTTTTAACATACTGGGACCGCTTACTAATCCCGCTGGAGCCACTGCCCAGGTAATAGGCGTTCCGGAAGCTGTCCTGCTGACGAAAATGGCCGGAGTACTGCAGGGACTCGGCTGCCGCCACGCACTGATCGTCCATGGGGAAGATGGACTGGACGAACTGACTACAACCGGTAAGACGTTTATCTGCGAATTAAAAAATGACAGAGTTAGCGAGTATGAGATTAGTCCGGAAGACGTCGGTCTAAGCCGGACAACCGCCGATAAGCTGAAAGGTTCCGGTGCCATGGAGAATGCAAATCTGATTTTAAGTATTCTTGCCGGTGTAACGGGACCGCAGCGGGACATTGTCCTCTTGAATGCAGCGGCGATCCTTCTCGCAGGCGATAAAGTAGCGNCATTGCAAGAAGGAGTAACTCTGGCTAAAAGCGTTATCGGCAGCGGTAAGGCACTGGCAAAATTAAACCAGCTGATAGAGCTTAGCAACAAGGCGATGTAAATCCCCCTTAATCCCCCTTTGGAAAAGGGGGAGATTACGGTTCCTCCCTTTGTAAATCTTTGATTCCTTATGTTAATCGGGAAGGAGGCCAGGAGGGATTTAAAATTTAAGAGTGAACAGTTTAGGAGGAATAACCAAAATACCGTGAATAAAATCAAAGGTTAAAAATCAAATATCAAAAACATAAATTAAAGATAAACACTGATTTAAGACAATCCGGGATATTATTATATTTACTCGATGTGTTATTAAGGATTTGAGATATGGATTTGAGATTTGAGTTAAATCTGATTATTGGTGATTTTTACTTATGATACTAGAAAATATCGTAGCGGACAATCTACCGGACCTGGAAGCTAAAAAAAGGGAGTTTCCTGTCGAGCAGCTTATGAGACGGATAGAGGCACAGACCCAGCCTCTTGATTTTACCAGGGCTATTAAGGGAGATGGCGTGAAATTGATAGCAGAGGTAAAGAAAGCTTCACCGTCGAAGGGTATTATCCGTGTAGAGTTCGACCCGGAGGCGATTGCCCTGACTTATATCTCGAACGGTGCGTCGGCCATTTCGGTGTTAACCGAGGAAAAGTATTTTCAGGGCAGTCTCGTAAATTTGGAAGATGTAAAAANAATTACAGGTAGTAATATCCCGGTTTTGAGGAAAGATTTTATTCATGACCCGTATCAGGTTTATGAGTCCAGAGCTAATGGAGCGGATGCGATATTATTGATAGCGGCAATCCTGAGCTCTGAAAAATTGCAGGAGTTATTAATTCTGAGTCATAAGCTGGGTATGTCCTGTCTTGTCGAGGTTCATAATGTAACTGAGTTGGAGACAGCTTTGAAGAGCGGAGCGAAAATAATCGGGATAAATAACCGCGATCTAAAAACTTTTAAAGTAGATTTGAGAGTAACAGAAAAGCTGAAGCCGATCATCCCGGCGGACAGGATCGTGGTAAGTGAAAGTGGAATACACAGCCGGGAAGACATGAACCGTATGAGAAAGCTGGGCATCAATGCAGTGCTGGTCGGTGAAGCTCTGATGGCCTCGGNGGATATCGGGGCCGAAATGAGGATGCTGCTGGGGGAAACNCCTTCGACAAGCTTCCTTACGCGGAAGGACAAGCTAGGGTGAGCGGAATACGGGATGTGCCANAGGGTGAGCGGTAGGCCGGCTGTGTCTAAAAACCTGCCGCCGTGCTCATGGTTTGGAAAANCCCGTAAATGAACAAAGGAAAAAGGGACTCTCCCACAAAGGGANGATAGAACCATGAAGTGTATTTTCGAAGTAATGGTATTCGTATATCCCATGTCGGCGAAAGCCGGCATCCAGGAATATTTATCACATCTGATGAGCTTGAACATAAAGTATGTGAGTTATTTGTGTTAATAACAATGAATACAAAGGTAAAAATTTGCGGACTGAACGATATAAGTTCAGCGGTTGTTGCGGCTGAAGCCGGAGCGGAGTCGCTGGGCATGGTTTTTGCTTTGAGCCGGCGTATGGTAACGGAAGATTTGGCCCGCTCTATGGTAGCGGCAGTGCGGTGCCTTCATGTATTTCCGCTGTTTACAGGTGTGTTCGTTAATTCACCTACCGCAGAGGTAAACCGGCTGGCAGACTACTGCGGATTGGACAGGGTGCAATTGAGCGGTGATGAAAGCTGGGAATACTGCCGGGAGATTGAGCGGATGGTGATAAAAGTAATTCACATTAACGACAAAATGTTGTCGCGGGATATTATATCTGAAATCGAACGGGGACGGAAGATATTGAAGAAGGAGTTTCTTTGCCTGCTGGATACACAGGCAGCAAACCAGTACGGCGGTACCGGGCAGACATTCAATTGGCAGACAGCGGCGGAAGTAGCCTGCCGGTTTCCTGTATATATTGCCGGAGGCCTAACACCGGGAAATGTTGCTGAGGCAATAAAGATCGTGAAACCAGTCGGAGTAGACGTGTCCAGTGGTGTGGAGACCAAAGGGAGTAAAGACGCCAAAAAGATCAGGACTTTCATTGAGGCGGTGAAAAGAGCAGACGGAGCAGTAAGTTAATAATAAAAAGATCATTAAAGGGGGGAATCACTCCCTGTTCTAAAGGGAGATTAAGAGGGATTTCGTATTTAAATCATTACTTTTGGTTTTAGTGATTTGTATCTTGATAATTGAGATCTGTTTGGTATTAGTGAATTAGAATTTGGGATTTGTTTCTTATTATGCTTGCATTCCGTATGTAGTCCTTCAGGACGGAATCGGAACGAATTTCGTGCTTAGAAATTTAGGAGGTCAATATGGTACTACCTGATAGCAGGGGTTATTTCGGTATGTTCGGCGGACGTTATGTCCCTGAAACTCTGGTTCCGGCACTCGGACTTTTGACCGCAGCTTATCATGAGGCAAAAGCCGATCCGGAGTTCTGGGCTGATTTTGACAGGCTGTCACGTGATTATTCCGGCCGGCCCACACCGCTGTATTTTGCTGAGCAGCTTACTGAGCATTGCGGCGGAGCCCGGATCTTTTTGAAACGTGAAGACCTGGCCCATACCGGTGCTCACAAGATCAATAATGCTCTTGGCCAGGGACTGCTTGCCCGGCGTATGGGGAGACACCGTATCGTGGCGGAAACCGGTGCGGGACAACACGGTGTTGCCACCGCAGCGGTCTGTGCCAAACTGGGACTACAGTGCATTATCTATATGGGTGAAGAGGATGTACGNCGGCAATCATTGAACGTTTTTCGTATGAAGCTGATGGGAGCTGAAGTCAGACCTGTTTCGTCCGGTAGTAAAACTCTGAAAGATGCTATTAACGAAGCCATGCGTGACTGGGTCAGCAATCCCGGCGATACCTATTATCTTCTCGGTTCCGTAGTAGGTCCACACCCGTATCCGGTGATGGTCAGGGATTTTCAANCGATTATCGGCAAGGAAGCTAAGGAACAAATTTTGGTNAAGACCGGCAGGTTGCCGGATTATATTGTCGCCTGTGTCGGCGGCGGCAGTAACTCCATGGGTATTTTTTATCCATTTATCGAAGATAAAGAGGTAAAACTTATCGGAGTGGAAGCCGGTGGCAAAGGTATTAATACACTCCAAAACGCGGCACCGCTGTTGGCAGGCACGGTAGGCGTTTTGCATGGTTCGCGGTCCTTTATTCTTCAAGACGAAGGCGGTCAGATCCGGGAGACCCACAGCATTTCCGCCGGACTGGACTATCCCGGCGTGGGACCAGAGCATAGCTATTTGAAAGAATCCGGTAGAGCAGTCTAT
>JGI20214J51088_10001321_pt1 | contig 16944 bp, 14 predicted proteins | sample WetSurMetagenome_FD_51088 | JGI IMG/M metagenome (IMG submission 51088) | reverse complement strand
CCGCCGGCATTGCCGGCGGGCGTCGTGGCGTTTCTCAATAATTGACCGGCCGCGACAGCCCTGCGTAGGTCTTGCCCGTTCGCGCGTCGTAGTACGACGTGATGTACGAAGCCGTGCGGACCGTGGAGTGAACGACCACCCGATCCACGTAGTTCGAATCCCGCTTGGTTCCCAGAGAATACGACCAGAGGGCAGTCGAAAGGTCGTCGTTGAAAAACGAATGAACCGTGCATGAGGAATCGGACGTCATCACCGTGTCGTTCACGCTCAGGATTGTGTTGCCGAGAAAAACGATGGTCGTGTCGGAGAGATAATCGGCCTTCATGGTGTTCTGCGTCACGACCTCCCAGCAGGAGCGCGGCATCCCTCCGAACAGGACGGGCGACGCACTCGATACCTGCGCGGTACCTCCCATCGACAGATTCAATGTGAGATTCACTCCGATGATAAAGGGAAACGTGCCGACGTATATCCTTACCCCGGTATCTCCCGAGACCGCAAAAGTCTGCCACGATTTGCCCTCCGAAAACGGAAGAGCGAGCACCGTGACGTCGACGCTGTCTTCGTTCACGACAAACATCTTCGGAGGCACCGTATAGTCGACCTGCGAGGCCGTGTGCCTGAGAACCAGGCCGGTCTTTGTCGGCTGCGATGAATCGGAAAGAACGGTGTCGGCCGTTTCTATCCCGTAATACAGGTTTCCGGCAACGACGCCGGCGTAGGTCACCCTGCTCATCTTGTGATGGTGATCGTTTTTCTTGATGGTCAATTCGATGCCCGCCGTGTCCTTGACATACACTAACGAATCGTTTTCGTCGACGGCCCACCACGTTCCGACCACAAGCTTCCGCAGGCCGCCCAGTCTGGCCGAATCGATCACGCGGAAGGAGTACGGAAGGACAAGGGAATCGGCCGCCGCGACGCCCGTTGCGCCGATGCTCACGGTATACAGCGAGTCCCACCGGAGACTGTCGGCCGCGAGGTTCAGGGTGACGAAGGCGGTATCGCCGCTTGAGGTGATGTTGTAGGCGGCAGGTGGAAGTCCGCTTACCGCCGCCGAGGGCTTGTCGCCGTCGCTGTCGCCGATTGCCACCTGAAACGTGAGCGACTGTCCGTAGTAGAGCGTGTCGGGGATGGCTTGCGGGGAAACCACCTTGTACCACATGCTGTTGACAGTGTCGACCGGCTTTGCCGGGTTTGAATTCGAGCACGACAGCATGCACGCCAGACATCCGGAAAGCATGAACGTGCCTTTGAAAGGGATTTTCACCGAACCTCCTTGTATGGGTGGACTTATCGATACATAGTACCATGTATCCAAGGACCGTGCCAGGGGCTCACTGCATTTTCCCGATAATTCTGCCGGGACCGGTTCGCGCCATCCTTTTTGTATCCGCCAGGACACTCCCCTGTGAAAATGCGTGTCGTTTATGACAATGGCGACATCGGTCCATACGACAAGACCGGATGATTTATATTATCACCCACACTACCATTCGCAGATTTGGAGGTCCCATGGTCCGCTTTTGGTTCCCGATCCTTTTTCTGTTCACGGCATGTCTGGCGCAGCAGTCCACCATCGACATGGAACAGTACCGTACCTCAAAAAAATTTGCCTATAGCGAGCGTTCCTACACCGTGGGCAAGCACGCCTACCGCGTGGTAAACATAAAGCCCCTCGGCGTCTCCGACACCAACTGCATTTCGGCCGTTGTTATTGACAAGAGAAAATACGTGTTGTTCGACGTCAACGTTACCGCGGGCGCCTTCGGCCTTGTCGTTCCCGCAAAACAGCCCGTCGCGGGGGGGCTCGTCATCCTCAAGGCGTCGCCCCTCGACGGGAAGATGTTTCTCGTCTTGCAAAGCGGAAAAATGGTTTCGCTGCCCGGCGCAAGCGTGTTCGCCGACACTACGGGCTCGTGCGTGTACTGCGTGTGGGACAACGACAACACGTTCCGGCTCACCGTGTTCGACTACAAAAATCTCCGCCTCGTGTTCAACACGGTCGTCATACCGGAGCCGAAGCAATGGCATACCGACGGATTCACCTGCGGGTTCGCGGCCGCCGACGGCGCCTACTACACCGTCGACTTCCTGCAGAAGGCCGTGGTCAAAGGGGAAAAACCCGCAAGCGGGCTTACGCCCGTTTCCTATATCGTCGACATTGACAAACTCGACCGCGCCTCGTGCTGCGGCGCGTCCCAGTTCAAATAGCGCCGCGCTCCGGGGAATATTCCTTGTAGACCGCCAGTATCCTTTTGAGCACCTTCTCGGGTTCGGCCGCTTCGGTTATGGGCCGCACCATGCAGAAGTTCCTTGCCCCGGCCGACAGCACCGCGGAAAGGTAGTCCACGGTGATCCCTCCGATTGCGACCACGGGGACGGTGGCCTCCGACAGCATCGCCTTCATTCCGTCGATCCCGATCACGGGATCGGGCACCTTCTTGGTCGGCGTCGCCCACACCGGTCCGGCGCCTACGTATCCGGGGCCCTGCGCGCACGCCTCCCGCATCTGCGCGACCGAATGGGTCGACATCCCAATAACGGCATCCGCCCCAACGATCCGTCTCGCCTCATCGTAGGAGACGTCGTTTTGCCCTATGTGCACCCCGTCGGCCCAAACGTCACGCGCGACTTCGGGGCTGTCGTTGATGATGAGCCTCGTGGCGGTTCCCGCGGTGATCTTCCGCATCGTTTGGGCGGTCTTCATCACCGCATCTTTTGGCGCGCCCTTCATCCGGAGCTGTACAAACGAAATTTTGTAATCCACGAAAAGCCGCGTGCAGTAGTCGTACCCGCGCAGCGGCTCCGTAAGGATGGCGTAAAAACCGAACGATTCCGGAATTTTCGGGGAATTCATGCGCCGCGCTCGGGTGTCACGTTTTCCGTATGAGTTCGAAATTGCAGATCCTTGCGTCGAACATTCCGGCGCCGTCGTGCATGAGCCGTCCGGACGGATCGAGCGCCAGCAGGATGTCGTTGCCTTCGAGCAGTGAGCCGTCGTAGCCGAGATCGAGGAGCTTTCGCTGGATTATCCCGAATATCTGCCGGTAATCGGTGTGGGAAATGAGGTTGTTGGCGCGCGCGCTCACCAGGTCCATGGGCCTGCACAACAACCCCTTCTGCTGCGCCACCCACGAGTCGGGGCCGTTGTAGTAGCCCCGAATCGAAATGTAGTTGCGATTTTCGAGCAGGATGGGATTGCCGTCGGGGCCGAGAATCCCTCGGTGCGTCTCGTAGCGCCTCGGATCGGTCGATTGCTCCACCTTCTCGCTTCCCGTCATGTAAATCGCTCGCATGTACACGGTCCCGACGCCGTGTTCGAGAAGGGCCTGGGCGACGGCGAATTCCTCGAACGGGCTGTTGAACCCGAATTCGGCGGCCTTCCGTATGTGCTCCGCCGAGGGGCCCGTGGCGGGCGTTTCACCCACGCGAGAGGTCTTCCATACGATGTGGACGTTGTCCTTCGTCACGGTGTAAAACACCTCGTTGTCCTCCGAAAGGCGGAAGCTCACGGTCTTTCTCCAGCGCTCCGGCAGGAAATAATCGAACAGCCGCGCGTTCCGGCCCACCACCCACAGCTGGCCCCCCGTACTCTCGACGTGGCCGTGGATATACGGCACGCCGAACACCTCGATCGATTGCAGGTACGGGGGCAGCGGCGCGGGGATGAAGCGGTCGCGCTGGTCGTCGAGGTAGGAGTGACGCCTGGAATTTTTCACTTCCTCGTCGTGATGCGGCGTGCGAAGCAACAGCTCGTAGTCGATCACCGAGTATCGGCCCGAGGCCACGAGCCCGTGCACGAATTCCACCTGCTTCGTTCGCGCCGCCCCGGCGTCCCGGCCGGCAATGCGCGACAGGGCCTGCGTGTATTCTTCGCCGACAATCACGTGCTCGGGCTTCATGTCGGCCACGACGTATCCCTTCTTGTCAAGATCGCCGATGGCCTTGCGCGTGATGGGCTCCAGGGCCGTTATGAGTTCCTCGTCGGCGAGCCCGAGGCCCGTAAAGGTCTCCACGACGTTTTTCCCCTGTATCCAGCCGTACACGAGCTTGTACTGGCGCAGGATGTCGAGATCGACGCCGGGATGGCGCGCCTTGATCTTGTTTATCTTGGCCCGCGAGCGGCCGCTTTGCCACAACTGCATCCGCTCGGGCGGCACGTAGATGGCCAGCGGCTCCTGCGTGTTTATCGACATGTCCGGCGGGCCGTACTTGCCATCCCGCAGTTCCATGACGAGGGAGAACTCCTCCCAGGGGCTGTTGAACTCCGCGTTGATGAACTCCATGAGCGTGTGGGTGTCGAGCGGGACGTCCTCGCCCACGCGGCAATTTTTCACAACGAGCTCGATGCTCGCGCCGTCAACGGGCTTTGTGGGCACACGATACACCGAGCCCGTGCCCCGGAGATGCTCGCGGTGTTCCTCGAACCATTCCTTTTCGTACCAGTTTTCGACCGCAAGGAGCGGAGCGAGGGGCAGCCCGTGGCGGGTGAAATACATGTCGCCGTTGTCGCTCGTCTTTTTGTGCACGTAGACGACGCCGAGTACGGTGATGAGGGACTCGGGCGCGACGAGCACCTGTACGTTGGAGGGGTTGTGCTGTTCCATAATAGAAGCCGCCACGCCCGTTTAGCGCCGCTCCGTTGAAAATAACCCCTGCCGCATTTCATCCATGGGGTCGAGTTTGCACCCCGGCGGAAGCGCGAAGGCGTCCCGTCGCGCGACCTTGTTGACCGCGGCGCGCGAAACGAGGACGGTGTCGGACGTGAGAATGCCGCAGAAGTCCCTGCGGATCACCACGCGCACGGGAAAACAGTATTCCCCGCGCCCCTCGTCGAACCGCGCCTTAAGCTGCTGGTACATTACGCCCTTGCCGTCGAAACTCTCGATGCAGTCGACGGCGCCGGTTTGTATGTTACGCGCGACCATGTCGGTCCCCAAGGAATTTTTGCGTTCGTAATACCAGTGGGTTTTGGTGCATCCGGTCGGCGTGAGATCCGCCATGTTGGTATTGACGCACCGGAGGTACGCGTCGAACAGGTGGACGGCGGCGTACAGGTCGCCGCAACGGGGCATTTCCCCGGCACGGGACGCGCGGTATCCGGCGTTGCGCCGCAGGTCGATGCCGACGACGGCCGTGTCGCTGAGAATGAACCGGAAGGAAAACGGCGCCGCGTATTCGTATGAGGCGGCCGCCGCGGCGGCATCGTAGGAAAAGCGGCCCTTGACGACTTTTGAAAATCCGTTCCAGGAGTTTTTACGGGTAATAAAACAATCGACGGTGGAAACGCGTCCTGCCGCGGGCACGCATTCCTGCGCCTCGGCGGCGGAATGCGCCGCGAGCAGGGCAACGAACACAAGAAGATACGCTTGCATCATGGAACGTTCTTTACTTGCGGCCCCGGCCAATGATAAAATCAGGAGCCTTGCACACGCCGTTTTTGACAGCGCCGTTCATTTATTATATATTGGTGAAAACGCGAGGAGCATTTTTTTCGGGCGCGGAAAGCGCCGCATGCACCAAAATAATTTTCGTACACTTTTCCGCAAGGGGGTATTCAATGTCCCGTCTCGCAAAAATCGTTCTGGGCGCGGTTGCCGTTGTTCTCGCGACGAGCGCGCCGTCGCGTGCGCTCGTGGGAATAGGAGTGCATTATGGTCTCGATCTCTCGCTCAGCATGAAGAACACGACCGGATACGGCGATCACGTCACGTTCGACAGCCTCAAACTGGATCTCGGGCCCACTACGGGAAACGCCGTCTTGTCCGGCGACGAAATCCCCCTGTACATCACCCGGTCGGGATTCAAACCCGATTTCGGATTCGGCGGCAAGGTATACATCGATATCATTCCATTCATCGACGCGGTCGAAATTTCCGCGGATTTCGGCCTGTGGGATTACGTGGGACGGATAAAGTACCCAACGGGAATTGTTGATAATCCGACCAGCCCTCTCACCGACCCGAACAATTTCACCTACGATTCCACGGAACTCACGCTCGACAATTTCGGCCTCTCCTACTTCGGGCTCAAAAACACGCCGTACGCCAAACTGCAGCTCGACGCAACCGTGCGCAAGTACATCGTGCGGGCGCCCAAGATGCTCAAGGTGTTCAATCTGTACGGCGGCGCGGGCTTCACCGTGAATTTCGCCACGCCCGTGCTTTCAAACGGTCTGGTTCAGGACGTCATCAAGGAAAGCGCAAACAACAGCCTCGACCTCAACACGCTCGGCCCGAATCTTCTGGACAACAGCGAGATCATGAAGGGAGTGGTGAACAAAATCATCGGCGGCCTCACCAAACCTTCCTACGGCGCTCACGTTGATCTGGGGTTCATGGTAAAAATCCCGGTTATTCCGATAGGCGTGTACGTCGACGGAAAATTCATGATTCCGTTCGGAAAACTCGACACCTACGTCGACGGACTCGGCGTCCTGCTCAACGGCGGGGTGGCGCTGGCGTTCTAGAAAGTAGACGAGTTAACGCGTAAACGGGTTGACGCGTTTATAACAAGCCAACAGAAGTCATAATAAAATCTATCTCCTCAACGCGTCTACGCGTCAACTCGTTAACAAAAGGTAACCAAAAAAATGGATAGACTCTGGGCGCCCTGGCGCATGAAATACATCCAGGAAGCAATTGACAAACCCGACAACGGCTGCGTCTTCTGCGTAAAACCCGCCGAAAAAAACGACGAAGCCAACCTCATCCTGTACCGGGGAAAAACCGCCTACGTCATCTGCAACAAGTTCCCCTACAACAACGGCCACCTCATGGTGGTTCCATACACCCACACGCGCAGCCTCGACGAGGTGGGCGACGAATGCGGCCTGGAGATATGGAAACTCATCGCGTTGTGCCGCAGGGTACTTGCGGACGCGTTTTTGCCGGACGGGTTCAACGTCGGCATGAACCTGGGCCGCACGGCCGGCGCCGGTATCGACGCGCACCTTCACGTCCACGTCGTGCCGCGCTGGAACGGCGACGTGAATTTCATGCCCGTGATAGGGGAAACCAAGGTGATATCGCAGGGACTGGAGGAAACGTATGGGGAACTGAGGGGAAGGTTTGAAAAAATAAAAGGCTGATTTTCTCCAATACCGCCGAACAGGTTACGCCATAGCACCGCCTTCACGCGCGAAAAACTTCTCGATTTCCTCACCGCGATTCCGCGGCGAAACCGATTTCGTCGACGGATGGACACCTCCATTTTACACTAAGTACGCGTTCCGAAACATGCAAGAGTTCCGCGTGCCGCAAGTAACGCCCCGACTAATGCGCCGGATAGTGGGGGTGTTTTTCGGCAAGGGAAAGGAGGCGCTATGCTATAACTACTCGGAGTTATACAGTTTGTTTTTGGTTCAAGAGATGTGAGACCGGCATGGCAGGACATGGTGATAACACAAGAATACCTGTATCGTTTTTAACAGTAGAAATCGTTCGGACTGCGGAAGTGAATCAAGCGGAGAAAAGTAGGCGCATGTAAAGAGATGCTCTTTATATATCCCCTATTTCGGAAGTAAACAATTACTTGCCAGCAAACAAGCAAATCTTTTAAAAGGAGACTAACATGGCAGACTTAACTGGCGATAATGTGGTATTGACTAACAATAACGGTACCGGGAGAGAATTAAAAATCAATTCGACCGGCACCAATGGAGACAAACTCAGTTTGAAAGCAGGGCCCGGCAGCAGTTCCGGCAGTGGAGGTACCGGTGGCAATGTGGAAGTTATTGGAGGAAATGCCGGCGGGACAGGAAATAATAACGGAGGAAGTATTGTTCTTACTCCCGGAACAAAAACAGGAAGCGGCTTAAATGGGAAACTGGAAGTCGTGGGCACATCGCTTTTCAACGGAACCAGCGCCAACCTTGATCCTGCTGGCGGTGGAGGAAACATTAACTTTCTACAGAATAGTGCGAAGATGCTTCTTGGATGGAATAGAACCGGTGGGGAAGGTGAAGCCGATTTCATCAATAATCGGGGAGCAGGAAGTAAGGGTGGGTTTGCATTTTATGATTATGATAATAGCGGAAATTCAACCCAAATGGTCAGAATAGCATGCGAAGGAAGCGCGACCGTTTTCAAAAGCGCAGCCGGCGTGTTGTATGTTGTCCCCCAAACACTTAACTCCAGCGGAATAAACGCGGCGATTAATTATGCAAGGTTGCAAAGTCCCAAGCCAGTTGTTTTCCTGCCGGCAGGAACATACACAATAGATTCACAGATAACCGTGTATGAAGGCATACAGTTGATTGGTGCAGGTTTCTGGGGCACGATTCTTGACGCTAGCAATTTTGCTAACGATGTAATCGTATCGGAAAGTATTACCCACGGGGCTTCGGGGTGGCTGGTCAAGAACCATATCGTACTGAGAGATTTCAAGGTTATAGGCAACACCTCAACGCCCAGGTATCGGGGCATATACTTACAGGGTGTTGCAAATTCTATAATAGAAAAAGTGTGGATAGTCGGCGGAAAGATTGGGATTCATGTAAAAGGCTGGGTAAATTCCGTCATTAATTGTTTGGCAACCAGTTGCTATATGGGATATAATCTCTCCTGGCATGATGCGACATACCCGGACACAACAAACCAAGTATCGCTGCGCGGTGTACATTGTGAAGGAGGAACACTTACACCACCAACTGCAATTGCTGTTTCGTCTGCCTCGTATAATTCAACAAACAAGGAAATAACCTTTAGTACTGCAACGAATCACAACCTTAGTGATTTCGATGTCGCAGCTGTTTCCGGGTGCACCCCAACGCCATATAATGGAGTGTATTGCATTAGAGTGACTGACGCAACGCATTTCCGAGCCGTCAAGCTTGCGGACCCTGGTGTTTTCGGTTCAGGCGGCACCGTTACGCTTCCTATTATCGGCGTATACGCCAATGGAATCCAAAATTCCATAATCGCATCTACCATTGAACGAAGGGCAGACAATACATCTGTAGCTGAATCCTACGGTATTTTCTTAGACTGCATGGTAAGCGAAGCCACTCCTTGTTCTGCGAATTACTTTCCAAGTCTTATCAACGGCTGTTACTTTGAAGGGTGGAAGAACACTTTTGCGTTATCCGGGTGTAGAGGGTGCGTTATCCAGGCAAACTTCTACACGGTTTTTGATAGCGGATATGGAATCGTCTGGGATAACAATGCGGATATGGCCTCCAAGCAAAACAGTCTGATCGGAAACGCGGTAAATCGTTTTACATGGAATGGCGGGACCAGTACATGGGATTTAATCGAAATGTTCATGTATGGGGAACAATATCTTGGGCGAGATAGCGACACCTACGTTTCCGCACTTAAGTTAGTTAATTCCAATAATCCAGCGGCGGGCACACATGGTGTTGGAATTGACCTGCAGCTAAGCGCTGATTATTCTGACTATAAGAAAGCGGAAATCAGGGCCATTGCTACGTCTGGATATGCCAACGATATTGCGCTTACATTTTGGTCAGGGGGCTCGGTTTCTACAAAGCACCAGGAGAGGATGCGGATCGATAGCGGTGGAAACGTAGGAATAAACCTGTCAAATCCAGCGGAAAAATTGGATGTCTCGGGAAATGTTAAGTCGAATGGCTATTTCATGCTCGGAAATGTCAAGATTGGTACAGGACCAAGTCTGCCATTCACGAGCGATTCAAACTGGAAGTTTAAAGGATGCCTGTTTATAACATCTGGTGGCGCGGGAAATGGTAAGCTTTACATTAACACTGCTGCGGATAATGCGACAATTATCTGGACGGTTGTAGGAAGCCAATCGTAGAGGTTCAGTGGTAGGGAGGGACAAAATTTCTCTCTCTACCACTATCTACTTGCCGTACACAAGAATCTTGCCGACTGTTTCAGCATACATTTTTTGATTCACGATCCTTACCAAGTCATAAGAAGCACCGCGATTCTCCCACCGTGCCAATAGGCTACCGGCGCTTGTGACTATTCGGAATTGTGTCACGACGGAGTTTGGAATTGGTTCATGAGTCGACATGAAAATCGAATCACCCATCACCCCAAACGCAGGACCTTGGTTTGTATATCTTGGGACTGTAAGAATTGTTGTGAGATTGCTTCCGCTGTGAGATGAACTAACGACCAAAGTAATTTCTCTTAAGAAAATTTAGCGGGGAAAAGAGGAAAAGGCAACAAAAAAGTATAAATATCGTTTTCATTTGAAAACAGTAAAATTGACGAAATGCCGTGCCTCGTTTGCCGGCCGTTCACCCGGATAGATGCCGGTCGGATATGGGGCGTTGTTGGTATCGCGCCGCCCCCGGATTGACTGAAACGCGTGTGGAATCTATATTTATTCACTTCACGCGCCTCATTAATTTTAAGCGCCGCGGGTAGAGCCCGAGGCGTCGAGTGCCGTCCGACATCAAAGGAACTCCCATGAAAATCTCCCATCCGCTCCTGTACGCCGCCGCCTGCGCCGCGGCCCTCATGTCCGACTGCACTTCCGTCCGCCCCCCCATTGCGCCCGAAAAATCCGGCTGCACGCTCTCGGTTATCAACAGTTCCTCCTACACCATAACGGCTGTCTATTTTTCGTCGACTTCCGCGTCCCTCGGAACCGACGAACTGGCGGGTTCCATCGCGGCCGGCTCTTCGTTCGACATCACCGACATCACGGCGGGAACCTACTACCTCCGCGCCGTCCGCGCCTCCAGAAACGATACCGCATACGTCCCCGCGACCGTTCTTGCCGACGGGCAGTCCTACACGTGGACGCTCACCGACGCCAATTTTTTCGGGGGTTCAACCGGTAACGCGACGGTATCGGTCACCAACAATTCAACTACGACGGTCGGATGGCTGTACCTGTCGTCGATTTCGGGAACGCTGGGAACCGACCAACTCGGTTCCGACATGCTGCCGGTCGGGAATACCTTCAACGTCACAAGCCTTCCGGCGGGAACCTACTACTTCCGCGCGGTGCATTCCGAACTGCACGACACCGCGTTCAAGACCATCACCCTTACCGCGGGACAAACGTATACCTGGACGCTTACCGACGCGGCCTTTACGCCCGCCAACGGCGGCGTCAGGAAGTTCATGGTAAGCAACAGTTCATCGTTTGCCGTCACCGCCGTATACGTTTCGCAAAGCAACACCACGTGGGGAAACAACTTGCTTGGAAGCTCGACGATATCCCCGGGTTCTTCGTACACTTTCTCCGACCTTCCCCAAGGATACTCAAACGTAAAGGTCGTCACGTCCGACGCGACGCGGTATGCCCTTCACCTGGTGTACATACCGAGCGGGGGGACCGACACCCTCGACATCGACGACGCGGGGCTGCCCACGTCGCCGCACGGCAGCCTCAAGATCGTCAACACGTCCTCCACAGAGATTTATTACCTGTACGATCGGGTGTCGGGCACGTCCTCGTGGAGCGACGACATGCTCGGTTCCTCGACGATTCCCGCAGGGCAGTCGCTCCAAATCAACGTCATCGATCCAGGCACCTACGATCTCTACGCCGAGTCGGCCGGCGGAACGTACGCCGAACTGGACGGCCAGAGCATTACCGCCGGGGAGCTTCGCACGTGGACGGTGAGTTCGCTCTATTGATCCCCGTGCGCAAACCCGATGATGAAAAAAGCCCCGCGACAGCAGGGGCTTTTTTCATGCAACGCGAATGGAGCCCTTACCCGATTTTCCGCGGCTCCCTGTCCCTGAACCGCTCCCACAGCTCGATCTCCCCGCTTTCCATCTTCGCGTACGTAAATCTCTTGATCCATTCCCCGGTGTTGACGTACGCCTTGCCGCCGTACCGCCGCAGTTCGGGCCGGTGCGTATGCCCGAAGATTACGATGTCGTGACCCGCGAGCAGGGCCCGCGCCCGGCTCCGGTATTCCTCCAGCTTTTCCTCGGTGAACCAATCGGCGAGCATTCTTCTGCTGCCGCCGGAGAAAAATGAGCCGAGCGGCACGCCGATGTCGGGATGAATCAGCTTATACAACCGTTGATTGAACGGATTGCGGAGAACGCGCTTGAGAACGCGGTACCCGACGTCCTTCGCGGCGATGCCGTCGCCGTGGAACAGGTGGACTTTTTTCCCCTGGATAACCGTGTCGAAACCGTTCGGATGTATGTGAAGGCCCGCCATATCGCTCAGAAAAGGTCCAAGGGCAAAGTCGTGGTTTCCGGCGAGGTAATGAATTTCCATTCCCGAACTCACGAGCGCCATGAGACGGGAGACCATCGCGACGTAGTCGGGCCGTATCGCGTGACGGTATTCGATCCAGAAATCGAAGAGATCGCCCACGATGTACAAGGCGTCCGCGCTCCCTTCAATGGAATCGAGAAAGGAAAACAGATGTTTTTGCCGGTCGTCGTACCCCGTGAGGGTTATGCCGAGGTGGGCATCGGAAATGAAATAAACCGTCTGTTTCATATCGGCGTCCGAGATTTTTTACAAGGAAAACCGCGGGAACGCGTGAAGAATTCGGGAAGGAACGTTGGAAGGTGGGCGGGCCGGAAAGCACCGATATCGACTCCCGCGCCCGGGGCGCGGCCCCTACGATACCGCGCCGGGGCTATTCCCATAAATCGTCGGTGCTGTCGAGATCGCTCGCCATGTCGTTGAAGTTGGCGTTTTCGTCGTGGAGCGTGCCGAAGTTGAGTTCCCGCGTGTCTTCGGGGGTGTCATCGTCTTCGTCTATTTCATCGACGTCGCGGAGTATTTCGTCCGCGTCGAACTGTTCGTCCAGAATCATGCGATTTCACCTCCCTTCCCGTGAAACGCTCTCTCTTTTCCGTATTTTGTGAAAGAATTATAATGGATTATTTTTTCCGTGTCAATGTTTTTTTTAAAGGCTCTCTCGTCCTCTTCCCTCGTAATGAGGTCTATCTCTCCCTTCTCGCGCTTCCCTGCGGTACTACGTATTGCATCCCCGTAATATTCGAAGCGATTTGCACGATACACGGCGAGAAAAAACGCATGTCCCGTCAACCGCTTTGCCGTGCTCGCTCCCGAGCCGACGGAGCCTAACGTACTGTTGCGATTGTAGAAACAACGGGCGGAATCGCGCGGCGGGCGCCGGGCGGCGCGGAACTATGCGGTACCCTTCTTCTTGAGGATGTCGTTTATCTCCTGCTGAACTTTCGCTTTGTAAAGAACATCCTCCAGATCGCGGGCTATTTGCTTGCCTTCGCTGAGCATGGCCGCCCTCTTTTCGAGAACGGCAAGCTCAAGTTCGCGCCTTTTGTTTTCTTCCTTGCGAATCTTGAAGACAAGCACCGAATGCCCCAAGGAGAATCCCAGAAGCACGATGAGGATTTGAATGATCCAGAAAATGAGGTATTCTTCAAACATACGAAATAGTCCCGTTACTGTGCGCGCGTCGTCATCCGCCCTAAAAATATCTCCGGCAGTGGATGATTTCAATTGTTTGCAAGATTATTTGAGCCGCTTCGCGCGTCAAACATCCGGCGTTATGCCAACGGGTACGCGTCGGTGTTGAAGTTCATCCTGCGCGCGAATTCGAGAAGCCGGACAAGGGCGTCCCGGCGCGAGGGCTCGGGCGTTTTCCCGAACTCCCGATACAGGGGAACCAGCGTCGTCTGCATGATGGAGAAGAACAAATCTTCTGGTTTGCTTTTTGAGAACGGGATGCCGAACCGGTCTACGATGTTGAGCAGGTGCCGTACCCTTCCGGCCGAGGCCTCGCCGAGCGTTTCACCAAAAATCCTGAGCTCCGAGACGAGCAGGTCGAGCAGGAGCCTCGCGCTTTCGGCATAGTCGATGGCAATGCCGTACGCACGTGATTTTTCCCATAAATTAAGAAGCTTCGTCCACGCGGCGTCCTCGCGGCCGCGCGCTTCCATCTCCCTGACGGCGTCGTTCCACCGCGCCGTGAGGATATAGGCGATGGGCGCCGCCACGTACGGCGGAAGCGGCACGCCGAGGCCCGACAGCGAATCGAGCCTCTTTTCGTGGCGCTCCATCCACGACGCGTATTTCTCCCGGGTGTCTTTCGCCATTTCGCCGAGGAAAATGCCAGCGAGCCGCGCCTTCGATTCCTCGAACATCGACGACAGGTTGAGCGCCGCGGCGCCCGGAGCGGCCGCGGGGTCTTGGACGGTTTTCGCGGCGGGAGCGCACCATCCGTTGAGCATCCCGTCCTCTTTTTCGACGCGCAGGAGAAAGCTGCCCTCTTCTCCCGTGCCGCGGTTGCATACGTCCGCGCGGAACTCGCCGTGCGTCCGGTGTGCGTGATGGCCGGCGGCATGCAGGGGGGTCAGCGAAACCTCGAACCCGTAATAGGCGAATTCCCGTTCTTGTACCTTGTCGGGCGCGACTATCTTTTCGGCGGCCGCGGTGAAACAGAGCATCTCGAGATGCCGCAGGTAGGGGGCGACGGTCTGGCGGAAAATGACGGCCCCGTCCTTCTCGGGAACGTTGCTTTTCGCGCCCGACAGCAGTTGCAGAAATTCATTCTCGACGCTTTCGCGCCGGGCGGGAGCGATGCCGAGCTGGAGCGCGCGTCCGGCGTACATGATGTTCTGCACCGCTTCGATGCCGCTTATGTCCGAAAAAAACCACCCGCACGACGTGAAGGAGAACAGCATGTACTTTTGCGCCTCGAGCATGCGCCGCAGGACGAGGGCGTCGGCGTCGGAGCAGTCGGCGCGGACGCCGTGCTTGACAAGCAGCGACTTGAACTCCGGGAGCGTCTTCGCGTCGCAGACCTCCTGGTACGCGTCGCGCAGCTTCCAGGGATCGGAAGCGAGCGGCGAGACCGTTTTTTCGAACTCGGCGTCAAGGTGCTCCTGCAGGCGCACGAACGCCTCGCGGAGCGGACCGCGCCAGGCCTGGTTCCACGACGGCGGGCCTCCCGCCTTGCATCCGCAGTCGCGCACCCACCTGCCCGTGCCGTGCGCGCAGCTCCAGGCCGTTCCCTCGCCGAACTCGTTTTTGAGCGTCACCTCCGACGCCGGCGGATTTTTCTCGAGGTACCAGCCGAAATTGACCGGCACGATGTTCATCTCGGCCGCGAGCCTGCCGAAGAAATACGCGAGGCACATGTCGCCGAAAGGCTTGTGGTGGCCGAACGTCTCACCGTCGGTGGCGATGATCACGGCCTGGTCGCGGCCGTCGGCGTCGTCGTAACACGAACGTATTTTCGCGCCGAGCGCGCCGGCGTTCGACAGGAGATCGCCGAAGCTCGCCTCCCGGGACAGACCCTCGTTGAAGAAAAACGCGTCGAGGTGGCCGCCCAGCCGCGCGCCGGACGAATCACGGCTGTAAATGCGGTAGGGCCGCCGCGTGTCGAACCCGTTGCCGGCGGGCTGCGGCTGCCAGGACCCCTGCCCGTCGATGGGACGGAACGATTCGACCTGCGTGGGCGACAGAATCACGAACCGCACGCCTTCCTCGATAAGGCATTGCACGGTCTCCATGTTTATCGCGGTCTCGGCAAGCCACAACCCTTCGCACTCCCGTTTGTAACGCGAGCGAAAGAATTCCCGTGCCCACCGGATCTGCGTGATCTTGTCGCGCCTTGAGGCAAGCGGCAGAATCACGTGGTTGTACACCTGGCCCACGGCGTTTCCGTGGCCGCCCAGCGCGGCACCGCTCTCCCGGTCGGCCGAAACGATGCGCTCGGCCACCTTCGGGTGGTGCCTCTCCAGCCACCGAAACAGCGTGGGGCCGAAGTTGTGGCTCAGGTGGATGTAGTTGTTGCGGATGTCTACTATCATGCCGCGCGAATCGAGGATGCGCGAGAAGGCGTTGGGCCGGTAGCATTGATCGTAGATGCGTTCGTTCCAGTCGTGGTACGGCGAGGCCGAGCCTTGTTTTTCTATAAAATCGAGCCACGGATTTTCGCGCGGGGGCTGGTAGAAATGGCCGTGGATGATAACGTACCGGTTGGAAACGGGGACGCCGACGCCGGTCATAGCGCTCCGCCGGAAGCGGACGCAACGCCGGGCCGTGCGCCGAGTTCACCGCGTGTGTTGCGTCTCATTCCGTGCTCTCTCCGGCCCAAAGAATGGTAAAAGAATTTCAAAAAATATACTTCATGGAAATCGTCCTTCCGGGCGTCCCTCAAGGACGCGGGCCGCGGCCGATACGCAAAAGGAGCCGCTTGGCGCGCAACGCGAACACGTCGCCCGGATTCGAGAGCACGAGCCGGTTGAGCACCTCCGCGCCCTTGGCCGGGAACCCTTGCCTTATAAGGATTTCCCCGCGATAGTACGAAAGCTCGGGGGTCGTGTCGGAGGCCGGGAGTTGGGCCAGAACCTTGGCGGCGTCATCGACGAAATCCTGCGCAAGCAACTCCGCCGCGATGCCGCACGCCAGCATGCGCCGCACGGCCGGCTCCCTGCCCGAAAGCGGCACGGCTTCGGCCTTTTTGGGCCTACCGAGCCACAGGGCATATTCCACGGCGCCGAAATCCCCGAGGGCGTCGGGCGGCGAATCCTTGAGCACCTCGAGTTTGTAGCGGAAGGCAAGTGCCTCCCGTCCGTACTCCCATGAGGACGCGACGGTCACCGTATCCAACCACCCTTGTAGGCTGTCGGCCCGCCCCAGAAATACACTCGTCCTGATTTTCCAGATCACCCGCGCCTGCCGGTCGCCTTGCAAGGCGGCGGCCCTTTGAGCGGCCGCGGCGAGATCGCCCGTGAACAGGGCCTGGCGGATCATCAGCGTGTCGCGCCCGAGCGACGCGGGCAGGCCGGCGATGAGGCTGTCCGCTTTATCAAGAAGCCCCGCGCGCTGAAGGAACGCGGCGGCCTGGGCCCGAAAGCGCGGATCGGACAGTTCCGCGCGCGGCAGCCATTGGGCGGCGGCTTCGTTCCTGCCCATCTTCACATAGCACTGATATGCCACGGCCGCGGCCAGCGCCTTTTCCTCCGCGTCACGGCTCCGGTGGTACGCCTCCTCGGCGGGCGTAACCGCCTCGGAAACGAGGCCCAGGGC
>JGI20214J51088_10001320_pt1 | contig 16949 bp, 13 predicted proteins | sample WetSurMetagenome_FD_51088 | JGI IMG/M metagenome (IMG submission 51088) | reverse complement strand
CCGCCGATATAAACTGCGTCCGCGCCAGCAAGAATCGCCGTTCGACCCGTGGCCAAATTTTTAGCCGGCGCCAGCAATTCCAATTTAATTCTATTTTCATCTTTATTCATAACAATGAGCTTAAAGTGTGTCATCTTTAATTGTTTCTGTCAACAGCGCAGCTTGACTAACCTATTTTTTTTCTTTATAGTAAATACAAATCCTATAGCGGATTTTTATTTTATAATATAAATCGAAAATCCCTGCCTGCTAGAAGACAGGGAAAATCTGAAATCTGAAATCTGAAATCGCAAATCGAAATATGGTCCCTTCGTCTAACGGTTAGGACGCCAGGTTCTCATCCTGGCAATAGGGGTTCGATTCCCCTAGGGACTACGTACAAAAATACTCAGCTAATTGCCGAGTATTTTTTAGTTAAATTTATTTTTTTGTGTATACAATTTCACGCCTATTTATATGTTCCCGGAGTTGAACTGGGCTTGCGAAGGATACCCGAATTTTCATAGCAACCGCCAAAATAATTTAAAATAGTATTAGAAACCATGTTCTTATCGTATATACTGCAAGTCGGCGTTTCATATCCAGTCCATAAAACCTGATAGCCATTATCTTCTTTTTTTAAAATCGCCATTTCTCCATCAGGATCGTCCCATGTTGAAACTACATAAAATAAACCAAATTTTTTTATGTCGCCAATCACGCCACGACCTTTATAATTTAAAGCGTCAAGAAATGGACGTTGTTCGGCCTCCGCTTGAGCCAAAGTGTTGCCGCAAGCTATATAAACCGGGTAAGCCATGGCAAATTTTCCACCATAAGATTCATAATCAGAACGAACTTCTATCGTACAAAATTCTTTACCCTTTTCATAACCCCATTTGTCTTCGCGCGCGCCCGGAATACTAACAATAGTGTTACTGGTATTAATGGCGTATCCATGCTCGGCAAAAACTTGTTTAGCAATAGTTATTTCTTTGGAGTAAAGCTTACTCACTACATCATCCGGACTGTTTGCGTCCGCCGTCGAGGATGCGGCTATGACAAATGATTGAGTCGAAGTAACATAAAAACTATACCCAATGGCATCGTTCCACCAGATATTAAAATTTTGTTCGCTCACATCATAATCAGGATCCGCCGACTTAAAATCGGCTTTTAATTCTTCGACTACTGATAATTTTCTATTTTCAGCTCCTATAATTTCAGAATTTTTTTTAATAATCTGCAATTGATGTTTATTAAAAATAAATAAACCTGTCACTAAAATTAAAAAAATGCTAATACAAATTATTTTTTTCTTCATGGAATAAATATGATAAATTATTTAAAATTTAAAATCAGGTTAACATTTATGTTTATAAATGCTAACCTGGTAATTATTAATTACTACTGAACATGGTAAACGTTCCAACCAAGATTTGGATTTTTCGTAGTGGGCGTAGTAAACAGCTTGAAGTCGGCATAAGTCACTGTATGAGTGCCTATTCTATTGGCCCCGGGGCCAACAAAATTACAATCAAGCCAAGTCATGCTGGTAGCATTCTTGCTTAAAACAAAAGCTGTATGCGGCCCAACAGCAAACGATCCATCTTTAAGTCGAACATTGTAATACATTTGAAGAATGTCTGCCCGACCGACGTTTTCAATCATTGTGCTTCTGCCGTAAACCGGCATGCAGGGATCCGTATACCAATACCGCTGATCTGTCGGATTAGTGGCAGGAATATCTATTGCTTGATTGCTTGCCGCTTTAACTACGTGTTGAACCCACCCCTTGCACTGTCCCGCATCTGTTCCTCCAATTTGGGAGTTTGCCAGATTGATAATTTTATCATCCCTGGCTGTTTGAGTTAAGGCTTCCCAAGCCTTCATTGCGGCTGATTGTGTGCAACCAGAGGCTACCATAGTTGGTTGAGCCGACTGTTCTTTACTGCTATTTATAGGATTATTACTACATCCAAAAATAACAGCCAACAAAACAAGAGACAGAAAAAAATACTTTTTCATATCTAACCCTTCCGTTTTAGGTTTAGTAACTCAACATTGCGACAATAGTAATCAATTTTAAAAAGGAAAAACTCGAAAGAACAAAAAATTAACTCGAATTCATTTTTTCTCCCCTGTTAAAATTATACGATTTATTGTTAACTATTAACAGGGTAGCAAAAAAAAAATAATCTTTGTCAAATTTTTCAATAATTTTAGTCCAAATCAATGCTAACATCTAACAAGCGCAAATTACCCCCATTTCCAAATATCACGAATAACGAGGTGTAAATTCTCAATGCAGTGATTTACTAAAAATATTCAAACACTATCTTGATTATTTTTTAATATTAGCTATAAAAAGTTATCAATAAAATCATTGACATTCACATTTCTTTGTGCTATACTTATATTGTTAGGTAAAAACTGACCGTTCCTCCTAAAGAGGAGCGAAGATAGCGGCGGAAAATTAAGTCGACTTTTCCAACGCTAAAACTAATTAACAAACATTGATTTCTACATTACATGAACGGAACAATCAAAAAATTGACTGACAGAAACTTTGGTTTCATTACCCCGGCTGACGGCGGTAAGGACCTGTTCTTCCACGCTTCTGGCTTGGAAGGAGTCGATTTCAGCGAATTGAGAGAAGGTGACGCTGTCACTTTCGAAATCGGCGAAACTCCGAAGGGAGCCGCTGCTACTCAAATTAGAAAAGCTTAATAACCTTTTTTGATATAGCAAAAGAACACCGCTTTAATAGGCGGTGTTCTTTATTTTGGAATATTTATTTTACTATTTTAAGTAATACGACTCTTCCCTTCCCAGAAGCAACCGGATCGTCAGACAAATCGGCAGTGATTGATTTTAAGCTACCGGAAATGTCCGTATTGGTAAAAGTATCAGTGGCGTTGTATTTTATATTGGAAACTAAATCCGGAATTTTACCCACATCGGCCAAAGTTGGGATCAATTCAATCTCAAACCCGGCGCGATAATTTCCGCCCGAAGCGGCGATATCATCAACAGTCCAAATCATTTTGCGGCTCACTTCGCCAAAACGCAAATCGCCTGATAAAACTGTTTTATTGCCGGTCCAGGCGATATTATTAGACAAATCAGCGGAGACGGTTAAATTTTTTAAGTCATTGCCGGAATTATTTATTTCCCAAAAAATCCAATATTTTGTCGGCACATCAACAACCGGCGGCAATGGCCCTACACCTAATTGATCGCCGGCGGCACTGTAATAAAGTCCATTGGAACTTATTTGCAAATCAGAAATAAATTTAATCTTCGGGCTGAACATTTCATAATCAATCGACCGTCCATCAACTTGATAATTAATTTCCGCCGCAATACCGGTTTGCTGATTGGCGCTGGAAATTTTGCGATGCAGGACGGCGGTAAAATCAATTTCACCCGATTCCCCTGCCGACAATCGACCCAAAGTTATTATATTGCCATTAACTTTATATTTTGCATCGCTCAACAAAACAAGATTATTAATTTGCGTGGCTTCGTCAGCCGGCATGATCGCGATAGCGGCATCGGTAACGGCAGAATCTTTCTGATTAACAAATTTTAGTTTAAAATTAACGACTTCATCGCTTTTGATTGATTCTTTGTCCGTAGAAATAACAATATTGAATTTCGGCACAGCAACACTCAAGTCGCGGCGAACTTCGCCTTGCTTGCTTTTTTGTCCGTCCAAATTCAAGTCGGTTTCTAAAATTGCCGCGACCGAACCGGCGGCGGCATCGCTTAGAGCTTCATAATTAACGTCTGTTGATTCTCCGGCTTTTAAACCGTTAACGATAATAACTCCGTTTACCAATCGCGCTTTATCAGAAAAAATACTTTTTAAAACAATATTCGAACTAGTAAAAGAAAGATTTATTTCTTCTGCGATATCGGCGCGGCCGGTATTTTTCAAAGTTATCTTTCCGCCAAAATCCAAATTTTTAAAAACTTCTTTTGGCGCCGTGAAGGAAGTTTGCAGAACAGATGAATTTATAACAAAAGCATAAGAACCAAGAGTGTTGCCCGCGCGGCCGTTCTCGGAATAATTTAAAGAATAAGTGATGTTTTCCTGCTCGCCGATTTTTCCATAAGTGATACCGGTAATTTTAACAAAACCGTTAGCGCCGCGCGGCAAATCACCAATCTTAAAAGTATTTGTCTGATCAAGCCAAATATCCTCCGGGCTCACAACCATTAAAACAAAATTCTTGGGAAAAGTTAATGACAAAGTCGAATCCTTAATATCAACCTTGCCATGATTGGCATATTGAATCGTGTAAGTTTCGGCTTGGCCGGATACCACCGCCGAATCGCTCAAAGTTGTCTGCAAATCGATCTGCGCTTTGGGCTGGAGATTGAAAAAAATAAAAACGCTGGCGATTAAAGCCAAAATGATTAAAACAAAAGTAATATCGGCAGCCAGATGAAATTTGCTGGCTTTATAAAATTTCTCATGGCGCTTTTTCAAATGTTCGGTAACCGGACGCATAACCACATTAACTGTTCCAATAATAACATTACCGCCCTTGCGGACGTTTAGTTTTTCTTTAATCAGCTCAGTGATTTCCTCCTTTTCATTTTTTACCATCAAATCATGTGGCTCGTTTTTATTTTCCGGCGCCAGCACTTCCAAATTTTCATGATCATCGCTGAATTCTTCAATTTTTTTATTATTTTTTTTCACCATATTATCATGTTTATAATTATATATCGAATTATTTATTTTTACTAATTATTTCTTCATCCGGGATGACAAAAAACCGATCAATAATTCAAATTACCGGCTAGAATTTCGTCAGCGCCATCATTATTAATATCCGAAGCGCTCAACATTATATTGCTCGCATTTTTTTGGTCATAAGCTATAAATTGGGAAATTAATTTTCCGCTCCGGTTCCAAATTCTTATCTGCGCTTGAGCCACAGTAATTATTTCCCGATCCGAGCCGCCATTAACATTGCCAACTGATAGCGTTACGCCGTTGCGGGCGTTTTTATCATAGGCGAAGAATCCCCCCAAGACTTTGCCGTCTTTATTGAAAATCCTGACTTGCGGTCCGCCACCCGAACCCGCTCCGGTTATTATTTCATTAGTGCCGTCGCCGTTCAAATCGATAGCCGCGACATTAACGCCGCCGCGAAAATTGCGGTCATAGGCAAAAAATCCGCCGGTCAAAAGCCGACCGTCTTTATTAAAAATTCGGACTTGCGGGCCGCCGCCGGCTCCGGCACCAACGACAATTTCTTTATTGCCGTCACCGTCCAGATCAGCCGCGGCCAGCGACACATCGCCCTTGAATAATCCGGCAAAGGGCTGAAAACTTTTAAGGACTTTGTTGTCACGATAAATTGTAATCATTCCTTTGTGATTAACGATTGTTTCGTAAATTTTATCATTATCCAAATCAGCGTAAATTATCTGCGCGCCACCCGGATATCTTTGATCGTAAGCGAAAAATCCGTTTTGCATTTGATCACCGCGCGGATTGAAAACACGAACAAAAGAACCATTCTTAAAGGCACTATTTTTAACTAAATTCTCCGAACTTGCGGCAGTGGCCGGAACAGCCGGAGTTGACGGTGTTGCCGCGACAGCCGGAATTTTTCGGCTGGCCAAATCGCCCAACAAAACAACCGCATCCTTACCCATGATTGAAACTAAATTTATTTTTGCGCCGTTATTCACACTGCGGTCTTGCGTGCCATTTATTTTATCAAAAACCTCATCGGCAAAAACGTAATTCTGATTTTGCGCCGTGGAATTTACTACCACAATGCCGTTCTCAAAATCACGCCGCCACAATCCGTCTTTATAGGTTTTATTATTTTTGTCCAAAATATTTACCGGCGCCGAGATTGCTTTACCTAAAGCGACTTCATATTCGTCATACCACCAAGTTTGTGAATGGTCATTGACGCCATAATCGAAAGAAAAACTGGCATTACCCAAAAGCGCCGAGCCTAGCGAAAAACGCAGCTTGCGATAATTATCTTGCGCCCAATTATTGTTGTTGTTGGAATTAATTATGCCGACATAAGGATTCTTAAAATATTTAGTATCGGTATAGCTTTTCATCGAGCCGGCCCAAGTGCCGCCGTTCTCCCAAGGCGAAGGAAAACTTTCAAGCATAATGCCGTTCAAATACGGCTGATAACCTTCGGCAAGCCGGCTGTTGGCCACGACCAAATATTTGCCGCCTAAAAGTTCTTGCGTCTTGGCCAGCATTTTTTTATTACCGTCCGCCCAAGCTTTATCAATCGCGCTTTTCGTCTCGGCTTTACCATCATCATTAATATCTAGATTTCCGCTGTTCACCCAAGAAACATCCGGCCAAAGATTGTCAAAAAAAACTCCGTCCCAAAGTCCGGTGGACATTATTTTGTCATTAACGAATTCTGGTAAATAATCGTTCCAGCGTTCGCCAGCGCTGTTTGTTCCGGCGTCATCGGTCAAATTCAGCATGTTGGTTTTTGACCAAAAAGAAACGCGGCTGCCGCTTTTGTCTTTCAACCACCAGGACGAATCAATCCCATCAAGCAATTTATTTCTTAATTCGCCGTAAAGAGAATCTTGTTTGTCATAATAAATTTCTTCCGAAGTGATATAAGCTAAAATTATAATATTCGGATTGAGCTGGCGAAGTTTTTTTAAATTCGCCAAAGAATTGTGCTGAACTTCCATATCCAAAACCACCACATCCCATTTAGCCAGATCATTAACTTCGGTATTAGGAATATCCCAGCGTAAATAATAATTAGCCAATTTTGGATAAGTTTCCTTGACCGTGCCAGTATAGGCAAAACATGAAAACGGCCAGACTAAAAATCCGGCCAGCAAGTAAATTATTAATATTTTTGAATAATTTTTGTTCATTATTAGCCTAAAAATAAACTATTATATTCTTTTCATCTTACTGCTTTTTAAATAATTTGTCAAACTAAAAATTTTAATTTTGTTTTAACTTTTACCGCTTGGCCGATCAAATTTTCTTCAACTAACTTAGAGATTATATCTTTTTTATCAAAATAAATATCAAAATAATATTGCGTTTTACCTTTTATTTTTTCGCCTTTTAATTTGCCAGTACGCGATGAACGATTTTGTTCCACAACTACCTCCAAAATTTTTCCAGCAAACTTTTTTTCGTATGCACTGGCAAGTTCATCGCTTAATTTTCTTAAAATTTCCGAACGCTGTTTGATTATTTCCGGCTTAACGCGATTCGGCAATTTAAAGGCGGCGGTGCGCTCATGGGCCGAAAAAGAAAAAACATGCAGGCGGCTGAATTTAATTTTTTTGATGAAATTTTTTACGGCGATAAAGTCTTTATCAGTCTCACCGGGAAAGCCGACGATCACATCAGTGCTGATCGCAATATCCGGCATTTTTTTTCTTAACTTTTTTATTTTGTCTGCGAAAAATTTCAAATCATACGGCCTTTTCATCAAGCTTAAAATCTTATCACTTCCTGATTGCAGTGGAATATGCAAATGCCGGCACATTTTTTTCTCTTCGGCTATAAATTTTATTAGCTCATCCCCTACTTCAGTAACCTCAATTGAGCTTAATCTAATTCTTTTCAAACCCTCAATTTTAACTAGTTTTTTTAATAATATTAATAATGTCGGGAATAGACCCACCCCGTCCGCGCGGCGCGGACACCCCTCCCGAGAGGGGATTTTTACGTGTTCGATACCATAAAGCCCCAAATGAATTCCGTTTAAAACAATCTCTTGCCAGCCGGCCTTAACAGCCGCTTCAGCTTCGGCAACGACTTCCGCCATCGGCCGGCTTTGCAATTTGCCGCGCGTATAAGGAATAATGCAATAGGAGCAGAATTGTTCGCAGCCGTCTTGAATTTTAAGAAAATACCGAGAACGATCATTGCCCAATGCTAAATGATGAATGCTAAATGCTAAATTATTTTTTAATCTAGGTTTATCAATCCTAAACTCCTCTTTAAGTTTTTTTAAAAAATTATCTTCTTTTCCTGTCCAAATTAAATCTACAAAATTATCTTTTTTCATTCTTTCGGCGCGCGGCCAGCAACCGGCTAAAATTATTTTGGCGCGCGGATTTTCTTGGCGGGCTTTTTTTATCATCGCTCGGCTTTTGGCCATGGCCGAAGCGGTGACGGCGCAAGAATTAACAATCGCCAAATCGGCATCATCTTTGGTTAAAATAAAACCGGCGGATTTTAATAATCCGCCCATTTTATCTCCATCGTATTGGTTAACCTTGCAACCTAAACTATAAATCTTATATTTAATTCTCGCCATAAAAAATAAATCGAAAATCAAAAAACCTGAAATCGCAAATCTCAATGAGCCACCCGTCGGGATCGAACCGACGACCTCCGCTTTACAAAAGCATTGCTCTACCAGCTGAGCTAGGGTGGCTTACATAATATTAGAAATTTCTTTTATCCAATTATTTATAATAGTTAATAACCACTTATCGGAATATCTTAAAGATATTGTACCATATTGAGAACTTTTTTTATAACTTCCACCTCTTTTTATATGGACAAAAGACTTACTAAATTGGCTTACCGGTATGTTCGTATTTTTTGACCAAAAATATTTTAACTTTTTTTCATCTTGATCGGGATAAACATGAAGCAATGCTCTCAATCTATTTTCGGCAATACCACAAATATTTCTTAAAAATTTTATAAAAACTTTTACCATTACTGGATCACTATTGCTAAAAGTTACCGTACCGCCGGACTTCGTTCCCTCCCCCCAATACAACATTGTGCCGGCAATTTTTAACTTTTCCTCAGAATTATTTAAAATCTCTTTAATTTTAAATTCTCTTTTTTTGAATTTTGTAACATTCAAAAACTTAATAGCTTCTCCGATTTTTCTTTTTACCACTTTATTCTTTTCTAAAACGTATCTAATCTTTGACGATGAAATTTTCAATTTTTCAGCGATTTGTTGAACAGAGAAAAAACTATCTCTATATAATTTAATAATATTTTTTTCTAAATTTTCCATATACAACAATTATAACATATAAACAATTAACTAACAATCGGTATGCGGTATGATATTTTACTTTTTCGTTGTTTACAAAAATACCGCGAAAGCGGTATTTTTTTGGTGCGCCCAACAGGATTTGAACCTGTGACCTTCTCCTTAAAAGGGAGCTGCTCTACCAGCTGAGCTATGAGCGCCTACACGATTTACGATTTCAGATTTACGATTTTCGTTTTCACCTTAATAATAACAAAAATGACAAAAAATAAAAGCCCTTCAATAAGGCGGGTTTAGTTTGAGAAAAGCATAACAAATAATTTAGCATTTGGCAAGAGCAACGGTAAAAAAATAAGTCTCCGTTGGAACGAAGACTTTTAAAGGGCAGATAAAAAAAATAAAGATCGAAATTAATAAATAACGAGCAGGGTCAAAACGGACATACCATTCCACTTCCAATAAAACCAACCGACCGCTTCAAGCCCTGCTCGTTCGTTCAACAGGAGGTTATGACATAATTCAATCATAGTCCTAAAAATAAAACCTGTCAATAAAGTTATCAACAGGTCTAATTGTCAATTATTCCTCCGCCCAAAAGCTCATTATTCTTATAAAATACAACGCTTTGGCCAGGAGTTATTGCTCGCACCGGCTTGTCAAATTCGACAACGTATTTTTCTTCAATCTTCTTTTTTATTTTGCATTTTACTTCAGAGTGACGATAACGAATAACCGCTGAACAGCTGAATGGCAGCTTTGGCGCGATGCCGGAAATCCAATTGACGTTTTTGGCCAGCAAAAAATTTTCATTTAACGCTTGATCGTCCGATTTATCAGCAACAAAAAGAGTATTGGTCTCAAAATCGCGACTCACTACATAATATGGTCCGTCGCCGCCAATCTCCACGCCTTTGCGCTGGCCTATAGTATAAAGCGGCAAGCCTTGATGCTGACCGATGATTTCTCCGTCAAGCTTTTTTATCGGACCGGCTTTCAATTTTAGATGTTTTTTTAAAAAATCGTTGTGATCGCCGGACAAAAAGCAAACATCCTGACTTTCAGTTTTCAAATTAGGCAATTTTTCTTTAGCCGCTTCGGCTTTTACACTCTTCTTAATCAAACCGCCGAGCGGAAATAAAAGATGTTTTAATTGCTCTTGAGTTAAATTATACAAAAAATAAGTCTGATCTTTGGACAAATCCTTGGCGCGATAAATTTTATAAATATTTTTTATCTTTTTTAGTTTAACATAATGGCCTGTCGCTAAAAAATCACAACCCAAAGCCCGCGCTTTTTTTAATAACGCGCCAAATTTTATGAATTGATTGCATTTAACACAAGGGTTAGGCGTAATCCCCTGTTCATAAGATTTTAAAAAATATTCTTTGACCTCGCGATTAAATTGTCGCCTTACATCAACTGGATAAAATTTTATTCCCAATTTTTGGCACACTGCCCGCGCCGCCGCTTCATCACAACAGCCGCGTTCAACGCCCAAACGCATGAAAACACCCAGACAATCATAGCCCTGGTCTTTGAATATTTTAGCGGCCGTCGAAGAATCAACGCCGCCGCTCATTGCAATTGCTACTTTATTTTTTTTCATGCTACTATTTTAAATTTTTAAAAAAATAAGTGATTGAAGTATTATTTCGAAATTAAAAATTAAAAATTTTAATATATTCTTCCGCCGCTTTTCCCCAGCTGAACTTTTTAGCTTGTAATATTCCTCTTTGAGAAAGCGTCTGGCGCAAATTTTCATCGCCGGCTAATTGTTTTATTACTTCGGCTAGCGAATTAATATCATTAGGATCAATTAATATTGCCGCATCGCCGGCCACTTCCGACATAGACGAAACATTGGAAGTTGTCACCGGCGCGCCCGAAGCCATTGCCTCCAAAATAGGCAAGCCAAAACCTTCATAAAAAGAAGGGTAGCAAAAAATCGTGGCAAGATTGTAAAAATAAACACGTTCGATTTTTTCAATATAGCCGATTATTTTTATTCTATCTTTATTTTTAGCTGAATTTATCGCCCGATAAATTTCTTTATTTTTCCAGCCACCGCCGCCGACAATGATCAAAAAATAATCTTTTAGCCCTGGTTGATCGGCAATTTTATCAAAAGCTTTAATCAGGCCGGTGATATTTTTGCGCGGCTCGATCGTGCCGATATTTAAAATAAATTTATCCGGTAAATTGTATTTATTTTTTATTTTTATTAAATTTTCATCAGTGGCTTTTGTTGGCCGAAATTCTGCGCCAACGCCGGAATAAATAACGCTAATTTTTTCCGCAGGTACCGCAGCGAATTTTATCAAATCATTTTTAGTGTTTTCGGAAATGGCGATAATTTTATCGGCGCGCGCGATAAATTTTTTAGCGCCGAGCATTCTGTGCCAAAAATTCTTGCGGGCGGAAAAAAATTCCGGATAAGCCAAAAAAGATAAATCATGAACGGTCAGAATCATTTTGCAATTTTTGGAGAATGAAGAAAAATTAAAATGCAGCGACCAAAAGGCATCAACACCTAATAATTTATCAATCTTCGGCCATTGAAAAATTTTCTGCAAAAAATAATTAAAAATTTTATTCGGATAGCATGTAGAAATTATTTTAACATTCCCCTGCTCGAATTTCGGCATTCGCGCCGAAACATCATGACCGGAATTGTAATACAGAACGTATCCATTAGTTTTGTCTTGGCGCAAAATTTCGGTCAACAAATCAAGCGTGTACCAAGACACGCCGCTATATTCTTTATCCATTAAGGACCTTATGTCGACGCCGATTTTCATGATTAAAAAATTTTATATCTCTCCTCAATAAACTTGCTAATATTTTTCTTAAAATTTTCCGTACTGAATTTTTCGGCCTGCAAGCGGATTATTTTTTCGTCGAATTTATTTTTATCGAATTTATTTATCGCTTCAGCTATGGCTTCCGGAGTTTGTTGGTCAAAAAATATTCCGGTCTGGTTTTCAACAATAGTTTCAATGGCGCCGCCTTTTTTAAAGGCAATCACTGGTGTGCCGCAGGCCATGGCCTCGACGGCGGTGATGCCGAAATCCTCCTCTTGTGGATGGATAAAGGCCAAAGCATTACGATATAATTTAGCCAATTCCGCGTCGCTCACTCGCCCTAAAAATTCAATATTGGATGAGCCGGCGGCCAGCGTTTTTAAGCGTTCTTCATCAACACCGTTGCCGAATATTTTTATTTTTTTTTCGGGAATTTTTTTAAAAGCCTCGATTACAACGTCAACTCTTTTATACGGCGCTAAGCGGCAACCGCAAAGAAAATAATTTTCCGCTTTCAGTTTTTCGTCAATAAGTTCCGGCGAAATGTTAAAAGTTTCCACGTCAACCGGCGGATAGATCACAACTGAATCTCGGTGATAATATTTTTCAATACGCTTTTTTACGATTTCAGAATTGGCAATAAAAGTGTCGACCCGATCAGCGGCCAGTCTGTCCCAAAGGCGGATATAATTCAAGACCAGAGAAATTATTTTTTTGAACCATTTATTGTATTTAAGTTCATTGATATACGAATGAGTGTCGCTCCAAAGATAGCGAGTCGGCGTGTGGCAATAATCAATATGCAAAGTTTCCGGACGAGTGATTACTCCTTTGGCAAAAGAAGCGGAATCAGACAAAACCAAATCGAATTTTGATAAATCGAAAAATTCCACGGCCATCGGCATGAACGGCATATACCATTGATAATGCTTAACGCCGCCGGGAAGTTTTTGGATTATCGAGGTATCGATTTTTCTGCCTTTATAATATTTATTAATATTATCTTTTTCTGAAAGCAACGTAAAAATCGGCGCTTCAGGAAACATTTCCGCGAACACCTTTAAAACTTTTTCCGCTCCCCCATCTTGAGCAAGATGGTCATGGATTAAGACTACCTTCATGCTAATGTAAAATTAAAATCTCAAAATTTAAAATTATTTAATTTTTCACTTTGAAATTTTAATTTTTAATTTGTTATTACTCCGCTTTCCTTCTTCTCAACACCGCCAACGGTGTTCTTAATAAAATAGTCAGATCAAGCAAGAATGACCAATTTTCTATATAATAAGTGTCTAATCTAACCTCTTCTTCAAAACTTAAATCCGAGCGGCCGGAAATTTGCGCCAGGCCGGTGATGCCGGGTTTCAAGGTTAAAACTTTTTTATGGTGGCGTTCGTATTTAGCAACTTCTTCCGGCAGATGCGGGCGCGGACCGACCAAGCTCATCTTCCCGGTCAAAACCAAAAATAATTCCGGCAACTCGTCGATGGAAAAACGGCGGATGAATTTGCCGACGCGAGTGATGCGCGGATCGTCTTTTATTTTTACCAAGGGCCCCCCCTGGCGAGTATTCAAATCAGCTAATTCCTTGTAACGCATGCTATCAGAACGGTCGCGCATGGAACGAAACTTGAAATAACGAAATAATTTTCCACCTTGTCCGACGCGGAAAAGCGGCGAATCATCGTCGCGGCGGGAAAAAAATATCGGGCCGTGCGAATCAAGCTTAATGATAATCGCTGCCAAAATAAAAATAGGGCTTAAAATAATAATCAAAATAAATGCGAAAATAAAATCAAATAAACGTTTGATAATTCTGCCCCAGCCGTCCAAGGGAGTCTTTTTCACTTCCATGATCGGTAAGCCGGCGAATTCGGTAAGTTCAGTTTTTAAGACTTTGGTTCCCAGCAAATCAGCCACATATTTAAAAACAAGGTGATGTTCATCGGCAAAATCAAAAAGCCGCAAAGTTTCCGCCTTGCTTAAATTAGGGTCGGCCTGAATGATCTCGTCGGCCTGATTTAACTTTAAAAATTCTTCCAATTCTTGGGCGGTATTCAACTCAAAATCATGAGAGCGCTTAACAACTTCGTAACCAAGTTTTTTATAGCTATAAAAATTACTGACTAAAAAATCGCTGGTCTTACTGGCGCCAATGATGATAACTTTTTTTGTGCCAATACCGCCAGCCAACAGTATTCTTTGAATGCCCCGGATCAAAATTCTGCCGAAACTAACATAGATAATAGCCAAAATCCAAGCGGCTAAAACAATAAAACGCGAATCGAATAATTCGCGCCGGATAAAAATCAAAATTACTATTAACATTAAACCGGTTGAGCAAGCCAAAATCACCCGATAAACTTCTTTAACTAATTTTCTCGAACTATAAATCGTATAAAGTCCGGCCAAAGCGAAAATAATCAGCCAAAAAACAGCCAAAAGCATGACGATATTCAAATAATGCTCAAAACTTAAATTGAAAATAACCGGCCGCAGATTTTTAAAAAATTCCGAGTAACGCAAATAATAAGCCGTAACACCGGCCGCGACTATTGCCAGATAATCAAGCGGAACCAAGAGGAATGAAAAAAATAATTCACTTCTTTTCATGACGCGTAACGCGTAACGCGTAACGGAACACACCAACTTCAATTTAATTTGAACGTTATGTGTTACGCGCTGCGCGTTATGCGATTTTAAATTTCACTAATCTCAAGGCAAGCTATAAGCCGGATTCTGTATCCGTTTTACAACAGACGACAGCCATTAATCTGACTTGATATTGCTATCAAGTTCAAGCGGGCCACGTTCCTTCCTATCTTGCGATAAGAGTTTGCCCTTGCTCCAAATGGGGCTTGCCACGCATCCCGATCACTCGGGAGCGAATCAAGTAGCCATATTAATTAGGATATCCTCGCAATTAATATAACGTCTTAAAACTTTTCACCTTTCACCAACGCGAAGCGCTAGTTAGTATTGTCTCTGTGGCGCTTTCCGTAGGATTGCTCCTCGTGGACGTTATCCACCATTTTTTTCTCATCCCGCACCTTTTAAGCAGTCTTTTTGTTACCAAAAAAAACTAATTAATTCTGCTTAAAAGGTGCGGGGCTTCGGAAGTCCGGACTTTCCTCCTCTCTTTTGATAAAAACCAAAAAAAGAAGCGGCTGTCCGCTTGCCCCGATATTACTGAAATTTACATTATTTTAAAGAGCTAATAATAAATAAAATATAGCACCGTCAGACAAAAAAGTCAAATTTCATTGACTTTTTATTTATTTTATGCTATTATTATTTTTAATAATTTAATTCTAGAAAATGAACATTCTTTTAATCAGGAGAATTAAATCATGAAAAAAACAAAGTCAGTAAGATTTTCCGGATCGGTTCACATGTTCTTTGCGTTAAAATTGGAGGGCTTATTGACTCTGGTTTTTGAACTTCTCAAAAAAGCAGAATCTATCGTTGACGGTTTCAGCGATCCTCCTAAAGGAAAAATAAAATATACGATTTCACCGTTTTCAACGGTAAAATTAACCAGGAGGGGCTGCCGGGGAGCAAGATGTGAAGGTTTTTGCCTTTGCTATAATGGGTATGCGGTAGGATTAAATTGCGAGAGGATAATAGACTTGGTGAAAAAACAAGGATAAAATTTACGGTAAATCATCTGAACGAAAGCAGGCCATTGAGACCTGCTTTTTTAATTGCGGAGCTTTTTCATTAAATCAGCATAGAATTCTAAATTGTTGAGCGAGGCTAGGCGCGCACCAAGCGGATCTTTTATTTTAAAGAGGTGATGGAGATAAGATAAAGAATGATTGCGTAAAGCCGGGAGCGAACTATTTTTATTTATCGGCGAAAAATCAGTGGCAAAGCGGGCGTTGCCGATGTTGATTGTTTTATAAAAATTATTACATTTACTGTTTTTTAACATTGCTTTAATACCCCAATCCTCCTTTGCCAAGGCTACGGCGGACGCGCAGAATAATTTTCCATGCCGGCCTTCGCGGGTTGGAATAACACAGTCAAACATATCCCAACCCATGGCACGACAGCGGACAATATCTTCCGGCAAGCCGACACCTAGAGCGAATTTTATTTTATCGTCGGGAATTAAATCGGCGGTGAATTGCAAAACTTTGGCTAAAAATTTACCTTCGCGATCAACATGACGCGCGCCAAAACCATAACCATCAAAATCAAATTTAATCAACTCACGAGTGCAGCGTTCGCGCAGATCAAGTTCGGCGCCGCCTTGGATCACGCCAAAAATCAACGGCCGCTTGGTTTGAGAAATTTTTCTTTTCTTAATTTGTTTATCATATTCCTTTCGACAACGTCCAGCCCAAGCAATCGTCCGTTCTACGGCTTTCTCCAAATCAGGCCGAGAAAAATCGTTGGGGGGACAATCATCCAAACAAACCATCATGTCCACACCCAAATCAAATTGGATCTGAATCGCTTTTTCCGGCGTCAGCTCGTGAATTGAACCGTCGAGCGGAGAATGAAAAACCGCACCATGATCAGTAATTTTTCCCATTTTCGGATTTTTATGAATCAAAGAAAAAACTTGATAACCGCCGGAGTCGGATAAGATAGGCTTATCCCAATTCATAAATTCGTGAATGCCTCCAGCGCGCTTGACGATTTTTAATCCCGGTTCAAGATATAAATGCAAAGTATTAACCACCAGCGCTCCAATCCCCGCTTCCGCCACTTCATCGACATCTAAAAACTTAACTAGGCCGCGAGTGGCGTCGGGCATAAAAAAAGGTAATTTTAGAGAATAACTCCTAATTTTTAAAACTTTATTTATCATAAACTAAAAATAGAAACACAATATCGCGTTCCTATGATTTTTTATCACACTAGCAAAATTTTGGCAACTCACTTCTTTTCTGCATTAATATAATTTTTTTGACAAAGCTGTTTAATATTTTGGTCTGCAATCTTCCCACAGCCTTCAATATTTTTTGCTTCAACAATCAAAGTTCTAATAGTGCAAGTTTTTACCTCATCTTCCGGAAGTTTCCCGCAATCTTTGGAGGACAATCCAGCCGCGTCCACGGTCTTCAAAACACAAGCCGTTCTTGCGCCGCGATCTTTAACATCAGCACAAAGCATTATATTTTTATCAGCGATCGCCTTAGCCGAAACC
>JGI20214J51088_10001318_pt1 | contig 16952 bp, 14 predicted proteins | sample WetSurMetagenome_FD_51088 | JGI IMG/M metagenome (IMG submission 51088) | reverse complement strand
AACCAGGAGCAAACCTAGTCTTCATGCCATCAAACAAGACAGCTGAAGTCAAATCCATCGAAATGCACCACACACAAATCCCAATGGCAGAACCAGGCGACAACATCGGAATGAACATCAGAGGCATCGCAAAGACTGATATTCACCGCGGAGACGTCGCAGGCCCAGTTGACAACCCACCAACCGTAGCAAAAGAATTCATCGGACAAATCATCGTCATCTACCACCCAACAGCCATCGCAGCAGGATACACACCAGTACTCCACTACCACACGGGACAAATCGCAGTCAAATTCACCGAACTCATAAAGAAAATCGACCCTCGCACAGGCCAAGTATCCGAAGAGCACCCAAGCTACCTCAAAACAGGCGATGCAGCATGGGTACGCATGGAACCACTCCACCCGATTGCAGTCGAAGCATTCATTGACTTCCCAGAACTCGGCAGATTTGCAATTCGCGACATGGGCACCACCGTCGCAGCAGGCGCCATTAAAGAAATCACCAAAAAGGGACCATAAACCCCTTTCATTTAATTTTTTATTTTCTTCTAAAGAGCCATTTTTCAACAATATTGATTAATGATTGAATGTAAACTATATTGGTTGTTGCTGTCCTAGGGCAGTCACAATTCTTTTTATTGTATATTGCCAAAACCTCTAGCAGGTGTGCACGCTTGGATTGCCAAAATGGATCCTCCTGCCTGATTAAGACGGACCCTGAAAAGAGGGAAGAAAAGGAGACCTATGTACAGCTTAGAGACGTTCCCTTGGAAGTTAGAAAGAAAGAAGCCAAAAAACCCCTGTTCCTAATAAGATATGAGTAAACTCAAAGTCCGTTAGCCAGAGCTATTTAAAGAGTAGACGTTTTGATACTCGGCTGGCAGGGTAAACTCGTTGTCTTGGTAAATTATGTCTGTATTTAACCCATGTTCTTGCAACGTTGACTGCATGAGATCCCAAATTTGTCTTGTTTGATTATCTGCCTTGAATATTCCCCAAACCTTATCTCCCATCCATCTTGTTCCCCACCCATAGTTTTGTGGCAAAACCAATGCGGAATCGGCTTTGGTGGAATCTCGGATTTCATTAGGATTTTTAATGGCATTCTTCCAGAAGGATTCTAAGGCTTCGAAATGCTCCGCTTGCAAGGTACCGTAAGAACTAGAATCAGAGTCATAATAGTCAAATAATACAATATATTTTGCTCCACATTCGTAAGCAGTTCGCATTTGACTTAGAATTTCTGCGCCGTTGTCAAGGTAAGGCGGCTGCTGGTATTTCCAAGTTATAACCGCTCCCCACTCTTTACCCTGCACCTGTGCGGCTCCGCGAATTTGTGCAATCTCCTGACTTAGCGTGAGATTCCATCCTATCTGACTTAGAACCACATCATATCCTGAAAGGTAATCAAACCAGTAAAGTCCATAATCTGAAGTGAACACTTCCGTGTTGTTCTTTAAGTAGTCAATGTTGTTTTTGTCGCGTTCAATGAACCTTTGCGCCGTTTCGTTTACGTCCTTGAAGGGTCGCATGCTTTGGAGTTGCTGGTAGGTGTGGTAGCTAAAACCGTTGGGTGCTGCTTTAACGATATCTACTTTGCCATNAGGATAGAATGTTGCTTCGCTGTTGATGTCTGTGTTGCTTGGNTCATACAAGTGTATAACGCCGTTGAAGGCATAGTTAATCTGCACGCCATCGGGTTGTTGAACAAAAATGTCGCCGTACTCAGTCTTGGTTATCTTATCGCCTGAGGCTGAATCCTCAAATGTAACGTAGTCATCGAGCATTTTTCCACCCGCCTCATCTGCATAATAAACTCCTAAGAAATGGTCACCCCACTTCTCTTTTGCGGTCTCAAGCCAACTTGAAAAAGAGGCTTGAACGTAGGCGCCAAAATAAGGCAGAAAAAACATTCCCGCAGAAACTGCGTAATCACCCAATTCATCCACACTTTTAAAGTCCCGCTGCAGTAGGCCAGACTGCAAAACAAAGAGGTTCGTATAACCCTTGACTTTGTCAATCAACATTTTTCCATCGGCGACTGAGTTCCCGCAGTAGGCTACCCCGACATAGGCATCCGCGGGTTTGCCCGAAAAGTCAAATTTAGTGACTAAAAGTGCCGCTAACAGAACTATGATTATAACTATGACCGTTATAGCTGCTGCATATTTCTTCTTCATTGGGTGTCTCTATGTATGGTTAATCAGGGTTAGTTGATAAGATTTTCTTTAAACGACATTTTTGTATCAACTTAGAGTTCGTAGCATCCAAAAATACAACAATATCGTCTAGCAGTACCGTAAGAATGATGTTCATAATTGGTGTTCACCTGTAGTACAATATTCNGTTTGTTGCTCGTTTCCGAAGAATTAATAAGCGCATGGAAACTACACTAAATTNTGGGGTATTAGCGTATGTTAAAGCGGAAGCTAAAGATTTTTCTAATTGCCTCATTGATTCTTGCATTAATTTTGCCAACTTATCTTTCTTTTGTTTCATCCTCAACTGGGAGCATTAAAATTAACACTACTGGCGCCAGCATTTCTGGACAGCAGGTTCAAGCTGGAGGTAACATGAATCTTTATTTTGGGGAAATTAGGTGGGATGGACCACAGTTTTACCTGTTTTTAAGTCCCGATGGTACCCCCCAACTTACTTCAGGTTCAGTCTTTACACCGACCTTTTCGCCATACGAAGTAGCTGACACTACAAAAACCACTAACTATACGGGTGAAAACGGAGTTTGGATTGTTGGAAGCAACTGGATCAACGGAAGTATACCCTCAACTACAGCCCTTGGAAACTATTACATTAAAGCCGTTGACCAAATCGGTTCATCCGTTGCCGTAACAGACACATACATCACAGTTAACCCCATAAACTATAATTCCGAACTAAACATTTCGCCTTCTTCAGGACCAGGCGGTGTCCCAATAACATTCACAGGCTCAAACTACCCTGTAGGAGCCAATGTAGTAATTTCCTATCTTGACCCAGCTTTCGGAACATGGAATTTCCTAACAACCGCTGTAGCCAACGCCTCGGGAAAAATCTCGGCAAGTTCAACAGCTCCAGATTTGTTAAAGTCTCTTGGTTCTGCAGATTACCCAGAGACGTACACCTCCATTTCTTACCGGTCAACAGTCGGGACTCAGGTATTGAGCAACGCCAACTACAATGAATATCAACGAGGATTAAAAACAGTGGGAAACGCGACCGCTTATGGCCTCTATGGTAACGGTACAAACTTGGTTTCTAGCGTTAGAGCCATGGTCGGCGATTCAATTGCTCTTTCAGGCAAATGGTTCAACCCAGGACCCATTTACATTCGATGGGACGGGGTTAATGTGGTCGGAACTGTTTCCAGTAATGAATGGTTAAGCGCAAACATTATCTGCACTTCTGCCACTAATGCAACTGGTTATTTCAACACTTCCGTAACGATTCCAGCCGCATTTGCAGGTGAACATTACTTAGCGGTTGAAGACTCTCAAACCCGTGTAACAGTTAAAATCTTCATATCAACCGCATCACTTCAGCTTTCCCCAGCTTTTGGTCCCGGAGGTGCCACGGTCCAATTTAGCGGTTCAAGCTATCCAGTTTCATCGGCAGTAGACGTTTACTACTTAGACCCGACCTTTTCTACATGGAACTACTGGACTACCACATCCTCTGACGCTTCAGGCCGAATATCTTTTAGTACCGAAATGCCGGACTTAAGACAGTACTCATACAGCGGCGACAGCAACTATTCTTCCACACTTTCATTTAGAACTCAAGTCAATGCAGTTGCCTATTCCTATGCCGACTATCGAGAAAATTCACGTGGACTCCAGCAAGTCGGAACCAAAGTTGCCTACTCACTCTTTGGAAACGGNACAGATTTATCTTCCGACGTAAGCGTAAAGCCCGGCGATAGTCTATTTATTTCTGGGAAATGGTTNCATCCCGGCATAGTTTACGTTAAATTCGACGGCNTTTATGTAGTGGGAACAGTAACTGGGCAAGAATGGCAAAGCGCCCAAGTTCTCAGCTCAACTACAGCCAGCCAAACCGGTTCTTTCCAAACTTCAGTAACGATTCCAACGGCTAGCGGAGGCGTACACTATTTAGCCATAGAAGATACCGGATCAAAATTAATAACTCGTGTAAACGTTATAGCATTAAATATTTCCCCGACACCTTCCCCCACTTCTCAACCAACATCGAATCCTACATCAAATCCAACACCTAACCCCCAATTAGCAACCCCGACTCTCAATCTTTCGTGCAAGAGTACACCCTCAGCCCTCGGCTCCAAGGTTGAAATAAGCGGTAATCTCCTCTTGAATGAAAGCCCAGTCGCTGAATCACCCATTCTAATCTCTTACAGCGTTACAGGCGGAAACACTTGGCAGAGCCTAACACTGGTGAAAACACTTACAGACGGCGCCTACACAGCAGTTTGGCAACCTGATGTAACAGGAAACTACCTCATAAAAGCAACCTCAGCTGCAACCTCAACCATGAATTTCGCAGAAAAAACCATTAACCTAGCTTTAACACCTGATGCTTCACACAACGTTTTTACCCTAACATCCAACTCAACGATCACACAATTTACCTTCAACCCGGAAGACAAAGAATTAAGCTTCATCGCCTCTGGACCCACGAACACAAAAGGCTATGTAAACATCTACATCCCCAAAACAATTATAAACGACATTTCAACACTCAAAACCTACCTAGATGGCAACCAAATAAGCTTCAACAGCGAAACCCAAGCAGATTCATGGCTCATATCCTTCACATATTCGCATAGCACGCACACAATAACTATGACCCTTGCCGATCCAGCCACGATATCTAGCACAAATACAAATTCAATCCCAGAAATCGTATACTACATAATCCCAGTTGCAGCAATAGTTATAGTATTGGTAGCAGTGTTCACATTAAAACGCAAACCCAAGCCAACCCCAAAGACCTGAACACAAACATCTTTNCTTTCCTAATTTTATTTTTTTTGTAAGTAGGCTCCAGCTCTTAAACACCTGTCCATATAATAGAAAACAACATTAATTCCTTCTACAATACCGCAAGTTCAGAGTCGAGCTGTATGTCTGGTTCGGAGACGCTTATTCCATTTATGAGTGAGAAAAAAAAACCTGGCGAAGAACCAACTATTATCATGGATAGCCGGGAAGCTAGCAGCGCTAAAAAAATCGCTACTGGACTTGTCGAAAAAGGCGCCAATGTAAAAACTGAGATGCTGGAAAAAGGAGACTACATCCTTTCAGACCAGTGTGCGGTGGAACGCAAAACAGTAAACGACTTCGTCTATACGCTCACTAGAAGATACTTGTTTGAACAGCTTTTTCGCTTAAAAGATGTTTACCCAAAATCCCTAATCGTGCTGGAAGGCTACTTACCAATCATCTACAAGTACAGTAGCATCTCGCCCTCAGCCATCTGGGGTGCCATTTTTAACCTTGCTAAAAACGGTATCGCCATAGTAAACACTGCTTCCCAGAAAGAGACGGTGGATTTTCTCTACACCGCAGCGCGGCAAGAGCAAGTGGTCGAGAAAAGAAGCGCGGTGGTTCACGCCTTCAAAAAATGTGATACTCTCTCTGACGCACAGGTGTATTTTGTCGCTAGCTTGCCAAGTATTGGGCGTGAAAAGGCAACGGCTATTCTGGATTCTTACCAGACTCCACTTAACGCTTTGATTAATGTGGATGATTGGGAGAAGGCAGTGCATGGTTTGGGGCCAGTGATTACGAATCGAGTTAAGGATGTCTTGAGCACACCCTACAAAGATAAAAAATGCGAAGAGGCTCCACCTTAGAACTAATATTAACCGCTAAAGTTTAAAGCCAAGCCAACATTTATCTAAAGAAATCATCCAAAAACACCTACAATACAGGATGTTGAGGGGGGCCGTCGGCTAGCTTGGTCTAGGCTTGTAGCCTCGGGCGCTATAGACGAGGATTCAAATTCCTCCGGCCCCACCATCAAACTCTTAAAAGAAGCTTGTTTTGAGCTTATTTCACTTTTTGAAGTCTTATTGAAAGCCCTAAGACTCTCAGAATTTTCACTGAGATTATCCAAGAATTCCGAGTCACTTAGAAGCATAAGTTCATTTGACAAAGCTTCAACTTTATTCTTGATTTGATGTTTAAATTAATATTTATAATTGTAATGTTCATCGCTTGAGACATTTAACAAATGAGGATTTTAAAGAAGCCGAAGCAACCCAAGCTCGCTGGAAAGCAATAGACGCTAAACACACCTCAAAGTAGTAACGTTTTTCTCTGTCAGATTCGAAATAGAAAGTATGTCTGCTGACAAAAAGAAGATGACTCTTGATTGGAAAGGCAACTTCCGCTTTGAAGCAAAAAACCCCAACGGACTCACAGTCAACTTTGATGCCCCCAAAAAATACGGAGGAGACGAAACAGCGCCTTCGCCTATGGAAACACTCTTAGCTTGCCTTGCCGGGTGCACAAGCTATGATGTTATTAGCATTCTAAANAAGAAACGTCAGAACATTTCAGGTTACTGGGTTGAAGTTGAAGGGGAAAGACGTGATGAACCGCCCGAAGTCTATACTAAAATTCAAATAAAATACATAATTAAAGGAAAAAACGTAGGTAAAGAAGCCGTTGAAAAAGCAATCCAACTCTCAAATGACAAATACTGCTCAGTCGGAGCAATGCTCAAGAAAACAGCAGAAATCACAACCTCATATCAAATAATACAAGAATAATCCAGACTTACTCAAATCGCTGAGGCTCTACCTATAGATTCCCACAAATTGATGCTTAGTTGTAAAAATCCGCCGAATATCAATCCTTGAGTTAGTCTTTTAAGTTTTAATCAACATTTAGAAATCACAACACTTTGCATACATAATGGATTTGAGCATTTAATGATTAAATGCAGAGCTTGTGGAACTCAAATTGATTTCCCGTTTAGCTGTAGCTATTGTGGAGACTTTTTTTGCGCAGAACATCGAATCCCTGAAAGTCATGAATGCCCCAACCTTCCTAAAGAAACCCCAGAATATTATAAAGAAAGAAAATCAAATCAAAAGGCGATTCGAAGAGAACCTAATTCGTTTAAATCGAATGGTGAATTTGTAAGCCAAGGTCCCTTGCACTTTGAGAAAGACGCAGGATGGAAAAAGAAGCAAAAAGAGAAAAGAAAAAGAAACTTGGCACTTGCAACCCTCTTAACTGCGATATTCTTCGTTGCACTCGTTCTAATATTAGTAAATCCCAATATTTTAGGTCTAAATACGAATTCAACTAATAATCTCAGCATTACACCATCTGCCAATCCAACAACTTCAGCTCAGATCCCAACCAATAATCCGAGCGTTACGTCATCTGTAAATNCAGCAAATGCAACACCTTTCCCATCTCCATCTGTTACAACTCAACCACTAACCACACCTGTAATTACGGAAAGTCGCACAGATTTACTGAATTATGCTCTTGCATTAATCAACTCCGATAGACAATCGCATAGTCTTCAGAATGTCACTCTTAGCTCAATAAATTCAGGGCAANAACACGCAGATGATATGTTAAATAATAGTTATTTTAGTCACTGGGATTTGCAGGGTTACAAACCTTACATGAGATACACTTTGGCAGGCGGAAAGGGAGCGGTCGCTGAAAACTGCGTTTGGATGTGGAGCACTGGCTCAATTACTGATATTCAAGGTACTTTGAATAAGCTTGAGTACAGCATGATGTATGATGATGCATCGTCAAATTGGGGTCACAGAGATACCATTCTTGAGCCCTCTCATAATAAGGTCAGTATAGGTATAGCCTACGACAGAAGCCACGTTTACTTAGTTCAAGATTTTGAAGACAACTATGTTGACTGGACAACACTGACCGCATCAAGTAATCATGTCGAAATGCATGGAACACTCCAGTCAAGTGTAACAATTTCACAAGTGGCTATTTACTATGATAAAGTTTCAACTTTGACTACGCAGCAATTGTCGAACTTTCCTTACCAAGATGGGTACGATTCAGGAACCTATGTCGGACAAGTGTTAGCTCCAGCTCCAGCAGGGAGCCATTATAACCCGCCAAGTGAAGGAATACTAATAGAAGCTACAAGTTGGATTCAAACAATTCAAAGCTTTGATATAACTTTTGACCTATCCTCTGCTTTTGCGCAATCAGGAAGAGGAGTTTATACACTCCTTCTTTGGTCAGATTCTAACAATTATCTCACTACATATTCAATTTGGAACACTTGATAATGACTCAACAACAACGCATAAAGCTCCTAGCAGTTTTAAAAAACAAAATACTTCTATTTCCAAGATTTATCATGTTGACAAAGTTCTGCTGTCGAAAACCGATACCCACACATCTCTAAACAATTAGCTTAGCTCTACTGAGTGACTTTTATCAAAGTAATAAACGTCTAAGACATATGCATTCAGTCTTTTTGCCTGAGTAAGTTTGAATCTATGTTATATGTCTGGTCTTGATTAAAGAAAAGAAACGGGAAAAAAGTGATTCTATTTCTTCAACTCAACTACTATGATGTCAACAGTAGTTTTTCCAATGTTTTCAACTTCATGGTCTTGTGCTTTCAAAAAGACTGCTTGTCCGGCGGTAAGTCCATTTCGTTTGTCTTTCCTTCAGATGACATTTTTAGTTTTCCGCCCTTCAAAACGTACATTACGTGGTCTGGGTGATTATGCGTTTTAGCAATGTCAGGTTTAAAAGTCGCTTCAAGCACACGGACTCGGTCGTTTTCCATTATATGTTTGGAAACATTGGCTGCTGCTTTCATTGGGTCCATTTTATCCATTTCTCCACCTCCTCTCAAAATACTCTTAAATGTCAATTGTTGGTTCTTGTTAAGATAAGGACTTGTGATTGGCACTTAACAATCACAAAGGAAAAGGTGGATTTGAACCGAAATTCTTGGAGATAACTGACCGAAAAATGGATTTGTACCCGAACCCAAACCAAAAGCAAGAACTACGTAGAATGATTGATAATTTTTGCTTAAAACTTTAAGCGTACTTTCCTTAAATAGATGGGAGGTCAAGAGATGTCGCTTTACTGTTTAGCTCGGCTTCTTTATTATTACATGCGTAGCGAATAATCTTAATTCTACCTTCTTTCATATAGTAAATAAGTACAGTTACTTGTCTTAAGAGGAAAAAGAATGTTTTGCCAAAGTTGCGGAGTGCAAGTGGATGGGCGGGATCAGTTTTGTCCAGTTTGTGGCAAAAGTATATCTGGCAACCAAGAAACTGAACTCTACTCTTTTGGTCCCTGGCTTGTGAATGTTTGTTTTAGTCGCCCAGGAACTTTTGTTTTGATGCAGAAGAATAATACCCGAATTGTTCTAACAAATCAACAAATCTATGGGTCTTCTACTTTCAACAATTCAATAAGGTTTCAAGTACCATATGCCACAATTCTTGCCCTGGAAAACTTTGAATATACACTCAACTTAGGTCCCTGGAACGTTCTTTGGATCAAGTATGTAGCGCCCGAGAAGATTAAAGAAGTATCGATAATGTCTTTTGGCTCCAATTCAACGCAAACAACTGACGCTTTTAAAATTATTAACTCGCACATGCCTACTTCTTTATGATATAGAGAATTATCTGTATTTGTTTTTCAGTGTATTTAAATCTAGAAACATGGGAATGTATGTTCACATTCTAACTCTGTTTTTTTTGGAATTGCACTCCTTCATTATCTTAGTTGCTCTATTGATCATTTTCTAAATAACTCAAATTTCTGGTAAAATCTTCGATTGCAAAAGTTATACAAAAGGCAATATGAAATAGAAGCGGGTTCAGAGTTTTGTGGAAATACAAAGTGTGATGGCGAGCCATCAAATGTATTCCCTCTGAACCCAATTTTACGAGAGATGTTTTATCTCAAAAACTTTATGTTTGCTGAATTCATATTTGAAGAAGGGATCTTCAATCAATATTTTTTTAAAAAGGACAAAGCTGTATTTGTGTTGGACAAATATACAACGTTGTGTCTGAATCTGAATGTTTATATTGAAATCAGATAAAATGTAGTTATGCCTCAACAAAATGACCAGAAATCAGAGCAAGTATTCAGTAAACTATCTAGTTATGGCTATTCAAAAGAAGTTGCTGAGGCAATCTGGCGATGGTATCATCCAGATTAAAAGTTACCTACGATTTCTATTTTCAAAATTTTCAACTATCTCACGAAGCTGTTGGTAGCTTTTTAAAAATTATAATTGTACCTTAAGGCTACTAGTTTTCCCATACAGATAGATTTGATGGTTGAAGCGTCTGAGTAGAAATAAAATAGCAATCACTGTCAAGTAACAAACTTAAGTTGTGTTGACTTACAAAATCTTTTATGTATATCAAGTCATCGCTGTTAACCGCACTTTGCTCAAAAGTTAGAACAATTCCATCTTTTCCGGTATCAAGCATCTTTACGTCCAAACTGGAGCTTGAACCAATTTCTCTTTTAAACACCATAGCCTCAAATATCTTCATTTCTGCTTTACACCTAATCCAAATTCAGCCTCTCACGTTAGCCAAAAATATCTGGACAGGTGAACGCAAACTTGGGTTACAANATACTATGAGCCTGAACACTCTTAAGGCTTCGTGTTGTTTGAGTATTATTCCTAAAGCCTTCTAGCACCAGTTGACCATATTCTCGGTGTATTTTGTAAAAAATTTTTATTTGCCAAAGCTAATTTGCGACGACTTTTCCGCTTCTTAGTAAATACGCTTCCAAGAATTATTTTGCGATAATAGGGTTGTCTATCATAGAAATTATGTTCTGTCTAGATTTCTTGCTGGAAAGTTTGCGTTTTGGCAGTTTTAGAATCCTGTTATCTGTTCTTTGATTTCTCATAGGCGTTCGAAATTGCTTCGCTGGTCAAAACACCAATAACCTTTGTCGGTATCGTTCTGTCAATCACTGGAACTAAATCGATTTTTTCTCTCATCATGATTTTGTTTGCTTCAAGAATCGATTCATCTTCAAAAACTGAAATGTTCTTCAAAGGTAATTGCTCTACCCTCATAATGTCGCGCTCCTCCGCTTTGACCTTCATCAATTCGTCCCAAGTAACAACGCCCTGAAAAGCTCCGTCTTTTTCCACCAACGCGTCGTGGTACCTGTTTTTGAACATAACCTCTAAGGCCTCTGCAAAGCTTTGTTTGGGGCTAACTGAACCGACTTCAGATTGCATAACATCTTTGACTCGAACCCCGGCGAGTGTTGTGGAAATTATTGTTTGTTCCGCTTCTTCGCTGGCGCCGATGTAAACAAAAATTCCCACCAAAATGAGTAAGAAATAATTTGGGAAAATGAAGCCTACAACAACCATTGCGATGCCGAATATTCTGCCCAGGTTAACCGCGTATCTGGTTGCGTCAGAGTACTTCATGCGTTCAGCCAGCATGGCTCTGAACACTCTGCCTCCGTCCATTGGGAAAGCTGGGATCAAATTAAACACACCCAACAAGATGTTTAAGGTGGCTAGGTCGAAGAGGAAGTTACCTGTGATGGAAACGAAGATAGTAATCTTGAATAACTGCGGGAAGAATATTCCCCCGACCGCAAGTAGAATAAACCCCAAAACCAAGCTAGTGAGTGGTCCAGCAATCGCCATCCTCCACTCCTCCGAGGGATTATCGGGAATCTCTTCAATTTCAGAGACACCACCAATCGGATACAGAATAATTTTTCGAACCTTAATCCCATAATGTCTTGCGATTACAGAATGTGCCAGTTCATGGAAAACAACAAAGACAAANAGGAAAAGCACAATAAAAAACGTATAAAACTGTTGGGTGGGCAGTGANAGAACAAAAACTGCAGTNATTAACAAAATAAACGTTACGTGCAGCTCGATAGGTATACCCCAAGCGGAGCCTATCTTAAAAGAATTCTTCATAAGTAAACATGGGATCGGTTANCTTTTTAAAGTTTCGAAAANTCTAAACTCAAATTATACCCCTGATTTATCCCAACATTTCGTTTTTTCCCAGAAATAATCAAACCGATGAATGGGGTACATTTATGAAACAATATTAGTGCCATTATTTGGGGTCTTTTTTCAATATTTGTCGAGCTAGTTATTTATTCTGCAATCAAATTAGTTATTTCAAGTCGGGAATAAATTGAATACGTGTGGTCGGTAAAACTGACAAAAATCAATTCTGTCGCTTGCCCTTTTTGTGGTTGTCTGTGCGATGATATTGAACTAACCGTTGAAGACGGAAAAATAATAAAAAACAAAAATGGGTGTGTTCTCAGCAACGCTAAATTCCTAAATTTTAATAATGAACACAGAATTCAAAAACCGCTAATAAGAAAGAACGGCGAGTTAGTTGAGGTTTCATTTGAAGAGGCAGTGCATAAATCTGCCGAGATTCTCGCAAGAGCCAATTACCCTGTGTTGTATGGCTGGAGTTCTACAAGTTGTGAAGCTCAGCGGATTGGAATCGAATTGGCTGAACAGGTCGGTGGTGTTTTTGACAACACTTCAACTGTTTGCCATGGTCCATCGGTTATTGGCATGCAGGAAGTGGGTATCCCTTCATGCACTTTAGGACAGGTAAGACATCGGGCTGATCTTATAATTTATTGGGGTTGTGATCCATGGAGTTCCCACCCAAGACACATGCAAAGATACACTAGTTTTGCTCAAGGAAGGTTTGAGGAGAGCCAATTTGAAGTTGAAATGCAAAGGCTCAAACCTTCTATTTATCAAAACAACCTAGAAGCTGATAAAGGAAAAGATTTAGCGAATTCTCAACCACAAGTTCTCAAAGATGGTTCCGACATAGATGATTTGTCTGAGACTTTGAGTAATTTAGGTCGCAAGCTTATAGTAGTAGATGTTCGTAAAACTTTGACTGCTGCAATGGCTGATTTTTTTGTCCAGCTTGAACCTAACAAAGACTTTGAGCTTATTCAGGCTTTACGAGTACTAGTCAAAGATGAAGAACTTGATGTTGATTACGTCGCCGGTGTTCCGGTAAAATACCTGAGTAAAGTCGCTGATGCTTTGGTAAACTGTAACTTCGGGGTAATTTTCTTTGGTATGGGTTTGGCCCAGAGTGCTGGCAAATCCCGAAATATAGAAGCCACCATTGAATTGGTTCGAGATCTTAATGCACGTACAAAGTTTTCAATTATGCCCATGCGAGGTCATTTTAACGTTTGTGGAGCAAATATCGTCTTGACCTGGCAAACAGGTTTTCCTTTCGGTGTTGATTTTTCTCTTGGTTATCCTCGGTATAATCCGGGTGAAACCTCAATTGTTGAGATTCTTATGCGTCATGAGTCTGATGTCGTTTTAGCGATTGCATCAGACCCGGTTGCGGGTTTTCCGAAGGGTGCTGTAGAACACCTTGTTAAGAATCCGCTCATTGTCATTGATCCTCACCTGAACGCCACATCTTTGATGGCTGATGTGGTTTTTCCATCCACAGTTGTGGGCATAGAAGCGGAAGGGACAGCTTACCGTATGGATCGTGTGCCTCTTCCGCTCAAGAAAGTTGTGCAACCTCCAAATGGAATTTTAAGTGATGAAGAAATTTTGAACAAAATNCTAAAAGAAGTTAAGACAATAAAATNTCAGAAACTCTAGTTTCTGGTTTGCTGNAATATCTCCTGTCTCTTCTTTTGTAGTCTTTGATTTCTTGTAATATNTTGGATGGGATAGTTGAGAGTTGATTTTTGACTTTTTTGGATTGAAGGGGACTGGCAAAGAGGTCGACGAGAAGCGGTTGTTGAAGTATAGTTTGTCCCTCAAAATAGCATATCAAGATCAACAAAAGGCAACTACGGGAATTTTGGCTACCCTGGTTTGTACTCGTTTATTTATAAAGGTAATCATTGGAGGTTTACAAAAATTATAAAAGCTATACATAGCAAGGATGCCAAACAAATAGACATACAGGATAGAAGCAAAAAGCAAAAGTAGGAAACTGGAGAGAGAACAATGAAGAAAAAAACTTTAGGATTGATTGTTGCAGTAATTGTTATGTGTGCTTTAGTGGCTGCTTTTCTCGCCGAATCTGAATTGGTTCCATCCCAACTATCGACAAGAGCACTGGATTTTACTGTGAGTGCCTCAAGTGATTGCCTAAGATTTCTAAACAGCTCCGTGCCAACGATTTACGTGCCATTTACAGTGGCGGCAAATGAGAATTGGCAATTAACCATTAACTACACCAAAATGCCCGGCGGCGCCAACGGATATACCGACGTTTACATCTACAAAGGTTACTGGACAGGCGGAAGCAACTACACATGCTTATCAAGCGACTTATACCCTATTCTAAGCGACATACAGAGCGTCGACCACCAAATACGCCTCGATCAACCATTCATTAAAACCTACAACTTATCAACACAGCAAAGCTACACAATATTGTTCGTAGTTCCCCCAGGCGGAACACAAGCAACATTTCACGTGACACTAAAACAAGCGTAGTTTTTAGAACGCTTTTTTTCTTAATTCTATGATTTTTTTGTTTGCAAACAATTATATAATTGTGTAAAAATAGGATTATTGAGGAATGTTTTTGTCTGAAGTCTTTTGGAATAAACCAGTTCTCAGCTTATATCGTGAAAATAATGAGCAACCTGAAAGGGAAGCCTTCGCCGTAATCAAAGCAAGAAAACTAACCGTAACAAAATCGGAAAGCGACTGCTTCAACGGCAGCATTGCTGATTTCTTCTGTTTAATGGGTGACATCGACCAAGTTAACGAAGCAAACAAGTACGTTGTCTGCTGGTTTGATGATTCAATCGAAGACTTCTATGCAGGGTTTAGACGTTTATCAAGTGTTATCTTCCCAAACGGAGTCAGCTTCACGGTAGACAAGAGAAATAAGCGAACATACAACACGGTTTTCCAAGCTAAACACGCCAAACTAAAATAGCGTCTAATTAGTAACAGCGTTTTTTCGCCAAAAGTAACTATTTAGACCTCATATTTTGACCCAATAGCACGCGCTTTAACCTTGAATTTTATAGGTTTTTTTAACTCACTCTTAAATATGACTCCATAAACTACATTTGTTAAGGTCGGAATCATGGTAGAGCAAAAGTTAAACGTAACTTTGCTTACAGGTCGCACAATTGAGCAAGGCGTCGGGAAAGAGAAGGGAAAGGCTTCTAAAGAATACTTTGATGCTTGTTCAATGTGCTACATGGATGCAGACGACATGAAAAACCTAGGCGTCAAAAATAACACTAACATTCTAGTAACAACTCCTGACGGTGCAGTTGTCCTCAAAGCCGTAAAATACCCACGTTCCGCAACCCCTGGTTTAATTTATGTCCCTTACGGACCTTGGGCAAACGCAGTTTGCAGCAACAAAACCACCAGTATTGGAATGCCTACGTTTAAGGGAACTCCAGCTGAAGTGAANCCAGCNCCAGACAAGCAGGTCTTAACCCTCGAAGAACTTTTAAAAAGTGAGTTTGGAAGATAGGAAAATGACTATAATAAACTCTGTAACTTGTCCAATCTGTGGTTGCTTATGCGACGACATTGAAGTGGAAGTTGAAAACAACGAAGTAATCAAAGTCAAAAACGGTTGTGCCATCTGCGAATCCAAATTTTTAGGCTACCGTGGAGAACACCGAATTAAAACACCACTGATGAGAAAAGAAGGCAAACTGGTTCCAGTCTCCATGAACGAGGCCGTACATGCAGCGGCAGAAGTTCTTGCAAACGCAACTTATCCAATACTCTACGGCTGGAGCTCGACCAGCTCTGAAGCCCAACGTGTCGGCGTAGAATTAACTGAAGAAGTCGGCGGTATAATGGATAATACAGCCGTCGTGTGCCACGGACCATCTATTTTAGGCGTCCAGGAAGTGGGCATTCCAACTTGCACTTTAGGGCAGATTCGCCACCGTGCGGACCTGATTATCTACTGGGGATGCGACCCGTGGAGTGCACACCCAAGACACCTCGAAAGATACACAAGCTTCACTGAAGGTCGGTTTGAGAAAAGCGAGTGGAAAGCTTACATGCAGAAACTCAAGTCTCAAGCTGGACAAAAGAAGATGCAGAGCGCCATGAGAATTGAGACTGCAAGTACTCAGATAAGACCGCAAACATGCCCTATTCCTGGTATGCCTCAAACCATGAATAAAGAAGGAAGAAAACTTATCGTTGTTGACGTTAGAAAAACCATGTCTGCAGAAATGGCAGATTACTACATCCAAGTTGAACCAAACAAAGACTACGAATTGATGCAAGCTCTTCGTGTATTAGTTACAGATGGCGAGCTCGATGTCGACCAAGTTGCAGGTGTACCAGTAGAATACCTCAAGCAAGTCGCCGACGCCCTCGTCAATTGTGAGTTCGGCGTAATCTTCTTCGGCATGGGATTAACTCAAACAGCCGGTAAATTCCGCAACATCGAAATCGCAATTTCGTTAGTTCGCGACTTAAACACAAGAACAAAATTCTTAATCATGCCTATGAGAGGACACTTTAACGTAACAGGCGCAGACGTAGTCTCCGCTTGGCAAACCGGCTACCCATATGGTGTTGACTTCTCACTTGGCTATCCACGATACAATCCAGGAGAAACAACCTGCACGGACGTACTACGTGAAGAAAACGATGCTTCCCTAGTTATTGCGGCTGATCCAGGCTCAAACTTCCCTAAAAAAGCCGTCGAAAACATGGTTAAACACCCATTGATCGTCATCGACCCGCACATGAATGCTACTGCAATGCTGGGCGATATAGTGTTTCCCTCTGCTTTCGTCGGTATAGAAGTTGAGGGAACCGCATACCGGATGGACCACGTTCCGCTACCGCTGAAAAAGGTTGTTGAACCACCAAAAGGTATACTTTCAGACGAAGAAATCCTAACAAGAATCCTAAAGGAAGTTAAGGAAATTAAAGCCAAAAAAACCAGTAAAACCG
>JGI20214J51088_10001316_pt1 | contig 16964 bp, 12 predicted proteins | sample WetSurMetagenome_FD_51088 | JGI IMG/M metagenome (IMG submission 51088) | reverse complement strand
GCCGCCTACATTAACTATGCCTGCAACGAGGCGGAGAAAAAAGCCAACATCAAGCTGGTGCACGTCTCCTCGGTCGGGCGTTTCGGGCGCATGTGGCTTTCGGGTTCCGAGGCAGAGATCGTCACCGCCAAAAATGCTGCCATCGCCGCGCTGGAAAACCTGCCCGGCAGGCCTGGCGCCTAGGCGGCGGAGGGAATTATGGCAAAAGAGTTCTACACAGAACGGGATATCGAGGATATGTTCAAGCGCGGGCAAACCGCGCTGGAGCTGAGCGACGATGTTGTTCTCACCGAGCTGGCTTACGAAAAAGCGCAGCGGCTGGGTATGAAACTGATCGCCAGGCACGATACGCCACCCGCCGCTCCGATCCGCCCGTATATTTCCATGCCGGTTACTGCTCCCCAGCAGCCTATCCCGACGCCTCAACCCCAGCCCGATGACTTGAGAAAGCGCGTCCAGGCGGCGGCGACGGCAAAGCTCGGTACCCAGGTGGATCCCGCCCTGCTGGATGCCATCCTCAGCCGGGTGATCGAAGCCTTGGGAAAGAATTAAACATGCTTTTCGGCAGGATCAAGGGAAACGCAGTTTGCACCATCAAGTATCCGGGCACGGAAGGCGTCAAGCTGCTGATCGTCCAACCGCTGGATAAGCACCTCGAACCGGTAGGTCCCCTCCAGGTGGTTGCCGATACGGTCCACGCAGGTATTGGTGACCTGTGCGTGATGGTGCGTTCGCGCGAGGCCTCGCTGGCGATGCCGGACGAGAAATTCGTGCCGGTCGATCTTGCCACGGTTGGCATCGTGGATGACATCGAAATTCGCCCTGATAAGGATTTCGATTTCACCCTCAAACCGGGCTGGAACCAGTTCACATGATCCTCGCGAAAGTCATCGGCACGGTGGTCACCACCATCGGCAACCCGCATTTCAAGAACCGCCGGCTGCTGGTGGTTCAACCGCTTGTGATGGAGGGGGAAAAAACGGATGAGGATTTCATCGCCCTGGATAACACCCACGCCGGCATCGGGGATACCGTGCTGGTCAACCGCGAAGGCGGGGCAGCCCGCATGGTCATGGACGATCCGGATGCACCGGTGATCTCTGTAATCGTTGGAATTATTGATTCCATCAAGATCGAATAACCCACAGCGGTAAACAGGTAAACTCAGGTTTTTTAAGCCTGAGTTACTTTTTAAGCTAGAATATGGTCGTATCCAAATATTGGAGGGAAGTTCATGTCACAATCCACAAATTCTACCAAACCCGTTTCTTCATTTGAGGTTACTGTCTCGCAGATTGAAAGCATCATCGCCGCAGAAGGACCGAATCTTCATCCATCAGGTCATACCCGTTTGCTTTCTCATGGGAAGAAAACAGCCACGGCAATTCTCTGGTTCCACGGGTATTCCAGCGGGCCGCAGCAGTTCATTCCCCTGGGGCAAAAATGCTTCGATCTTGGGATGAATGTCTACATCCCCCGCGCGCCGCACCACGGAATAAACAACCGCCTGACCGAGGAAACCGGGAAACTGACGGAAGGTGAGCTGAAAGCCTGGGCGGAGGAGAGCCTGCAAATCGCCCGCGGGTTGGGTGACAGGGTGATCGTGGGTGGACTTTCGATGGGTGGTGCGGTCACTTCCTGGCTGGCGCAAATTCATCCGGAGATCGATCTGGCGATTGTGATCGCCCCCGCCATTGCTTACCGGGTCATCCCTTCCGCCTTACTCCCGGTCATCATTCCGGTCATCAGCACGCTGCCGGATAGCATGCACTGGTGGGATGGCAAGCTAAAGGAAAATATTGAGGGGGCTGACTATAACTACGTTTGGGTCTCCATGCACGGGTTGGCCATCTTCCCCCGTATGGGAATGGAAATTCGGAAGCTTAACCGCAAGACGCCTCCCGCCGCCCGGGAGATCTGGATGGTGATCAACGATCACGACGCGGATGTGGATGGGGTTTACGTTCAAAAAGTTGCGGATGAATGGAAAGCCAAAAAGCCGGATGCCATTCACACGTATCACTTCCCGGATGCGTTGGGAATAGTCCACGATTGCATCTCGGTGGAGAATCCAAAGCAAAGAGTGGATATCGTTTACCCTGTGCTTATGGACATCATCAATGGCAAGGCAAAAGTATCTTAAACATCGAGGAGAAAACATGGTGGATAAACTGACATTCCCGAAAGGGTTCAAGTGGGGTGTGGCGGCTTCCGCCTACCAGGTGGAGGGCGCGTGGAACGAGGATGGCAAAGGTGAAAGCATCTGGGATCGGTTCGTCCACACCCCCGGAAAGATCCGGCGCGGGGAGACCGGGGATGTCTCCATCGACCATTACCACCGGTATCAAGAAGACATCGCATTGATGGCTTCCCTGGGCATCCCCGCCTACCGCTTTTCCACAGCCTGGACGCGCATCCTACCGGAAGGCAGGGGTAAGGTCAATCAGAAAGGCCTGGATTTCTATTCCCGGCTGGTGGATGAGTGCCTGAAGCATAAGATCGAGCCCCTTGTCTGCCTCTTTCACTATGATCTCCCCCAGGCATTGCAGGATAAGGGCGGCTGGCCCGAGCGATCCACCGCCGAAGCCTTTGCCGAGTATGCCGCCATCGTCACGGATGCGCTTTCGGATCGCGTGGGTACCTTCATCACCCATAACGAGCCCTGGGTGACCGCCATGGGCGGGTATTTTGATGGCCAGCACGCCCCGGGCATTAAAGACCCGATGGCCGCCATCCGCGCTTTGCACCATCTGCTGCTCTCTCACGGGCTGGCCGCGGATGCCATCCACGCCAGCGCACACAAGCCGGTGAAGGTGGGCATCGTGCTAAATCTCAACCCGGTGCACCCCGCCACGGATTCGAAGAAGGACCGGGATGCTGCAGAGCGCATGGACGGGATGATGAACAGGGTGGTTCTTGATCCTATCCTTAAAGGAACAACCCCCATTCACGATATCCCAATGGGGAAAATGATCGCATCCTCATTCATCAAGCCCGGTGACCTGGAGAAAATTCGCACCTGCGATTTGCTTGGAATCAACTATTACACGCGCGCGGTGGTGAAGAATGATCCCAAGTTCCCCGTGGTTGCCGCCACCCCGGTGCACCCCGAGGGGAATGAATATTCCGGAATGTGGGAGATCTACCCCGAGGGATTGTTCGAGATCCTGGAGCGGGTCTGGAAGGATTACAGCCCCCAGTGCGAGCTGATGGTTACTGAGAACGGCGTGCCGGTGCCGGATGGGGTCGATTTCGACGGGCGCGTACGCGACGAGCGCCGCATCCGTTACCTGCAGGCGCATTTGGGTCAGGTCCACAAAGCCATCCAGGCAGGCATCCCGGTTTCAGGATACTTCCACTGGTCGTTCATGGATAACTTCGAGTGGGCGCTGGGTTACAGCCAGCACTACGGGCTGGTTTATGTGGATACTGCCGACCAGAAACGGATCGTCAAGGATTCCGGGCACTGGTACTCAGAGGTGATCCGCGCCAATGCCGTGGACCGGGTCGCCGGGTAGGAACCTGCGCGCTTATTGGATCTTCAGTTTTTGAACCGCCTGGTTGATGGAGCTCTCGGTCATTTCGAGATCCACATCCGGGTAAACCGCCCAGGTTTCGGTCTGCTTCGCGCTGCCGCCGGGGGCAACTTCCGTGAGCGGGCTGGTCGTTTCCAGCTCAATGCAGTTCACGTCGCAGTAGCATTCCATTGAACAGCCCAGGTCGATATAATCGCCGCCAGGGATGAATTCTACCTTCTTCACAAATAAAGTGCGGTCGAGGGAATACCCCATCCAGCCGCGGTCGTTCAGCCAGCCAATCTTGGTTTTCTCGCCTGCTTTAAAAGCCGCATTGATGATTATGTAGTCATTCCCGATCTTGATATTTGGGGAGCTCAGATCGGTGTACGGCCAGAAAACCACCCTACGGTTGGGCAGCAGCCCGGTATTCTTGCGGGAAAGCGGCAGGATCGCGAACCCGCCCGAGCGCGCCTGGCAAATAGGCCAAACGGTGTAATTCACCGTCCAAAGGTTATGGTTGGTGAGTGTGTGATCGACGATCAACTCGTTGGAGGATTTGCCCTCCTGGATGGAGATCGTCTTCTGAATGCCGGTCAGCGCTTCGGGCTTTTGAACCAGGGTGAGGACGTCTCCCTCCCAGATCGCCTCAACCGGCTCGCCATCCGGCTGGTAGCTGCGAATGATATCCTCCGGCCCGTGCCAGACGCGCTGCCCGCCGCGCAGGATGTAATCCCCGGCTTTCACCGAATCGGGCAGCTCTGCCAGCAGGTTTTTCCCGCCGTTGATCTGCAATCCCACGATACGCGGCCCGGCGTTTTTCAGCGCGTGAAGGGTGAGCGTGCCATTGGAGAGTTGAATGCAGTCCTGCCCGGCGAATCGAGATTCTTTGATCGAGAACATTGGGGATCCTTTGAAATGGTTTAGAGTGATGTTTTTTTAGAAGAGTATTTTAACATCACTTCATTGACTGGGTCTTATTTTTTCCGGTCATACCGTTCTCTTATTTAGAACACAGTTGAATCCTATGCATTTCGACCTATAATTAATCACGAGGGACGCGAAGAAAGAATATTCTCATTTTTTTAAATTGGAGGTTGACATGGGGACGAATAAATCAGGCGGAATGATTCTCGCGGCGCTTGGCATCGCAGTTACCCTGGCAATGGTTCTAGTTATCCCTGCTTTTGCCCAGGATGATCCGCTTTCACCACCGGATCCGACCCAGGCTCCCGAATCTGCCGCAGCACCTTCTCCGGACACGCAACCTGAACCCCTTGTGACAGAGGTTCCGGGAGAAACCCTCCCAACCGACCCCGCCCCCTTTCTGCCATTGGATACTGAGACCGTTCCCCTGGCAAACCCACTCCAGGATTCTACCCAAGAGATGGAATCGGATCCCTCTGCACCCGCGCAGGAGTCCCTCGCCCTGGCTCTGGTAGAAAATGACCTTGTGATCGCGGATACTAGTGGCGCTCCCCTGGCCCTCGTTTCCAACGCGGTGTCTGGCGCATCGGATCCCTATTTCACGGTCGGCACAACCAAATATCAATTCTTCCCCCTTGACGACCTCCGCTGCGACGAGGTGACAATCTTCTGTTCAGCCACCCCGATTCAAGCCGCAGTGGATAAATTGCTCGAAAAGAACTGGGTGCCCATAGATGGGACGATCTATGTGGAAACTGGTGTATATACGGAAAATGTGCTCATCGATGGCTCCCTGGTTTTTGGAACAACCACAAACAAACCTCTCAGCCTACTCAAAGCGCTCAAAGGCGCAGGCAGCTTTGAAACCACCGATAACCCTAGCATCATCAACGGGTCGGTGACTGTGAAAAACGTGTTGAACGGCTTCACCCTGAGTGGATTCGTGATCGACGCTGGTGGTTTGGTAACCCCAGCCATAGATATTAATAATAATTTAGGTACCATAACTATCAATGACGTGGAGGTGAAGAATTCGAGCGGGGATGGTATTTCAATTACCAACCAGAAAGGCACTGTTAACTTGGATGGCGTTTCAAGTCATAATAATTTCCGTACCGGCACTTTCATTGATAATACCACAGGTATCTATCCAGTTACCGTTCAAAATGGTTCGTTCAATAACAATGCTTCCGGCGATCACAGTAACACTGCTGGAGGCCTCAATATCAGAACGAAAGGTTTGGCAACAATNACTGGAGTTGTCAGCAGCAACAATTTCGGATTAGGGGTATATGTTGCCACAGAAAATCAATTGATAGTGAAGCATGTGATTGCAATTGATAATAATATTAATAATCCAACNTATAGTATTTCCAGTATCNATTTAATTTCTAAGTTAGCTACAACTATTGAAGATATAAAAGCATCCGGAAATGTTGGNGTCGGNATACTTNCACATTCTGGTGGACCTTTCACAGCAAACAATATCGTCGTAAATAACAATAGCGACATGGGTATTTCCATGAATTTATGGAATACAATCTCCATTAGTAATCTCACCGCAAATGAAAATGACGGTGAAGGAATTTTTATAAATGATGATGGTTCAAGCGGTCATTATTCAGCCACAATAAAGAACATAGAGTCCAATAGGAATGATCTTATAGGTATATATATTCGAACTCAAGGATCGATTGTATTATCTGATTTCAATGTTGACTCAAATGGTTCTGGAGTTCTTCTTTCAGATAGCTCTAATAATTCTTCGATTAAAATCTCCAATGGGTATATCACGAACACATTTGGAGGTAGCCCAAGTTGTAGATATTTGGATGTTTGGGTTGACACATACGACTGCGGCCTTGGTTTATATATACGTGCAAATTCTCCTGTTTTTCTCACCAACGTACATGTTTACGGTACCGATGGGGGTAATAGGAATTACTCCGCCACCAGTTACTCCCCCATACCTGGCGTGGATGCCCCCTTGTATGGAACATATCTAGATCGAGTTTTTCCTGGAACCGAATTCGGAACGGATGAATGGATTTTTAGATCTGATTATTTCAAGAATGGGGCAAATGGGTCAAATCTGANTATTTCTGCGCAAAACCCTGTGAAGGTCACTGTTTTTGGTTGTTATTCCATTCCAAATGTCACAGATTGTAAATCTATTGAAGATTGGGTGGAAATCCCTGCAGCGACTTATACTGGCACGGAAATAATTGTCAATAAAAATGACATACCGGGCAGCCCTTACAATTTCATTATGATCCGGGTCGATGGGAGCGAAAATACAACCCCAACAATATATAAAGTAATTCAGTACCCGGATAATTCAGATTCACAAACAATACGATCATGTGGAATCGGAACACCTTGCGGGTTATATATCGATAATGCAGGAAATGTAACCATCAAGGATTCCACATTTTCCAATAATTCGTTTTCTGGAATGGAAATTCACTCGAGGGGTATTCTTTCCATGGATAACGTGGGAGCGAATGATAACGCTGGCTACGGGTTTTTCAATACGCCGCAAGGTATTTTTCTCTCCTCAACTATTTCAGGGGCATACAATTCATTTTCCAAAAATGGATTGGATGGAATTTCGTTGATTTCTTCAGGGTCNGTTAAAATCTCTAATTTAGCAGCAAGCAAAAATGGCAGAATCGGAGCTTATATTGATTCAACACCGGGAATTGGAACGGTTACTTTCCTACACACCTCTCCTGATCCTTTTCAACTTCAATCGACCTTCGACGATAACGGCTATGATGGTTTGGTGATTTTTTCAAGAGCAGCCGTCTCTCTGAATGATATTCATGCTTCGAATAACGGTGGTTACGGTGCTTATATCGATAATTGCTTGTCTAATAAAACCACTTATCAATGTAATGGGAAAGGGTCAGTCAGCCTGCTTGTGAACACTGGCAAGGACAACACATTTGAAAATAACGGTTACGCTGGGTTGTACATACAATCTTTTGGTGCAATCACAACCAATAATTTGATCGCTAATGGAAACGGACAGGCATCAGAAAATCCGGGCGTAATTCTGGATAACGCCTGGATTGGAGGTTCCAGTAACGTGACTGTAGGCTCGAATACCAGCCATATTAATTTGTTTTCCAATAATGGTGAATTTGGTCTTGATGTTTACAGCTACGGTACCATTTCCGTTACTCGCTTTGAAGCAGACCAAAATTTTGCTGGTGGTATATATCTCTCAAACCAATATGCTTTAACCCCAAAAGCGGTAATGGTTTCATACGGTCAGGCAAATGACAACCAGAATGGCAGCGGGGTCATAGTACGTTCCAAGGGCGCGATCACAATCACCGAGGTCGATTCAAATAGAAATGACAATATCTCTGGAACAATATATCTTGGGGAAACCTTGGGAGAATACCTGAAGGATTCACAGGCGTCGGTGGGTGATACCTGGTATTTCACACTTATTTCATACGAATCAAATTTCTCAATCGATATCAATACAGATTTCGATGCGAATATGGTCCTCGAATATAAAAATGGCCTTACTTATGATCCCACCTTTTATTCTGGATCTGGAAAAGCTTGGCAGCAGGTGATTGGTTCCCTTATGTCGGGTCAATACCGTATCGTGATCACCAGTCAATCCATCACAGGGGGGAGATACACCATAGCGTTGGATGATCCAATAGGGATTCAAAGTCAGGCCGGTGCATCAGGTTTGAGTTTATCCAACAATACCGAAGGAAGTACAGGTGCGGTGAAGATCATCGGAAAGCCTTATTACGGATCCTTTACCAATGAAAATTCCTCAAACGGCCTGATCATCGACGCTAAAGGTCCTATAACCATAACCAACGTTTTTGTCAATTACAACCGAAACATGGGAGCGGTCCTTTATGCCACTTCATCTACTGGCTCAGTAACCATTGGAAATGTTGCCAATCAATTCTGCAACAATGGTTCGGATGGCCTGAGGGTAAAAGCAAACGGAGCGATCACTTTGACGAACGTCGATGCCTATCGAAACAACGGGTACGGCGCATACCTGGATAATTATCAAAATCCAACCAGTGCAGTAAAAATCACCACCTCCGTCCTTTCGACAAATTGGTATAACGGGTTTAACGACAACTCCCTAGATGGTCTTGTAATCCAAACCAGAGGACCAGTAACACTCAAACAGGTTGGTGCCGCGGATAATCAAGGAAATGGTCTGGTTATTAANAATATCGATAGCCCAGCCAAAGCCGCCGTTTCCATCAGCAATGGGTTCTTCTCCAGAAACAGCTTGCGGGGCGTCTCCGTGGAAACAAAAGGTGCAGTAACCCTCGCTTCGCTGAACGCGAATGCGAACGATGGTGATTTCGGGATTCACATCATTACTTCAGGTACCGGGGCGACAAATTTGTCCAAAGTTCAAGCGAACTGGAACCATGCGCATGGGTTGTTCGTGGAAACTACTTTCACTATCACGGTGAATGCCCTCCAGGCGAATGAAAATGGCGGCTACGGGGCAAAATTGGTCAGCACTTACAATCCAACAACCCTCGTGACCGGGATCACGTTTCTGAGTACTCTGGGGCAAAACAAATTCTACGGGAATGGGGAAAACCTCGGTTTCCTAGAAACCGACCTAGCTGGCCTCATCATCCAATCCAATAAAGCCGTGGTCATTTCGCAGCTTTTCAGCGGATACAACCGGGGGAATGGTGTAAAAATCACCTCGAGCGCAGCAGTCACGGTCACAGGCGGGTTGGCAGAATACAATACCCTTTCAGGTCTCTCGGTTACGACTACCGGGGGAGCGATCTTGCTTTCAGGGTTCAGTGCCTACTCCAACGGGGTCGGAAGCCTCGCCTCTGATACCGGTGGGGTGATCCTAAGCAGCAATCAAAAGATCAGTGTTTCAAATAGCGCCTTCCACGGCAATGGAGATCATGGGATCCGGATTTTTATCACCGCACCGAATACTCTCACCTGGGTGAATAACACGGCATTCGGCAACAACCTTGATGGCCAGGCGGCAAGAAACTTCAAATTGAATTAGCGAGGAAATTATGAAAATAAGACCGGAGGATTTTTCTAGCCTCCGGCCTTTTAAGGTTCTTATCCAGGTGTTTTTAGGAAAAGTACTGCCGCTTATTTTGCAGCGTGATTATATAGACCAAAACCGCGAAGGGCAGGAACTGATAGAAGATCACGAACAGGTTCCCGGTTAGCATCAAGCCCAGCACGATGGCGACGACTGCGGTAAATCCAAAAAGGATAACGCCCCATTTCTTCCAGTAGAACATGGCGATACCGGCAACCACATCCAGCATTGCGTTTACGGTGAGGATGGGAATGATGTACGGTCGCGGAACGACGACATCATTACGGGTGTAAGAGGAAATCAAGATGGCGGCAAAAATACCGTGCAGAATGACGAAAGCGAAAATTACGGTCAGCAACCAGCCGCGTTCTTTTCTCACCTGTTTGACCTGTTTCGTCTGTGCGGGTTGATTTTCGTGCTTGTTCTTGGGATGGGTGGTCTTGACTGCCTGGTTGTGTTTTTTCTGCTTCTTAGCCATTTTCCTTGCTCCTCCGCCTTTTATATAAAATGAAGTTCATATTATAGCTTAGTTAGCACAAACGAAATATTTATTTTAAATAAATCGAATGGCGAGGGTGGGATTTGAACCCACATCCAATGGCTTATGAGTCCACTGCTCCACCGTTGAGCTACCTCGCCACAGCGCAGCAATCTTACTATGACCGTTTTACTTTGTCAATCAGCGCGCGCGAGGACCCGGTAATCCCCCTCCCGGCGGGTAACCCCCTTCGCGTCCAGGTCCTCTAAAAATGCCAGGGCGAACTTGCGGCTGGTGTTATTCCGGTCGCGGAATTCCGCCACGGTGATCTTTCCTGCCAATCGAAGCTGTTCCCTGGTTTTCCCGAGCCAATCCTGGTATTGCCTGCCGCTGATTACAACCTCCCCGTTCAACTGCGCCAAGCTGCCATCCGCGAGAAGCACGGAATAGACCTCCGCGCCAACCATCTGCTGGCAATCCTTCACGGAGGGCGGCTCCTGCTCAAATTTCCGCAGCAACTCATCGGCCGCTTTCTTCTGCGCTGGATCCAGCTCGATCTTATGGGTGGCGAGCGAAAGCGCTGTTCCCAGGTCGCGGAAAATACCTTCCTCCTGCCAGCGTGGCAGAAAGAGCTGGGTCTGCGCCTGGGTAAGTTTCAATCGGGCGCGCAGCTCCTCGCGCGGCATCCCTGGCCGGAGGGGATAAGCCTTGTGGTATTCGGCAAGCACCTCGGTCACCTGGTTGGTCAGATCCACCCAGGAAGATCGCGCGATGATGACAGAATCCGCCTGAAAATGCCCCTGCGTTCCTTTCAGAACCAGGGTCTCCCGCGCTAGGTCCTCCCCCGCTAGTAGCTCGGTTGTTTGCGTGGCGGATAATCCTCCGCGCCTGGATAGATCCGCGACGCTGCACTCCCGTGAAGCTTTCAGGATTAGTAGCAGGTTCTCCGCCGGCGAGCCTTTTTGCAGGGCATCCAGCCGGGCGATCTCTGACGCTGAAAACCGTTTATACCTTCCGCGTGGCGCGGGGTCGATCACCCTGCCGCCGCCGAGGGTTTCACCCGGGGAAGGGCGCCGAAGAATGAAATGGTCGCGTTTTTCCACCACCACCGGATCCTGGAATTCCAACTGGATGATCCCCTTTTCACCCGGCAGAATCCGGTCGGCGCCGAGCACCCTCACCCTGGCCAGCATCTCGGTCGTCCCCGAGAAGAATTTCACTTCATCATCATGTTCCAGGGAGGTGGATGCGTCCCCGAGCAGTCGAATGCCCGCATCCAGCCTGCGGGTCGGGTTGTATTTGCCCGGGCGTGCCAGGGTATCCCCCCTGCGGATCTGTGATGTCTCCACCGAGGTGATATTGGCTGCCACACGGCTGCCGGGCTGGGCAACCTCCTCCTTGTGCTTGTGGGTCTGCAACCCGCGGATGCGGGTGCGGATGCCCTCCGGGAGGATCTCCACCTCATCCCCCACTTTAAGCGAGCCGTCCATCAGTGTACCGGTAACCACCGTGCCAAAGCCGGTGATCGAAAAGACCCGGTCGATGGGCAGCCGCGGGCGGGCGTGGTCCGCGCGGGCAGGCTGCATGCGCAGGCAGTCATCCAGCGCGTTGCGAAGCGCTTCCAAACCGATCCCTTTTCGGGCGGAAACCCTGAGAATGGGGGCAGTCTCCAATACCGTGCCCTTGAAGACCTCGGCAACGTCATTCTCCACAAGGTCCAGCCAATCAGGATCGTCCACCATATCGATCTTGGTCAGCGCCACCACCCCAGTGGGAATTTGAAGCAAGTCAAGGATTGCCAGGTGCTCGCGCGTCTGGGGCATGATGCCCTCATCGGCAGCGATCACGAATAAAACCGCGTCAATCCCCCCCACCCCGGCGAGCATATTTTCGATAAAATCGCGGTGCCCGGGAACATCCACGATCCCCACCGTTTCGCCGGATGGCAGGTCCATCCAGGCAAAACCGAGATCGATGGTCATCTCCCGTTCTTTTTCTTCCTTCAACCTGTCTGGGTGAATACCGGTGAGCGCCGCCACCAGGGTGGATTTTCCGTGGTCAACATGCCCGGCAGTTCCGATCACGCGCATAGATAGATTCTATTATCTGAGGAGTGACCTGGATTTATCCATCAGGTCCAGCCAATCCCGGAGGGCTGCGTTCAAGCTGCCCATGCGTTGGTAATAATCCTCGAAGGTCTGTTTCAAGGTATCCGAAATCTCCTGGCTAAGATCCTCCAATAGGACCAGCCGCTCCTCGGTCTGGCTCAGCTCCTCATTGATTTCGCGCTGCACTTCCTCCTGGGTGAGGGCATAATTCGTCCAGCGTTTCTGATCCTCCGCCCGAAAGGTGACCCACTCGGTACGGAAGCGCTCTTCTCCCAGCCTCTGCATCTCGGTCACCTCGTTGATACGCCGTTCGATCTTCTGCATGATCTCATCAAAGGATTCCTGCGAGCGGGTCAGAGCGCGTTTGGCAGCTTCCACATCCTGAATCTGAACCTCGAAGGTTTCATTATTCTTCTGAACCTGTTCAAAACGCATCTGCCATTCCTTCCAGATGCGATCGCGATCTACCTGGATCAACGCTTGCTTTTCCATCAATGCCGTCTGCATTTGCCGGCGCTCATTTTCAAGAGATTGAAATTCGTTCAACCGATTTTCAATCTTTGTTATGGAATCCGCGTGGAGATCCTGTCTACCTTTTTGTTCATCCATTCTTTTTCGCAGGTTGGCAGATTCGACGCCCAGGTCTGCGATCTTTTTGCTATCCTGCCGCATGGAATCCTCAATAATCTTCTGCGCCCGACGGTAATCCTCATCCTGGTAAAGTGCCGAGCGGGTGTCATCCCCGATCTTCCCAATCAGTTTTTCGAGTCGCAGGTCTTCCTCCGCCCGCAGTTTGATCGCTTTTTTTAGGTCCAGGATGGCTTCGTGATCCTTCCGTATGTCACCAAGTCCCTTTGTCACTTGCGCCATCTCACCCTGGTGGGATTTCTTCTGGTCTTCCTCCCGTTCCAGGCGTAATTTCTCCAGCCCGTCGAGCTCTCTGCGGAAATCCACACGTATCTGGGAAAGTTCCTTATCCACCTGCCCGAATTTCGCCTGCATGGTTTTCAAACGGGTCAGTTCGCTGCCAGTTTTCTTTAGTTCGCTGGCGAGCTCGCGGTTTTCAGACTCCAATTGGACGATGCGGTTCTCAAGCGTCGCCTGCTGCGATTTATTAGTGTGCAGCTCGGAATCCATTTTTTCTAGTCTCTTTACAATTTCATCCAGTTCCATGGGTTCCTCTCAGAGAATCAATTCAAAAAAATTATACCATCCGGGGGTCTGGCAACCAGATTGTTAGAACGTGGGAAAAGCCTGCAACAACTGCAGCTGGCCATTAAGGAAGAAGGAGGGGAATAGACCAATCAAGAATAAAAATAAAATGCCAATGATGATTAAAACCGTCGCCAAGCGAGGCTCAGGAATTGCTTTTTCTTCGGGTGGTTGGCTGGTAAAGATCGCCAGGAACCGGAAAATGGCAGTGAACAACCCGAGCATGCCAATGAAGACCCAGGGCAGGGCTCCTCTGAATTGGGTGGAAAGCATGGTAAGCAGGTTGAATTTGAGACTAAATTCAGCCAGGAGGGGTAAACCGGCCAAGGAAAAGAAAGCGATGATGGTCGCGGCCGCGGAAAATGGCAGCCGATGGAAAAGCCCGCGCAGATCTTTCTCGTCCAACCCTCCAACAGAACGCTTCACCTGGGTCAACCCAAGAGCGATCAATCCAAACGCAAGTAACCGTGGGATGATCGCCAGGGCAAAGAACGAGAAGCTATCCACGGTTTTCATCCCGATTGCAATCAGGAAAAATCCCGTCTCCATGATCACGGTATAACCCGCCAGCCGGGCGATATTTTTTTGGAAAGCCGCCCAGATTCCACCGGTGACGATCATCAAGATCCCACAGAATTCAAGTGCCTGGAAGAACAGGGAGGACTCGCGGATGATGGCTAATCCATTGATGAAATCGAGAAGAATGATGAGGACCATGATCGGCAAAGTGGAAAACAGGAACCCAGCTGCGTATGGCTGCGCCTCATCGGCGACCAATGGTATCCAACTGTAAAATGGAAAAACAGCTAATAGGAAAGCAAACCCAAGCCCCAGCAGGAACGTGGCGCTGAGCACCAGGTTGGGATCTCCCAAATTCGCTCCACTACCCCCCAATGCCCAGCCCGCCAGCAATATAAATGGTAATCCCAGGGTCTGAAAAACCAGGTATCGCTGGGTTCCGCTGCCCGATGCGATCCCAGGGGTTACGATCAGCGGAATGCTGATAAGGATGGCAACCTCGATCAGCAAGGCCGAGTAGAGGAATGGATTTACGGCAATGGCTGCCACCAAAATAGCTGTCATCGCCAGCCCGACACTGATAAAAATAGAGGGGGGTTTGGCAACCAACGCGCCAAAAAACCAAAAACACGCCATGCCATACACCAGCACGAGAATGGTGGAATCTGCCTGATCGAGGATAAGCTGCCTTCCCAGAATCGTTAGCGCGGGGTTGATTTGGACGGTCAAATTTCCAAAGCTCATCACCTCCCCAATGGGCATCACCAGAGCAATAAACACCAAGGCCAGGGAAAAAAAGGAACCGAGATAGATAACCAGCACCCGCCGCTTGCGCAGGAGCAACAGGATGCCTGAGACCGCCAGAGGAAGACCGATCCAAATCAGGGGTGCATTCATTCGGCAGCTTCCAATAATGGAAGGGAAATCAAGTAGGCGCCAACCGCTGCCAGCCCAATGGTGACCATTGCAAGCAAGCCCGCTACCAGAACGGAATTTTCAACCGAGGCGTAAAACACCTCGAACCCGGCCAGCACGGTCAACAATCCGATGATCACTTTCACCGGGCGGGTGGTCATACCCAGGTGCAGCAGCCCGATACCGATCAGGATTAAAGCGCTCCAGGTCACCTCGATTGGCAGGGAGCTCAGTAAGGACACATTGGGAGCGATCAGGTATACCAATAGCCAGATGACCACTGCCGCAACGATGCGGAACACCGTTCCCTGGCGGTTGATGAATTGAACGTCTGGCTCCACCGATGGCTGGGAAGCCAGCAGAATAGCCATTGCCATCCAGCCAGCCACCAGCTCCACAGCCGAAAGCCCCAGCGACCAGCTGTTGATGAGCAATAGGAACTGTCCCAGGTAGAGCACCGCCAGAGCGATCATCATCCTGCGTATCCGGGTTCCCACCAGTAATTCAAGTGTGGAAAGGAGGATAAGGAACAGGGAAAAATATGGGATCAGGGTCTGATTCATGGCTTGATCCCAAATTGGAAGTAGGAGATCAATAGCGCAAGCAGCAAGATCGCCCAGAGAATCCCCCCCTCGCCTTCAAGTACACCGGCGATCAAGTTCATTACCCATTGCACCAAGCCAAACGCCAGACCAGCTGCTTTTGTGAACCATCCCATCCCGAAAATAGTGTCCATCCACGCTTCTAGGTTGATCTTCCTGGGAAGGGCGATTCTGGTAAGTTTTTGGGCGACTGTTTTCGGCAGGATACGCTGCTTCCATAGGAAAATGAGCAGAGCCAGTACCACAACGATCACCCCGCACCACCAGTAAATAAAAGTGAAACTGCTCGGCAGATTACGGATGAAGATCACCCATTGCGAAATGATCAGGATTGCCAGTCCAAGTGGGTAAATAATCTTCACCCAACGGTCCACACCGGTGAAATCGCCCTCTTGAACCTGGGTAAACTTGAGATAACCGAAGAAAAGAATGGCAGCAGCCAGCATGAATAGTGGGATCACCAGGAAAGGCATATTCGTAAGGATGCCATTCCAAACGGACATCGAGGGAGAGCCTGGGATGCCGGATATCCCGAAGAAAATTACCATCAGTAGAATGGAGATCCATTTATTTCGGGGGGAAGCCAAGAAAAGCCCCCCTCCCCCCAGCAACAGGATCATCCCCCAGCCTGGTGCATATTGCGATTGCCCATTCAGAACGCATACAAGCGCAAACACTGCCAAGGTCACCACCCAAAACGGTCTACCGTTCAATTCCCCAGCCGCGCCAGACCATTTGATGGCTGCATAGAGCATATAGAAAAACACGAATGCGATCCCCAGGCTGATCCAAATACTTCCGTAGGGATAAACACCCTTTAACCTGCCCAGAAATGCGAGTGCGCCGGCCGGGGCGATCAGATTGATCACATTCCCCGCGCTGCGATTGACAGGCGTAAAACGGGAGACCTGCGGGTGGAGGGGAAAGACGCCCAGGCGCAGGATCACCGCCAGCAATATGGCGGGAAAATAAATCGGGGTGAGTTCCTTGAATGAAGGAAGTTGCCCCCCGGTCCCGGCCAGGATGAACACGCCTGCAAAAATGAGCGTACCCAATACACGCCAGGTGAATGATGCCAGCGATGAGGGTTCGATCCTCCGATCTGCTCGGATTAATAAAATGAAACCGAGCTCGGCGATATCGAGTAAAGTCCAGACCAGGATCAAGCTTAAAGGGGAGAGAGATGAGCAAGCCAGAACGCCAAACGCGGAAAGGATCAGCGAGCCGGCCCAGATGAAAGATTCGTTCCGCACATGGATTCGCGCTGAGGAGGTGAATAATACCGCCACGTTTAGGGCGATGATGGCAAATGAATACTGCCAGGCATCCCGGTCCAACCGGAACGTGAAATCCAGGAATCGACTCTGCTCGGGCAACAACGCACTGAAACTAACCTCAGGAAAAAGCCGGGTGGGGCTGCCTGCCAGCACAAGCCAGGCAAGCAGGCTCACCCCAGCCGCAATCATCCAGGTGGAGCCAATCCCCGGCCTCCGGCGGGCAAGGATTGTGATGATCCCTGCCGCCAAGATCATAACCAAAACGATTCCGAAAAGCAGCATATTTTTCCGTTTAAAAAGCAGCTTCGAAAGGTCGTCGCTT
>JGI20214J51088_10001314_pt1 | contig 16991 bp, 15 predicted proteins | sample WetSurMetagenome_FD_51088 | JGI IMG/M metagenome (IMG submission 51088) | reverse complement strand
ACAACTGATAACTCATTGGTTTTAGCCAACCCGCGACAAAACTCCCTTGCTATATTCGCACATATGTGCTATTATGGTTCCGTTAATTGTACTCTTCGTTCTTTACCAATTGAAAATACTCGTTACTGGAAACCGGCTGCCCATATATGTTAAGTAATTATTAGTTTTCCCGGATGAGCGGATTCGTTTTCTTCAAATAAAATCGAATAAGTCATAACCCTTCGGATCATTAACGAAGTAAAATCGGGATGTAGAAAATTCCGGTATTTGTTAAGTCTAAAGGATTCAACAACTATTCGTGGCCGTTTTTATTATTGGGTCATGGCGGCTTTTAAAAGGCTTTTGGCGGGTAATATGTTGTTTCCATCTCCTGAACCGATTACTCTCAGGATGGTACCCTTTCAAGCGGCATGTTTTCTATACTGACGTTAAGCAACGATTCAAGGCCAGGTCACTCCGATGCATCCAGAATCTCGATACCAACAATATGGCCTGCTTTATCAAGGTCCACAGTAACACCCTCTTCTACATCCATGTTATCGTCTGGTTTACGTCGCGTAAGCGGATGTAGAGGGCATCTGATTTTTTATCGTATTCAATTTTCATATAGCCTCCGGGAACCGTTTCCTCTTTACTCGCTCCTTCTCGGTCTGTACTGTATGGCCTCGGCTACATGGTGTGTTTTTATTATTTCTGAACCTTCCAGGTCGGCGATGGTGCGTCCCAGCTTGAGAACGCGGTGAAAGCCGCGGGCGGAGAGGTAAAGCTGCTTCATAGCGGCTTTCAGCAGACTTTTGGCGGAATCTTCTACCTCACAGAATTTCCTTACCTCGATAGTTGTCATCTCCGCATTACAGACCAATTTAGTACCCTTAAAACGTTTCAATTGAAGCTCGCGGGCGGCCTCGACCCGTTCCCGAATATTCTGTGACGGTTCGCTTAAGCGGTCGTCCGCCAGTTTTTCATAATCGACATGAGGCACTTCGATGAACATATCTACCCTATCGATGAACGGTCCGCTGATGCGTTTTTGATAGCGTGCAACGGTACCCGGGGAACAGGTGCACTGGCGTACCGGATCACCGTAATAACCACATGGACACGGGTTCATAGCTCCCACCATCTGGAAATTGGCTGGAAAGGTGACGGTTCCCTGTGCCCGGCTTATGGTTACCACTTTGTCTTCCAGGGGCTGGCGTAGCACCTCCAGCAAGCCCTGGTTGAACTCCGGTAACTCGTCAAGGAATAAAACACCGCGGTGACTCAGACTGATCTCGCCGGGACGCGGCTGAGCCCCTCCGCCAACCAGTCCGGCATTAGATATCGTGTAATGCGGGGAACGGAACGGCCGCTGCCTGATAAGTGAGGTATTCGGGGGCAGCATGCCGCTGATACTGTATATTTTGGTTACCTCGATAGCCTCCTCATTGGTCATACGCGGCAAAATGGAAGGCAGGGAGCGGGCCAGCAATGTTTTACCGGCTCCCGGTGGTCCGGACATGACGATATTGTGGGCTCCGGCAGCGGCAACTTCAAGNGCTCGTTTGGCGTGTTCCTGTCCCTTGATATTGGACATGTCAATCATTGTATAGGAAGCCGTATTTTCAACCGGCTCGGTGTCAATTTTGTACTCCGGTGCTGGAATTTCACCGCGTAAAAAGCTCATCAGCTGTGACAAAGATGTCATCGGGATGATTTTTGTTCCGGTAACCATCGAGGCTTCGCGAGCGTCACTGGCGGGTACGATGATATCAGTATAGCCCTGTTGGAATGCCACGGCGACCATCGGCAGTATGCCATAGGTATGTTTAATGGTGCCGTCCATGGAAAGCTCCCCCAGGAAGACCTTTCGGGAAACATCGGATTCCACCTGCCCGGAGCTCAATAAGATGGCTACGGCGATAGGCAGGTCGTAGGCGGGACCGGCTTTTTTTAAATTGGCCGGTGCCAGGTTGGCCACTATGCGTTTCATAGGGAAAAAACCGCCGGAGTTACGAACGGCAGCCCGCGCCCGTTCTCTGGCTTCAGAAATAGCTGCATCCGGCAGCCCGACAATACCGAAATAAGGCAGTCCCGAAGCGATATCTACTTCAACCTCCACCATGACGCCTTCCAGTCCCACAATGGCACAGCTCATTACTTTAGATAACATAGTTTGCTATCAACTATAGCGCATTATGACCGAAATGTATATAAATTACTGTTATAGCATTTAATATAATACCTCAATAATATGTCATATATTACTATGTTAAACAATAAGATTGATTAATCCGAAAATAACATATACTATATAATAATAAAGTCATAACAAGACATTAAGACATATTTATATCGTCTAATTGATTAATGTTATGGCCGCTCATTTTAACCGAAAATTATTGCTATTATTATAAACAGAAGAAAATTATCCATGACATCTGTCATCTCTGGAAGTGACAGGTAGCATTGGAGAAGTTCCGATTTGATGACTTTTAGCACTGTTTTGTAGTCTGTTGTCTGAGGTAAATTATTTATATTAAATTATTGCTAAATAAGGGAACTACAAATTCCTGTGAATTCATGGATAATAAAATGACGGCTCTGGCAGTGTTCTACATGGCGTGTTATAATAGCTCCCAAAGGGCAGCATGTTGACAGCAAAGTCAATGAGAATAAAGCTAACTCTCTTAAATGTATTCTAAATCCTTGTAAGGGGTGAGTTCGATGAAAAACAAAGTTTTTAATGTGTTGTTTGCATTGGCATTGTTGCTTGGATTAAGCATGATCCTGGTAGTCCCGGCAGCGGCACAGTCACCGGAGGATACTACCCAGACAACTGTTACTATAACTACAACCGGTTCGGCTGTAACTACCACTACCACTGTTCCGACAACCTTCACCGTCACGAGCACCACACAAATTACAGAAACTTCAGGTAGTGTCGGCGTAATCTCCGGTGTTGTCGGCGGTCTGGTCGTAATTGTAGTGATTGTCTATTTTGTTGTCAGGGCGGGAGCCAGACGCAGATAAAGATCGATTAAAAAACACACTCTCTGCCGCCAGGCAGTACGCTTGAAACTGGCGGCAGAGGTGCAATTCATACAGGGTTTTTCAGCTATAACATATTACCGGTTACTTGACCGGATCTTCCTCTATGAAGGGGCCGATACGCGGTTTTACTATCTTACCTTTCTTTTCCGCTTCCGTGACTGCCCTGGCTTCAGCCTTGGCTCCCTCCCAGTAAAGTCCGTCATGAGGGGACTCTTCTACGGCNGTGGTGTACATCTCGGTCGCGAAGCTCCCGCGNAGTTCTTTGGCTATGTCTTCTCTCCATGGCAGACGGAGTTGCTGAACGGTCATCCGGCGGGTTAGGCGGTTGCCGGAATGCATGATCAGGTCGGCGATTTCCCAGGCACGCTTATAGCAAGCTTCGGTGTCGGGCAGAATCTCATTGACCATACCCATTGCCAGAGCCTTGCGGGCGGTGATGATCTCTCCGGTCAATTCAGCATACGCAAAACGTTTGCGGCCCATGAGTGATCTCCATGGAATCTGAATGCCGTCTCCCGGCATCATATTAAGACGGAAATGCATATCGGTTGTCCATGCGTTCTCGGTGCAGAGGGTGATATCGCAGAGCAGAAACAGGTCGCTGTGGAAAGAGCCGCCGTTCCAGACTCCAATACTCGGGACTTCGAGACCGAAGATCTGACCTTCGATATCGTGAGTACCATCGTAATACTGGTGATCGTAGAGGGTCCAGAGATTTTCCTTCTCGGGCATGGGCTTGAAAGGTTTAGTGGTATCTCTATAACTGTCGCATGGGCCAATACCGCTGAAAAAGTCCTTGCCGGTGCCGCCGAAGATGATAACCTCATTGTCGCGATCGTTGCCAGCCCAGTTGAAGAACTGGTGGATGGCAGCATGAGGGGTGGTACCCCATCTCAAACCATTGCCGTCAGTATGCAGTCTGGCCTCAAGGATGCCGCGCTCGCGCTTCATCATAAATACTTTCTCGAGCTCTTTGGAATACTCCCCATACGGCTTCTCTTTAGGTAAAATCCAGTTTGATTCAGGCATTACGGGTCTTTTGCCGGCGTCAGTCTCGGCGAATGTTACAACGCGCTCTTTGATCTCTTCAGCTTTCTTCGATCCCATTACTTCGTGTGCATACTTCTGAGCCATCTATTAATATCCTCCTGTTAATTGATATAAATACGGCAACGATTAGAAGCTGCCGGTATTTTATTGCTTTATATCCAATTTCTACCATTATACTGGTATCAAAATAAAAGTCAATATTACAGCTAATATCTATTTGATTTAGCTCCACTATGTAGATAAAAGAAAGTAAAGTGTATCAGGTGTTTGTCAGTATACCTGATAATAATTCGCATGTTCGTCCAGCAGTAAACGAAGCAGGATCGATATCTGTTGATAATTATAAATTGGTTTCAGTGATTGGCTTGTAATCAAGAATTCTATTATTTAAATTCTAAGGAATTAGAAATAGCCGGACCCGAATTATTTAAAGACTCCATTTCATAACAACGCCAGCACAGGACTTCACAATTATCGAGTGTGAAAGCACCTGCGGGATCAATTTGGAAGGTCTCCCAGCCACCCTGACTGTTACTGCCTCTTTTATTCCACACTAGAAATTTTGCACATGGAATATAGTGATGACTATGATTTCGTTTATTACATTCACATTGGGTTCCCGATCGTTCCCAGGCTTGTTTAACTATATCATCGGAAAATGCCATGAGATACCTTCCTTTGACCATACATCTTTTATTGAATATACTCTAGGTCTATTTGATCGTAGCTGTCAAATTATTAACGAGCTTGTTCTATCAGCATCCGAATAGATTACGGCAGTTCTTTACTGCAGAATGTCCGTATGAAAAGTATTGGTAAAGGGATAGAGGTAACAAAAGCTTGTTTGGTTTTCCCCAGTGCTTGAAACATCATAGATCCGATAGCTACAAATCCTGTAAAGAAATGGATAAGNAAGCAGTCTTATTTGAGCTACCATACGTTCTTATGTACCATAGTTTTTTCAAAAGTGTCTTTGGCCGGTTTGGTTTCTAAGGGATATCCGAAGGGAATTATGCAGAGAGGAATTATGTTTTCGGGCAGGTTGAATAACTTTTTTGCTCCTTCTACCCTGGTTTCCAGTGGAAACACACCTAACCAAACGCCGCCAAGGCCTCTGGCATGTATCGCCAGCAGCAGGTTTTCTGCGGCAGCGGAGCAGTCCTGTACCCAGAAACCGCCGATTTTTCCCGCGGTACTGTTTCCGCAAACGACAATAGCCTGCGGAGCATCCGGCATCATGCTCGCGTATGGGTGGAAATCGGGCACATGTTCCAGTATTTTGCGGTCGTCAACCACAATAAAATGCCAGGGGCGTTCATTACCGGCGGTAGGCGCACTCATCGCTGCTTTTAACAACTCATCGATTGTTTTCGCCTGTACCGGTTCTTTTGAATATTTACGTATACTCCTGCGTGTTAATATGGCTTCTATCGCTTCCATAAATAGTCTCCTTCAATAATAACTCTATCGCAACACATTAATTGAAAATTATAACTTGCTAAATGCTACTTGTTAAGTATATACGGTGCGGAATGAATAATTCCATCTTTATGATTATGTGTGAACAGGCACGTCAACTCACTCACTCGCATCCGAATTCCACTTATTTATCTAACTTTGCTATAATGTCTAGAGCACGGGGCGTAGCGCAGCTGGTTTAGCGCGCATGGTTTGGGACCATGAGGTCGGCAGTTCAAATCTGCCCGCCCCGACCACATTCACTAAACTTCATATTAGACCGGCCTCTAATTTGTCATATATCTGACTCGTCTCCCTCGTATCAGGAATCAAAATGAGTATATTTACGTATATTTGTGTTATATGAAACGTATTATCATACATTTGGGTATATCTCCTGATGGGAGGCACAGATGTCTTTAACTATTAATGAGGTGACTTATTACAGAACGGCTGAAGTCTGTAAAATGATCGGGATCAGCAGGAGTACTCTTTTCCGCTGGCTGAAAAAAGTAGTGTTTACTGATGTGGAACGTCGTGATAGCAGAGGGTGGAGATTGTTTACCCAGGGTGATATTGATAAGCTTAAATCGGAAATATATAGAGTTAACCTAGTTAAACGAAAGGTACGAACTAGATAAATTAAAATAAAATCTGAATTACATACGTGTCTCCTCTTGAGAACTATTTGGAAGATTGCTGCGAATGAAAAGAAGTTCTACCGGCAAGGTTGAATACTAATTATCTCTCGGCAAGTTAATGTGCAATAACGCCTTTATTATATGTACAAATTTTAATAATATTTGTATTATATCTTTAATAGTTCACTTGTCAATATATTAAATAAAAGACACATTGACATCATATTTCATTATAATTATAATTAGAGCCATGCTTGATAAACTCAGCTTCCAGGTGATGCTGGAATTATGTCGCAACGGACGTGCCAGTAACGCTAAAATAGCTCAGACTCTTGGTATCAGCGAACTCACCGTTGCAAAAAAAATAAATACCATGATCGCCAATGACGTATTCGCTATAAAAGCGATCCCAAACCCTTTGAAAATGGGGTACCAGGCATCAGCCGTTATAGGTTTGAAAGTCGATCTCAAGCACATAGATGATATTTGTGTTCAGCTAGCTGACAATATTCACATTAATCTGGTGGTAACCTGTTTTGGGCGTTTTGATATTTTGCTTCTCGTTTATTTCCGCGAATGGCAAGTGCTTCAATCGTTTATTAAGGAAGAGCTGCCTGGTGTTAATGGCATCAATCATATTGATACATATTTAATTTCTGAATCTAAAAAACGGTACCGTGATAAAAAAACCGGTGACACGATTAGCGATAAACCTGTGGAACTGGATGAGATAGACCAGTTACTGATAAAAGAATTGATGCGAGAGGGTAACCCCAATTATACCGACCTCGCAAATAAATTCTCTATCAGCGTTTCAACTATATCGCGCAGAATTGCAAATTTGTTAAAGGCGGAAGTCATTGAAATACTGGCAATTCCGAACCCTTCTAAACTTGGTTATTCCGCCAGTGCTTTTGCTTTGTTACGCGTAGACCTGAGCAAAGCGAACCAAATATGTGAAAAGCTGTCTTCCTATCCTGAAGTCCACACTGTTCTGACCTTGATGAATGATTATGATATTTTATTTGGTGTAAACTCTACCGACCTTGAGGCTTTGTACTACTTTTTTAAAAGTAAGATCGCTAAAATTGAAGGAATAGTAAGTACGGAATCCCTAATCCGCGGGTATTTCCTGTACTTCAGCAGCGATGCCATGTTTTTACCCTCGTGGGCTGAACAGGCTTCTGCTTCCCGAAAATCAAAATAGTTACCCGGACTCACGTTAAAGTGAAATTATAACGCTTTGAAGTTGTATTACGAGCGCTCGAAAAAGAAAATGCATAGTGCTTGTTGAAGACATTATTTCAATCGGATGATACTTTAAGGAGAACNTCAAATATGTCAGAGAACTTACCTGAAAGCGTGATACCTGCGACGCAAGTCATCGGTAAGCGGATAGGATATGGAATACAGAAGANGGAAGATTAATAAAGGATAAAGAGAATCAAATGATAACTAGAATTAATCATGTCGGTATGGTAGTTAAAAACATCGATGAGACTTTGAAAATGTTATCAGCTCTATTCGGAGCTAAAGAAATCGGTAGAAAAGCCTTTCCGGAGTTGGGACAGACCTCATGTCTTGTTGCCATCGGCGATTCGAAATATGAATTGATGGAACCGATCGGCAGCGAGGGTGTGGTGCCGAAATTTCTGGAAAAGAACGGTGAGGGCTTTCACCATGTATCATTATTATCCGATGACCTGGCTGCCGACTGTACGAATTTTGAAAAGAACGGAGCCCGAATATTAACCAGGGGGGATAAAATGGCCTTTTTGCATCCTAAAACTACCGGCGGTATTCTTTATGAGATTGCCGAAGAGTAGTATTGTTATTGTTGAAGTAATACCTGGTACAGAAAATATTATTTAAGGAGATATTATGGAAGAGCTAAAAGATTATTTGCTGGAGGATTACAAGGATACTTATACATACACTAATAAGCTATGGAAAAACGGTTTAAGCTCATTCCCTCCGCTTATTGTCACCTGTGCCATAACCGGAGGTAATGCCGGCAAAGAGGTCAATATGAATTTGCCGGAATCAATGGAAGAGCAGGTCCAGCAGACCTACGATGCCTACAAGGCCGGAGCCAGTATGGTACACATTCACCGCCGGGACCCAAATAATCCGGCCAATATGACGCAGAAATGGGAAGAATACCGGGAAGTCAATATCAAGATTAGAGAGAAATGCCCCGATATCATCATTAACGACACCGCTGCCGGTGGGCGTATAAAGGTGGGTGATGGTACCTGGTCACCACTGCTTACTACCTCGGTATTGTCCGATCCGGAAATATGCAGTCTGGATATTTCTAATTACTGCTCTCTGATGAATCTTCCCAAGAGGGAACCACCTCTTTTCGGGAGAGATGAAGCGTTTATAAGAGAAATGTCTTATGCCATTACCCAGTCTGAGGTTGTTAAAGTCGTGGATCTGATGAAAGAACATGGCGTTAAGCCCGAGTTTGAATGCTTCGAGATCGGCGATATTCATTATGTCAACAGGCTGGTACAGGGCGGATATAAGGACCTGCACGGCGGCCCGAATCTGATCCAGTTCGTTTTTACCAGCGGTAGCAACTGGCCTACCGCCCAGTTTTTNGACATGGTGGTAAACGCCGTTCCGAAAGGTTGTATCCTTGGGATTATTGCCCCCGGGGCCATGCAATTCCCGGTACTGGCGATGGCCATTTGCCGCGGTCTGCATGTCAGGGTAGGTATGGAAGATAATGTTTACATCGAGAGGGGCAAAAAAGCCGAAAGCAATGCTGAGCTTGTTGAAAAGATAATTAGAATCGCGAGGGAACTCGGCCGGCCCATAGCGACACCAGCTCAGACCAGACAAATGCTTGGGCTGCCTGCTCCAAGAACCTGGAAATAAAAGTTTAGTTCAGTAATTAACCTTAAAAGTTAAAACACGACGGCGTCGAGATAACCTCGACGCCGTTTTGATATTATTTCCCAATAGTTGACGGCATATTTAAGTACACTTATGTTTGCCCTTCGACTCAGGCTCTGAGCCTGCCACGTAATTGATATAGAGATGACCCTTCGACATGCTTCCTTCTGCGGAAGGACAAGCTAGGGTGAGCGGGAATCGTAACGCTGGTAATTAAAACGTACCGATCCGCTCATGGTGAGCCTGTCGAACCTCGTGGATATTCTTAATACGAAACTAAAAAATATAATATCTATTTCTTAAAGCTTTTCACGAACCTGGACGCACTTTCGCCTGCAATTTGCCCGGACACAACAGCAAAGCCAACGGCGGCCCCGGCCAGTGCATCATGGTCGTAAGTCTGTCCCTGATGGCCGTCAGCAAGTACGCCGGCAACAAATGCTCCCGGAATAACCTCGCTGTTTTTGTCCAGGACGGCCATTTGTTCATTTACAATTACACCACCCAGAGTTTCTCCGGCATCTCCGTATATTCTAAGAGCATAGTAGCGTGGTTTTCGTAATGGTACCAGGCTTTTGGGGTCTTTGGCGAAATCGTCATCATGGCCCTTCTGACAAAAAGAGTCATATTTCTCAATCTCTGCCTTCAGTACCCTCGGGTCGACTTTAATCCGGAGAGCAATTTCCTCCCAGGAATCGGCAATTATCACGCCGGTGGTGTTGACCAGGCCGCGGAGCTTTTCTTTCAGGTTGCTGACTGGAGTCGGGGTTGACATTATAGCACCACCACCGAGTTTGGACTGCTTCACACGGCTGCCGTCCATCGGCATGACGGCTCCCTGGGCTTCCGCCGCCTCAACCAGATCGTCGCTGAAAAGGGCATAGGCTATCTGGTCGGGTTGGGCACGTAACGCATTTCCTGCATACATAACTACGCAGTTCTCGTCGGCGAAGCGTTTTCCGGTTTTGTTCACCCAGACCATGCCGCGGTTCAAGGCCCAGGGTATGTTCGGTTTCCAGGGATAGCCGCCGAAATCAGGTCCGGCCCGATGATATAGCGGTACCCATTCCGCCAGAGATGCCCCTATTTCTCCCGCCATATAAATACCATCTCCGGTATGTGACTTAAAAAATGGGGGCCAGGTCCACAGTTTCATTGAGTCATAATAATCAGGGCAGTATTTCTTCAACAAGTCGCGGTTGGCACCGAANCCTCCAGTAGCGATAACCACGCATTTAGTCTCGATATTAATCTCGGTTTTATCTCTTATTGCCAGGACTCCCGTAATATAGCCCTTCGTGTTGCGGATTATTTTCTTACCGGCGGTACGCGGCATCAAGGTTACGCCGAGGTCTTGAGCACACTCTAAAAGAGCATCCTGGACTGAAGCCATCATATTTGAGGGCATATGAATGATTGTTAAGCCGGCAACGTTTGTAAGAAGGTCGATCTCGACACCTTTTTTCATGAGCCATTTTACAGTGTCTCCCGATTTGTCCAGATAAGCGCGTACGATCCTGGGATTGATCCGGTAGTAACGGTGATATTCCATGTATTTCTTGAAAAGCTTATCGCTGGTGACGGTGACATTCTTCTGTATCTGCAGAGGACTTCCAACGGCTAGAAAGGCATTTGCCTGCCTAGTCCAACCGCCGAAGATTTTATCCTTCTCCAGCAAAATAACATCGGCACCACCTTCCCGGGCAGCTACAGCGGCAGCCATGCCACCTCCGCTGCCGATTACTACCACATCAGCCTTGAGCTTTTCAGCATTTATTGTTTCGGTCACAGCCATTGCGACGGACCTCCTCTAAATTTCATGTATGTTAATACTACCACAATTTTACCGTTATTCCCGGTCTAGATTCCGTGCTTTAGGTATTCTATGTCATTATCTNCGGCCATACGTCCCGAGTTGATACAAAAGCCCATTGTGGTGGCTGGCAGCATCATCGGATAATCATAAAAAAATACGGCCACATTGGTTCCAGATTCNGCTGCTGCTACTGCGGCTGACAGCCCGGCGGTCCCTGCGACAACGATTACGATGTCGTTTTCAGGTGACACCTTATTATTCATTCTTTGACAACCTTAAGCTCTGCGAGTAAAATGTACCTGTGTCTCATGATATTGATCTAAAGTTCCTGGACAAAACGGAAATACTACAGAAGATATTTCCCATGACAATGAACCTCGATTTCAATGATATTCCGCAGTCGGACCCGAATGCGGATGCCTACTTCGTCGATGTGACCGAAGATGTCCGTTTGTGCTGTAAGTTTTACTGCAGCGATTCGTCCTGTCCTTCGGTCCTTTATTTTCACGGTAATGACGAAACCGCCCTGAAACAGAGCGATTTAGGATCGCGTTTCATTGAAATGGGGATAAATTTGTTTGTTACCGATTACCGCGGGTACGGCATCAGCGACGGTACGCCGACCATGACTAACCTGTTCCAGGACTGCCACAAGATCTGGAAATTCTTTAAAAAGTTCCTGAAGAAAGACAGGTACAATCCTGAAGTCTTTTTGATGGGCCGTTCGCTGGGCAGCCTGCCGGCTGTAGAACTCGCCTATCACTACCCTGTTGATTTTAAGGGGCTGATACTGGAAAGCTCTTCAGCAATGAATTTCAAATCGGCATGGGGCAATGTTGACACCGCGGANGTGAAGAGATTGAACGCGGAGAAATTTTTTAACAAAGACAAGATCAAAGAAATTACTATGCCGACCCTGGTAATCCATGGCGATGCTGATCCGCTTATGCCTATCGAGATCGGGAAAGCCATGTATGAATTGTCCGCAGCCAAAGACAAAAAGCTGGTGGTGATCGCCGGCGGCGGGCACAATAACCTGAGAGATATCGGGTATGATGAGTATTACCAGGCTATCGAGGACTTTATAAACAAGAAGAAGAAACTACCACGGAAAGCGGCACCTGTCAAAGCTAAAAAAGTAAAGACCGGTACTATCCNTGCCAGGAAGTCTGCAAGTACTAAGGCTGTCGCGGTTAAGAAGACTGTAAAGACCAGGGCTGCTGTACCCAAGAAGACCNNGAGAACGGCTGCTAAGAAACGAACCACACGTGGAAATTAAAGATTAAGAGTAAAGAATAAATAGCCATCTTCCATTTTTCTTTAATTTGGTCATTATATTATTATTTTTAATTTCATGTTTTCTTCCTGCTATTCCTTGCTACTTGTTCATACACACTCTTTGATTCATAAAACCTGATAATAATATAATCGAACCGGAATTGCGGAGACTCAAATTATGACTTCAATAAGCAAAACCGGCCAGGCATTGAAAGAAGCACAGGAAATTTTGACCGCGGAAAGTAAAGACATGCGGTCGCTGCTATATAAAGAAATAATTCTTAACTCTCTAAAATGTCGTGATCTCGATATACTGGACCTTAAAATAATAAACCGTGTGGTAGCCGAGTTTCAGCACGCTGCCTGTGTTTTCAGACCTTACCGCTCAATCCGCAAAGTCTCAATTTTCGGCTCGGCACGCGTCACCGAGGGCAATCCCTATTTTGAGCTGGCAGTCCAATTAGGCCATGAAGCAGTAAATAAAGGTTTTATGGTGATAACCGGTGCTGCTGAGGGCATAATGAGGGCAGGAATTGAAGGAGCACGCCCGGAAAACAGCTTCGGGGTGAATATCCTGCTGCCGGCAGAACAGGCTCCGGCCCGGATTTTTCAGGATGATCCCAAGCTGGTTACCTTCAAATATTTTTTCACGCGTAAGGTATTTTTTGTCATGGAGGCAGATGCCATTGCCCTGTTTCCCGGTGGTTTTGGGACCCTGGACGAAGGTTTCGAGGTGCTGACGCTGCTGCAGACAGGTAAAACACAGCCGATGCCGGTAGTATTGATGGACCAGCCTGGCGGGCACTATTGGGAAACACTGGACAGGTTTATCAGAGAACAACAACTGGCGAGAGGTTTTATCCATCAGGAAGACCTATCTTTTTACCGCATTATCCAGTCTCCAAGGGAAGCAGCGGACTGGATACAATTATATTACTCCACATTTAATTCTATGAGGCAAGTACGCGGCAGACTCGTGATAAGGCTAGAAAGAGAGTTGCGGGACCGTGATATGGTGTTGTTGAATAACCAGTTCGCGGACATAATCAAGGCGGGCAAAATATATAAGACTCCGGCGTTGCCCGATGAAGCCAACGAGACAGAGCTGGCATCCAAACCGCGGATCGCGTTCAACTATAATAATAGGAGTGCCGGACGTCTTAACGAAATGATAATAGAGATCAACGAGCTGGGAAGCTCCACTTAATAATCTCAAAACTCATCCTTCAGCTAAAGGACAAAACCATAACTCAATATTCAAACTAAATACCCCTTAGTCCCCCTTTGCCAAAGGGGGAGAGTGCAGTTAACGTTACCGTTAAAAGAGGTGGAGAACCCGGCTTTCTTTCCTATTTGGGAAAANGGGGAGAAACCCTCCCTTTTTAAAGGGAGGTCAGGAGGGATTTATAACGCTAATCAACTCCTCTGAAGCCAGCTTTTTTCACTCATGGTGAACTTGTCGAACCATATGGTGATTCGAGAGGTGTCATTGAATGTAAATTACGGTTGTTTAATTTTTGCCATCAATGCCAGAAGGGCTATGATGATATCCAGCGGTGCCGGCGGGTTGCCCGGAATTTTAATATCTACCGGCAGTACCTTATCGACACCACCGTGAACGGCATAGGTGTTTTTAAAGATGCCGCCATCGCATGCGTCATCGCCAATGGCGATAACTAATTTAGGTGACGGCATAGCCTCATAAGTCTTTTTAACGGCAATTTCCATGTTGTGAGTCACCGCTCCGGTAACTGCGAGTACATCAGCATGGCGGGGTGATGCGACAAAGGTGACTCCGAACCGCTCGATATCATAATGTGGCGTGGAGAGGTTATTCATCTCGATTTCGGCGGCGTTATCGCTGCCGGAGTCCAGTTCGCGTATCGCCAGGCTCCGGCTGAAAATCGAATTTATCCGTGCCTTGAGCTCGACGCCGAGTTTTTCGAATTCTCCGTCACGTATGTGTATGTCTTCGGTTACCGTTTTCGTAAAAAGATGACTGAACATTTTTATCCTCGATTTAAGATTCAAGATGTAAAAATACAACAAGTAATAAGTTTTCAGTTATTAGTCTACAAGGAATATATTAATATCTAGATTCCGGCTTTCGCCGGAATGGTGGATGCGATACGATTTAATACGCACATTATCCATCCCGATGCAAATCGGGATCCAGGAAAAAATAACTTTAAGCTAAACTAAGAACTTAGTACTGTAAACTCAAAATTATTAATGCATAAATCATCAATATTAAATCAATTTTCATTTTTAGCCTCCGATTTGTTTACAGGTCTGTGCTGGCATAGGACAGGTTGAGGCTTTTATTTATCAAGGGAAAGTCCGGGACTATATTGCCCAGGACAGCGTGCTCGATAGCCTGCCAGTTACAGAATGAAGCCGTTCGTATCTTATAACGGGCGATAACCCCGTCTTTAATCATCAGCCAGTGAAGGCTTTGCCCCCGCGGAGATTCAACGAGTATTAAGGCATGACCGTCTTTATATACGCATCCGGTGTATATCGGTCCCAGTGCCAGTTTGTTGAGGATGCTGCGTATAATGCCGACAGAATCAAAAATCTCCTGCACTTTAACGTAAAAACGTCCCACGACGTCGCTCGTTTCGGCGGTCCGCACCTTAAATTCGAGAGCTTCATAATTACCGTAAGGATGATCGCGGCGGGTATCGATGATGAACCCGGCAGCACGGGCGGCCGGTCCGGTTATGTTAAGCGGATCTACCAGCTTTTTGTCGATTATACCGGTAGTTTCCAGGCGGTCTATAACCGAGGCAGTGGAGTAAATCAGGTATAGCAGGGATTCAAAACGGGTGACGAATGTTTCTAAATAGGCTGGCAGCCCGGTAAGAACATCCTCCGTGACATCTTGACTCAAGCCNCCGGGATAGATGATACCCTTCAGGAACCGCGAACCGGTGAGTTTCGCGTTCCAGCGCAGGACTTCTTCCCGAAGGACAAAAAAGCGGCTGGCTCCTCTGGGAAAAGCTACGTCGACTACCATGCCAGCCAGGTCGCCAAGGTGCGAATAAATACGTTCCATTTCTAACAATATGGTGCGCAGATCGGCGGCACGCATAGGTACCGTAACGCCGCAAATTTTTTCGACTGCCGAAGCAAAGGCAAAAGCGTTGATTGCCGATTCGTCACCGCTAATAGTTTCCGCGACGGTGATGCACTGTTCCGGTGTTTTGCCTTCGGCCAATTTTTCGATCCCGCGGTGTTTGTAAAACATGCGGATTTCCAGGTTAAAAATGGTCTCACCGATCACGCTGAAACGGAAGTGTCCCGGCTCGATTATACCGGCGTGTACCGGTCCGACAGGAATTTGATACACCCCTTCGCCACTCATCTCTTTAAAGCGGTACTCAGTCTTGGGTGATATGTTTTGTTTTGTTTCCAACGGACGGTTCGCAAAACTCTTGAGTAGCGGGTGAAAACCTTCCGGATACATCTCGTGAAGGAAGAGAGGTCTTTTGTCGAAAGCATCAGTAAAATCGATTCCAAAACCGTCGTGCGCCTCACGCTCAAACCAGCAAGCGGAGGGGAACAGGCGGGCGACCGAGGTGGTAGTAGCTCCTTCGATTTCTTTCAGCAAGACAACGACATTCCTGCAGCCGCGCTTTTCCAGCACATAAAAAATAGTAAAGCCTTTATGGGAACCGAAGTCCTCCACGGCGAAAAGCCCGGTAAGGACAATATCTTTGCCGCTGAGCGAGCTCATTAAGTCCATGAACACTTCTCCGGCAATAGGCACATAAGACTCAAGGTTGTCGTTCGTGTCTTTAGCAAATAAACTTACAACATCTGCGTATTGCATATTTATTAGAACCCCAATCCGTCCACAATATTGTCTAATATACGGTGGAGGCCGTCAGGGAAATATACTCCCAATAAAAGGATGGCTGCGAAAAGTACAAGCATGGGTATTGTCATGCTGGCTGACGTTCGGTAGGTCCTATATTTGCTCTCTGATTTCTGAGTAAAGGTCCGGATAAGGATCGCTGCGAAAGCCCCTGCTACTACCAGAAACAATACCAAAACGATAAGCAGGGCAGGCAGTGAATAGCCGGCCAGCTGTGTCAAGATATTCAGCTTGGAAAGGAAAACCGGGAAAAGAGGTACGCCGATAATCGCGATACTCCCGGTTATCAGACCCCAAGATGCCAGCGGCTGCAGAGTGAGAGCATTCTTCATCTCATCGAACTGGTTGCTGCCGTACTGTTGGTGCAGTATACCAGCCGAGAAAAAGAGCTGTGTTTTTACCAAAGCATGGGCGAGTGTGTGGAAAAGTACCCAGAAGATCGCTACCGGAGTACCGATTCCAATACCCACCATGATTAATCCCATNTGTTCGATACTGGAAAAGGCGATAAGCTTTTTGACGTTGCCCCGCGGTAGCATGCTCAAAGCTGCTACAGCGATACTCAGTATGCCGAATACTATCAGGACGATCGAGATGATATGTGATGAGGTAGTCTTATGAGCGACAGCATACATGCGTAAAATACCATAGGCTCCGATGTTCAACAGGACCGCTGAAAGCAACACGCTGATGACCGACGGAGCCTTAGCATGGGCTTGCGGCAGCCACATATGGAAAGGGACTATTCCTGCCTTGGCCGCAAAACCGATAAAAATGAAAATAAACGACAACGTAAATAGCTGAGGCGGTAGAATATTAGCTTCCCGCATAAGCACGTCCCAATTCAAGGTCCCGCTGCCGGCAGCCCTGCTGGTCACCGCGAACAGAACGATCAGACCGATTATAGAGAACAGCATGGCGGTAGAGGCGG
>JGI20214J51088_10001313_pt1 | contig 16998 bp, 11 predicted proteins | sample WetSurMetagenome_FD_51088 | JGI IMG/M metagenome (IMG submission 51088) | reverse complement strand
GCATGGCTCGCAATGACGGTGGACAGAAATTAAGATTCGTAATTAGTGACTAAAGAATATAGCTTGAGGGCAGAGTCACTGCGAGGATACGCCTGCCGGCGGAGACGAAGCAAACTCATAGTTATTAACAGGATGTAAAATGAAAATCTCCGGCCAGTTAGTAGANGTACATAAGCGACAGATTTATCCTGCTGAAATTTCATTCAGCAACCAGATTATTAATAAAATAGTCAGGATACATTCAGCCCCTGAAAGGTATATACTTCCCGGGTTAACCGATGCTCATATCCACATTGAGAGTTCCATGGTAACTCCGGGATCATTTGCAATGGCTGCTGTTTCACGTGGAACAACCGCAGTTGTATCAGATCCTCATGAGATAGCAAATGTACTGGGAATACCCGGTGTAAAATACATGATAGACGATGCAGCACGAGTGCCTGTGAAGTTCTTCTTCGGAGCACCATCCTGTGTACCTGCTACTTCCTTTGAATCGTCCGGAGCAATAATCAGCTCTGATGGTATCAGACAAATTCTGGAGAATCCTGAAATAAAATATCTTGCTGAGATGATGAATTTTCCGGGCGTCATATATAATGATAGTGAGGTTTGGAAGAAAATTGAAATTGCACATAAATTGAATAAACCAATTGATGGACATGCCCCCGGATTAAGTGGTGATCAGCTGAGAAAGTATGTTTCCGCCGGAATAACAACCGATCATGAATGCTCAACAATTGAAGAAGCCAGGGAAAAAATCGCACTCGGGATGAAGATACTTATCAGGGAAGGGAGTGCTGCAAAAAACCTGGATGATCTTAAAGATCTTATCAGAACCGATCCTGATAAAATAATGCTTTGCAGTGATGATCTTCACCCTGAAATGCTTGTCAAAAGACATCTCGACAAATTGGTGGCCGGACTGATTGCAGAAGGATTTGATCTGTTTGATGTGATTAGGAGCTGCACAGTTAATCCAGCAATNCACTATGGCCTTAACACTGGATTGCTTAGGCCCGGTGAACCGGCTGACTTTATCGTTGCTGATAATTTAAAAAGTATGAATATTCTCGAAACATGGATAAATGGAGAAAAAGTCTTTGAAAGGAACCAGGTTCTCTTCGAATATAGGAAAAACAGTACGCTAAACAACTTTAACNGCTCTGAAATTAAGGTTGAAAATATTGAACTTGCTNCGGCGGGAATGAAATTAAGAGTTATAGAGGCATCCGACGGAGATCTGGTCACCCGGGAAATTATTNCTGACGTAAGAAATGGAGAAAAACTCGAAGCNGATACAAAATCAGATATCCTGAAAATTGTAGTAAANGACCGCTACAGAGATATGCCGCCTGCTGTCGGATTTATTAAAGGGTTTGGATTGAAATCAGGTGCTTTTGCAAGCTCGGTGGCTCACGACAGCCATAATATAATCTGTGCAGGCACCAATGATCAGGATATTGTCTCNGCTGTAAATGAGATTGTAAGACTTAAAGGGGGCCTTGCCGTTGCAAACAGGAACAGTATCAGTTCCGTGCCGCTTCCTGTGGCGGGAATAATGTCGGATGAACCCGTATCCTTTATTGCATCAGAATATGAAAAACTATCTGATCTGGTTAAATCATACGGGTCACAAATGTCAGCACCGTTCATGACCCTCTCCTTTATGGCACTGCTAGTGATACCGGAATTAAAACTGAGCGACAGAGGATTGTTTGACGGAAGGGAATTCAGATATACATCGCTGTTTAAGGATTGAGTAAACCAATTTAGTTTATTCGGTAATTTATTGTCTGGGATTGCTTCGTCATCCCGATTTCTCGGGATTCCTCGCAATGACCGTAATGTAATTTGATGGTTACGGTCATTGCGAGGAGTCCATGGCATCATGGACGACGAAGCAATCCCATTCATTTATTATCTTTGCATCTGTTAAGTTATTATGTCATTGCTGAAAAGCTATAATGAAGTCTTGTCTTCACTCCCTGACAACCCCGGAGTGTATCAGTTCGTTGACTCTTATGGAAAAATAATTTATATCGGAAAGGCAAAGAATCTGAAGAAGAGGGTTTCATCCTATTTTGCAAAGAACCAGTCGGGTAAAACAACAGTAATGCTTAGCAAAGCAGCCGGGTTAAGGCATATTGTCGTGGAGAACGAATCGGATGCACTGTTGCTTGAGAATAACCTGATTAAAAAGTACCAGCCCAGATATAACATACTTCTCAAAGATGATAAAACATTCCCAAGGATCTGCATAAAGAACGAACCATTTCCAAGAGTCTTCAGTACCAGGAATGTGTTTAAAGACGGCTCCCTCTATTTCGGGCCTTATACATCAGGGCTGATGGTCAAAACACTTCTTACACTTATAAGGCAGCTGTACAAGCTCAGAACCTGTAACCTCAGCCTGACCCGGACCAATATATCAGCAGGGAAATTCAGGCCATGTCTTGAATTCCATATAGGCAACTGCAAGGCTCCATGCATTGGCAATCAGAGTGCTGGTGAGTATGACGAGTCCATACGTCAGATCCGGGACATCCTCAGGGGAAATATCCTCATGGTTACCGGCCATCTTAAAGACAAAATGAATGAGTTTTCAGGAAAGCTGAGGTTCGAGGAAGCCCAGCTCATCAAGGAAAAGATTGAAATTCTGAACAGATTCAGAAGCCACTCCGCAGTTGTAAGCAATACAATAAAGAATGTTGATGTCTTTGCTTTTACTCAGGATAATGAAAGATGCTATATAAACTATTTAAAAGTAGTTGAGGGTGCAGTGGTACAGGCATTTACGCTTGAATTAAGATCGAGGGTCGATGAAGAAAAAGAGTCNTTGCTTGGGTCGGCAATTACAGAAATAAGGGATCGCTATTCAAGTGATTCTCCTGAAATAATTGTACCGTTTCATCCTGATATTCAGCTGGATAAAATAAAATATACTATACCCAGGATAGGAGAAAAACTCAAACTCCTGGAACTCGCTGAAAGAAATGCAATCTATTACAAGCTCGAACAGAAAAAAAAGCTGTTTGAACACAAACCTGTTTCAAGAACCGGGAAAAACCTTGAAAAAGTGAAAAATGATCTACACATGCCAGTAATTCCCGTACATATCGAGTGTTTTGATAATTCAAATATAATGGGAAAAGACCCGGTTGCCGCATGTGTCGTATTCCGGAACGGGCAGCCAAGCAAAAAGGATTACAGACATTTCAATATTAAAACAGTTACCGGTCCGGATGACTTTTCTTCTATGGAGGAGGTTATTTACCGGCGTTATAAAAGAATGCTTGATGAAGGCAACCAGGTTCCGCAGCTGATAATCATTGACGGAGGAAAAGGGCAGCTTTCATCAGCAATGAAAAGTCTTGAGAAACTTGGATTAAGAGAAAAGGTGACAATAATCGGTATAGCAAAAAAACTTGAAGAAATATATTTCCCCGGAGACTCTGTTCCGATTTACCTTGATAAAAATTCATACAGTTTGAAATTGATCCAACAGATGAGAAATGAAGCTCACAGATTCGGAATTAATTTTCACCGTGACAAACGCTCATCGGGAATGATAAAATCGGAACTGGATGAGATTAAAGGTATCGGACCAAAAACGAAAGAGATCTTGCTTAAAACTTATGTATCACCAGAAAAAATCAAAAATGCATCCGTAGAAGAACTTGAAAAACATGTTGGCAGGAGTAAGGCACAAATTTTGGTTAACTTCTATAAAAACCGGCCCTGAATCACATTTTTAGTAAAACTCAATAAAAACCGACTATATATCTGATTAACTAATATTTAAATAAGCAAGGAGTTCCGGTAAAGTCGCTGAGAATTGAATAAATTCTGTGGTCCAGGAAGAGAGTGCGGAATATTTAAGGGAAATTCTGTTAAAACCAGGTCCCCTTTTTCAATTCCCCCGCCGTGGGAAAAATTCCGTGCTTTAAACCAATCATTTTTTTGCAGGTTTTTCTCCCCCATTGGGGGAGATCAAGAGGGGATTTAGGAATAGTTAAAAACCTTTCTAGAATTCCACCCTGAAATTAAAAACCGGAATCATACCAAGACTGAGAATATCATTTGAAATAATGCGGCCATTTTCGAAACCGAACCTTCTTCTAAAAATATTTCTCCTTCCTGTCACATTCTGAATATCGAGCATTATTATCCAGGAATATTCCGGCTGGTTCTTCCGGAAATTTATTCCTGCATCGAAACGGATGAAATCAGGCAGTTGATTTTTATAGCTCTGGTAGTTATCATAAATGATCCGTTTACTTTTCAGCGATTGNTATTCATTTACCGGAGTATACCTGTAACCACCTCTGAGCATAACTCTGCTGTTTATTCCAATGCTGTTTCTTTTNTTCCTTCCGACAGGAAAATCCTTGCCAGCGATGATGTTTGAAATATACCGGGTGTTATAATAGGTGTTATAGCGCCTTTTGTCTCCTGCCATATACCATGAATCCATAATGGATCCGGTAATAAGGAAATAATAATTCCGGCTGAAGGTTTTTTCAAAAGTAACTTCTACTCCGTTGTTCATTCCTGTCCCTGCATTTTCCAGTACTGCATCGGTGAGCCTCTCTGCGGCATTTATGGTTGAATACTGGCTTGTGATTTTATTAACAATGGGGATATTGAAAAGATACTGGATATAACCCTCGATCCTNAACCTTAAATGCTCCGTCATCATCAGATCCAGACCTGCAACCCAGTGAAGTGATTTCGAAAGTTCAAGATCCTTATTTAAAAGACTTCCTACCCCTTTTGTGTCTTTGATAAGAGCATTATAAACNGCCAGGGACTCAGTTCTGGAATGNAGTCCGAATCCTGCCAGAAAAACATTTCCGGGAGCCATCTGCCAGCGAATGCCGATCCTTGGTTCAAGGCTTAACTGATCATTCAATGAAAACCTCATAAGATGGAGTCCGACAATAAATTCAAAATTTGATGCACTTCTGTATTTCCACTGAAAATAACCCTGATATAAATTGCTTCTCACAGAGGGATCAAGAAGAGTATCATATCCACTGGTTGAATTAAGTCTGTAATCAGACATTGTGCCTGACAGAAAATTAAGATTGAGGCCGCTTCTGAAAATGTTCCTCTGATTCAGTTTATGATTGGCCAGAATAGAGTACCTGAGTGAAGGAAATCTGTAGTGAGAGGAATAGGTGTTAGTACGGATATAGGATGAATCGACGTAACCTTCATACCACAAATCAGAGAAGGTGGAATAAGCTATCACTGATTTCAGATACGTCTTTTCATCATGCATAGTATAAAGGTATTTTGCACCGAATGTAACTGAACTTTGGAGACCCATTTCTTCCCACCTGTCGGAAAGTGATTTCCATAATAATGTGTCGCGTACCACTTTCTTACCTATCCGGTTCGATGCAAGCAGACCAAAAAAGTTAATTGTTCCGGAATTGCGGAGAGGCAGATTAATATTGAAAACCATATCTCTTGTGATGGGGGCGACATTTGTTTCTTCAAGGTCAATTATTTTCAGATCGGCAAGGAATTTGAAACTTGTATACCGTGCGTTTAACAGGTAAGAAGCGTCTGAGTTTTTTGAGAATGGGCCCTCCATTGATAATTCGGCACCTATCATTCCTGTCTGAAATGCATATTCACGTTTATCAGAATTGCCTTTTCTCAGCTTCAGATCCATTACGCCGGAAAATGCATTGCCGTATTCAGCGGGAAATGCCCCGGTGAAAAAGTCAAAATTGTCAATCACGTTTGATGTTATTGCTGAAAATGCACCTCCACTCCCTCCCTGCCCGTCACTGAAATGGTTTGGATTTGGAACCTCAATTCCCTCAAGCCGCCATAATAATCCGCGCGATGAATTACCCCGGATAACAATATCGTTGCTATAATCGTTATTTGCATTGCTGATTCCTGCAAAAGCATTTACTATCCTGGAGGGGTCATAGAATCCCCCGGCATATCGCATAGCATCTTTTGTTCTGATTGTTGTGGCACTTACCGTTGCCATGGGATTCAGACTCGATTTTCCTGAATCTCCGGGTCTGACAACAACCACTCCTGTTTGTATGACTTTCTCCTGAAGCTCAACCGGAATATAAATTTCCTTCCCGGAGGCAATCAGCATATCATTTATGACAAGGTCCTCGTATCCAAGGAAAGTCACTTTAACTGATATCCTTCCTATTTCAGTATTCAGTCTGAATTTACCATCGGCATCAGTTGATGCACCAGATGGCGGTTCGGTATTTAATATCACGATATTTGCTCCGGCGAGCGGTCTGCCTGTCTCTTTGTCGGATACAACCCCCTTTAAAGTCTGGGTAATTGTCTGAGCATGGATTGTCAGACTAACGAACGTCAGGGAAACCCAAAGTAAGACATGCCGTCCCATTTAAAATCTAATTTCCCAGCCGGATATTCAGTTTTTCCTCGATCATGGCGGCGATTTTAGGAGATCCGTTTGTCAGGAGGGATTCTATACCGGTCGATTCAGCGGCTCTGACGTTTTCCTCAATGTCATCTATATAAAGACACTCTTCTGCTTTCAGCGAATATCTTTCAAGAAAACATTTGTATATTCTCACATCAGGTTTTGAGAGTTTAACCTCGGATGATATGATACCTCCGTCAAAGTATCTGAAAAAATAGTAATCATTCTTTACCTCTTCAAAAGTATCCAGGGGAAAGTTGGAAAGGTAATATACGCCAAAACCCTGTTTTTTTAGCTCAGGAAGGAGTCTGACGTTGTCATCAAGGGGAAACATTATATCGGCCCTGAAATTGAAAACAAGGGCTATTTCCTCCCTTTTAAGGGCAGATCTGATAGCAATTGAATCGATAGCTTCATAAACTGTTATTTCTCCGTTGTCGAGCTTTTTCCATTCCTCGCTCTGAAAAATATCGGAAATGATAATATTCCTTATGGTTGAGGGGTAGTTTTTCTTCTTCAGGTATTCAGAAGGGATAAAGCTTATAAGCACATTTCCAAGATCAAAAATAATGTTCCTGATCATATCAATGGTTTTTCATGCTTATAGGCTGACCTGTGGCTTCAAGAACATTCCACCACAATTCCCCTTCCACATCGATCTTTTTCCTTTTTGCCACCGCCATTGAAATTGGAATCAGTGTAAATTCATAATTCCAGTATCCCACAACGAAGTCGGTCTTGCCCGCCAGCGCAGCATGAACGGCATTCTGGGCAAGCAGATTACTAAATTTACTGTCATTTGCATTTGCAGGGGCACTCCTGATAATATAGCTCGGATCGATATATTTTATTGAATGGGGAAATCCCTTTGCATTAAATTCTTCCCTGATCTTCTCTTTTAGATAGATCCCTATGTCTTTATGCTTCACGTTACCAGAAGCATCGAGTTCAGCATTTTCATTTTCAAAAAATTCCTGTCCTGCCCCTTCTGCAACAACTATTACAGCATGATGCCTCTCTTCAAGCCGTTTTCTGAGTATCTTTAAAAACCCCCGGGGACCATACAGATCAAACGGGACTTCAGGTATAAGGACAAAGTTCACCTCCTGAACTGCAAGTGCCGCACTGGCGGCTATAAAGCCCGAATCACGGCCCATAAGCTTGACAAGCGCAATGCCGTTATAAGCCCCGTGAGCTTCGTTGTGGGCATTCATGATTATATCGTTGGCAATTGAGAACGCAGTTTCAAAACCAAATGACTTCTGCATAAGATCAATGTCGTTGTCAATTGTCTTCGGTATGCCGGCCACTGATATTTTGAGCTTTCTGTTCTCAATCTCCTTGAAAATTGCATGGGCTCCCCTGAGGGTTCCATCACCGCCAATGCAGAAAATGACATTTATATTCAGGATTTCTAGAGTGTCTACCATCTGACCGACATCCTGATTTCCCCTTGAAGTGCCCAGAATCGTTCCGCCTGACTGATAGATATCGCTTACCATTGTAGCATTTAGCTCAATCACTGAATGGTTATACTTGGGTATGAGTCCTTCATATCCATATTGAATTCCAAGTATCCTGGTAATACCATACCTGTAAATAAGCTGATTGACAAGTGCACGGATTACATTATTGAACCCGGGGCATAATCCGCCGCAGGTTACTATTGCAACTTTTGTCTTTGCAGGCTCAAAGAAGATTGTCTCCTTGGGTCCCGCCTTTTCAAATGAAATCGGAGTCTCTCCAGTCTCCTTGTATCTGTAATAGTCTTCCAGGGAAACCTCATAAAGGATCCGTTCATTGTCATTTACAAATTTATATACAGGACTGTCTTCCCGCTGGGAGGTTTTAAGAGGGGAAATTACACTCCCTTTTCCTAAAGTAGTGATAATGAAATCCTCGTACTTCATTTTAACCGGATTTGAGTTTGAAAATCAGCCGTTGTATGAGAACAGAATCTCCATACAATCCAAATTTAGCTTAAAAATATGAAGAAATATTAAAACGAATTTTATTTCAATAGAAAAACCCGCCGGAGACGGGATATGAACTAAAAAGCCGGAGATCGATCAGTTTGACTGTATTATCCGCTTTATCCTTCCGACCAGACCGTTTTCGAGCTTTACTTTAATTCCATGGGGATGAGTGGGAGCCGAAGTCAGAATTTCCTTTACCTTGCCTCCGGTAAGCCGTCCGGAGCGTTTATCTTCAGTGAGTTCAACCATTACATCAATTCCCGGTTTAATATCTGCTCTTCGTGTACCTTCCATTTCTGCCTGTTTTTGAAACGTAATTGTTATATCTTAATTCGTTGTAATATTTCAATTAAGGCTACAATGTTATATAATTTTAATTTACGAAAACAAAAAAGATGTTATTGTTTTGATCAGATAACGAAGTTTGCTGATCAATAGGCTCCTTTGATCCGTGTCTCTATCATATAGAGGCCTTTGCTTGCGGTTATAAAAAGGGATTTTCTGTTTTTTCCTCCAAAACAGACATTGGCAGTCCAGTTTTCAGGAACAGAAATNTTCCCCAGCTTTTTGCCTTCTTTATCAAATACAGTGACTCCTTTTCCTGTAAGATAAATATTACCATTCGTATCTATCGTCATGCCATCGGATCCCATTTCGCAAAACAGCTTTTTCCCCGAGAGGCTGCCATCGGAATTTATTGTATAGGACCAGGTTTTATTGCCTTTTATATCAGCAACATAGAGTGTTTTACCATCAGGGGTTCCGATAATTCCGTTAGGCTGAAGCAGCTCCTCTTCAATCCGTTTCAAGGTATTATGACCGGGGCTCAGGTAATAAACACACTGCTTTTCCTGGGGCATTTCCGAATGGTTCCACCAGCCCCTCNTGTAAAAAGGATCGGTAAGAAAAATGCTTCCGTCGGGAGCNACCCAGAGATCATTCGGGCCATTGAGAAGTTTTCCTTCAAATGTATTCAGTATCGGTTCAATTTTTTTATCAGGTCTGATGCACCAGAGCTCATTCTTCTCATCGGCACACGACCAGAGGTTCCCCTTGTTGTCGAAAAAGAGACCGTTCGAACGTCCCGACGGCTGCATGAATGTTGAAAGCTTTCCTTCAGTGCTCCAAATCATTATCCTGTCATTCGGCTGGTCGGTGAAATAAACATTTCCCGCCTTGTCGGGCGCAGGTCCCTCTGTGAAACTGAAATCACGGGCGAGCTTTTCAAGCTCTGCACCGGGTTTCAGGATTGCAGATAAATTNTCCTTCTGTGAAAATCCTGATTGTTGAAACAGAATCATAAACACAAATAGCATCCTGATGAACTTCATAGTTACAACCAATTAATAAAACAAGCAGTTTCAATTTTTTTACCCCCCGACCCCNCAANGGGGGNTCNATAAATCAGAAAGCCAAAAAGTCACCCCTGGGGGATTTAGGGGTAAAAAACATTACATTTTTTGCACCTTCCTGATNCGTTCAATATAATTATCTATCTGCTCCGGCTTTTCAAACCCGATGATTATCATGTCAACCGTTTTAAGTCCCAGGACAAATTTGAGCGATTCGTCAATCTTCTGAGGGTCATCCTTAAGTTTACCTCCGCCTATAAGCTTCATTCCGATCACTCCTTTGCCCGATTTGTGGAACTTTTCGATAACCGGAACAACCAGCGACGGATCGCGCTGATCCATTGCCTCTCCAAAAGGATTTATCCTGACATGGATCACATCGACCCATGGATGCCCGGAAGCCACTTTGAGTGCATCGAATGAATGAACTGATAATCCATGTGCCCTGATTATGTTTTTTGCTTTAAGGGTTTCAAGTCCATCCATAAATCTTTTCTGCTCATCCGACCATCCTCCGGTTGTCATGCAATGCAGCTGGACAAGGTCAATATAATCTGTATTCAGTTCTTTTCTGAAGCGGTCAACCACAACTGCAGAATCAGGCCTTTCCTTTTCGGGAATGCCTCCCGCAGTCACCCACATTTTCGTTCCAAGTACATATTTTTCCCTGGGGATACCCTTGAGTGCAGCCTGTGTGAAAGGATGAGTTCCGTAACTGTCGGCACAGTCAAAATATCTTATACCTCTTTCCCAGGCAGCCCTGATAACGGATTCAGCAACCCCTGCCCTTGTGATGTTTGAGGAACGGTTATAACCGCTATACCCGGTTCCCATTCCAAGAAGTGTGGTTTTGATTCCTGTCTTTCCCAGTGTAACAATCTCTAACGGATCGAACATACTTGCTTTCCTGTCGGGTGGAATTGCATTAACTGTCTTGCCGATAAACACTGTTCCTGCACCCGCCGCTACGGTAGCCACGAACTCCCTTCTTGTGAAATTCTTTTTTCCCATAATTCCGGATTTGAAATGTTTCTTAAATTAAAACAAAATAAAGATATTTTAAGTTCACATAACCAAAAACCTGATATTTATTGAAGAACGCTGACCTTAAGATGCGAAGGATATTTGGCGTCATGGTATATCCTTTGCGTTGCCTTCTGGAAATCGCTGTCGGAGCATTTATAGATATCAACGAATTTCTGAGGATTTCTGTCAACGAGAGGGAACCATGAATTCTGAACCTGGACCATTATCCTGTGTCCTTTNTTAAACGTATGCGCAACATCGGGGATCTCATATTTTACCTCAGTTACCTGTCCCGGGATAAACGGTTCGGGCTTCTCAAAGCTTTTACGGTATTTGCCTCTGAAAACTTCTCCGCGGACAAGCATCTGGTAGCCTCCCATGGGATATTTCAGATCNGGGTCATCAGCTTTTGCATCGGGCGGAAATACGTCGATCAGCTTAACCACAAAGTCAGCGTCTGTCCCAGTTGTCGAAACAAAGAGATCAGCATTCAGCGGCCCTGCCAGGGTAATGTCTTCAGTGAGAATATCAGTCTGATAAACCATTACATCAGGACGTCGGGAAGCAAATCTCTGATCGTCNGTCATATATGCTTCTGTTCTGTTAGTATGGACATCTTCGGTATACGGCACCGGATTCGATGGATCAGAAATATATTCATCGTAGGATATTTTGGTCACCGGAGCCTGGAATGATGCCGCCTCGCCAGATTGAAAATAGAGATTTTTTTCAACCCTGTTTTCAGGCGGCCATGCCGAAAATTCTCTCCATTCATTTGAGCCTGTAACAAANATTAATGCTTCAGGAAGTGCCTGGTTCCCGGTACCTTTCAGGTATAAATTAAAGAAGTTTTCCTCCTCGAGTACATATTTCTTGTTTGCGTCAAAACCCCAGTAAATATTTCCAAGGTTATTAGCTTCACCAAACGCCCATTGTCCGTGAGACCAGGGCCCCATTACAAGAAAATTCTTTGTTTCGGGAGGATTCTGCTTTTCAATTGCTTCGTATGTGTTCAGGGCACCGAAAAGGTCCTCGGCATCAAACCATCCTCCCACTGTCATTACTGCCGGAGTCACATTTTTAAGATATTGTCGGGGGTCTCTTGCCTTCCAGAAATCATCATAATCGGGATGTGAAAACGCGTCATTCCAGAATTTAATGCTGTCGCCCAGGTATTTAGGAGCAATATTTTTTATCGCACCAAGAGACAAAAAGAAATCATAATTATCAGGAACGGGATATCTGAATGCCGGGTGNCCCTGTCTTGTCGGGGNCCTGTGCGGCTGACCATTACTGTAATAAAAATTGAAGCAGTCCTGCAGGAAAAAAGCACCGTTATGGTGAAAATCATCACCAATGAACCATGCTGTCACCGGAGCCTGAGGGGAAACTGCNTTTACTGCCGGATGTGCATTGATAATTCCCATTGTGGAGTAGAATCCGGGATATGATATTCCGAAAATGCCGACTTTCCCATTATTATTGCTGACATTCTTAACAAGCCAGTCGACAGTATCCCATGTATCNGTTGTTTCATCAATATCATTAGTTTTACTCTTTACCGGGATTACAGGACGGATATCCTCATAAATCCCTTCGCTCATGTATTTTCCCCTGACATCCTGGTAGACCATTATGTATTCTTCCTCCACATATCTTGAATAAAGCTGCATAAAGAAATTAAAATTCGACACTCCGCCTGGTTCTATGTTATATGGCGTTCTGTTCAGCAGGATCGGATGATTTACAGAACTGTTTTTAGGGGTATATACTGAAGTAAACAATCTGACACCATCCCTCATGGTTATATAGACTTCCTGCTTATCATACTTCTGCTTCAGGGCATCAGGGCTGTTGGGTGCTGCCTCTATGGGTTTTCTTCCGAAGGTTATGTTGAGCTTAAGTCCTCCCTGCTCAAGATTACCTGTAATCTCGGTATAGGCGGGATTTACTGTTCCGGCATATTTGAAGCCGGCGCCTGCATGAGTGAATGAAAAACTGGGAAAGCTGAAGGTTGTGGTTGTCGAGGGTATCCCAAAAGCTCCCTGATCAGGACTGTCCCATGTGGATGTATAACCCTGTCCGGCTGATTTTACATGAACAGCTAGCCTGAGTTCTATTCCCTGTATATTGGCCTTCCCGAACCAGTCACCTTCAATCGACTGCGCGAAGGTGTTGCAAAAAAACAAGATCACCATTGCGGTTGTAAACAATACTTTTGTTCTCAATTTCATCTGTTTCATTTTATTTCAATTTTATATCATTCTAATCCAAGCTTTTTAAGTACTTCCCCGGGATAAACCGGTTTTCCATTCTTTGTAGCGGCTCCGGTTATCTTTGCGCGCACAATGAGTTTCATATCTTCTGCTCTGTAAATATCCTGCAGGAAGACAAGCCTGATATTTCCCTCCCTCTGAATATTTGTTCTTACGATAAACCTGTCGCGGCTTCTTAACGGATACTTATACTCAATTTCAACTTTTGTTACAATGAGGTCTGTCCCTTCATCATGAAGCTGTGCAAAACTGATTCCCTGTGAGATCAGGAATTCGTGCCGCGCATGCTCAAGGTAATGCTGATAATTTGCATTATTGACCACCCCCTGAATATCACATTCATAGTCTCTTACATTAAACTCAGTGTTATGTAAATAAAATGGTTCCTGCATGGGATTCTGTTAAAATTACTTAAACATAAGCTCAAGCTGCAAAGTTCAATTTATTTAGAATTTAAAAACCTGTTTTTAATAAAAAGAATTTTGATTCAAGAGGTTTTAGGATATTATCAGAATTACCGACGGGCCTGCCTGTTACATCAGCTCCTGAAATTTCAAGCGGGTTGCCAGTCAGGCCGTTTTTCAGNCTGAGCCGGGCCTCTTTTCCGTCAGTCTCACGCAGATGGATAAGTATTGTTTTTCCATCATCAGAGGGAGCGGCGCTTACCAGAATTACATTCACAGGCCACCCGTCAATAAATGATCCCTCTGTTTTATCATCCCCGGTACCTTCCCCCGGAAGGATCCTTGTAAGGTAAGGTACTCTTGAGCCCCACCCGAAACGGGATGCATAACTGTCCGAGATATCTCCGGATGTCGTCAGGCAATAGGTCCAGGTATGCCCTCCCCTCTGGTCGGCATTAAAATTTGTGACCCAGTAATTGTTCATCGGCCATGAAAAGAGATGTGTGCTCTGGGGCATAGCCCCGGCCTGGTACCGCCCTGTGTTGATAGCTCCAAACTGCATCAGCGGCATCTCATTGCAACTCATAACAAGTTGTGCCCCTGAATTCCTGACCGCGGTGAAGTTCTGAACTGTGTACCAGTCGCTGGAGGAGCCTTTTATCTGATCTTTGCCGGTTTCGATTATTCCGCCCTGTACTTCGGTAAAATGCTTACCGTCTTTAAGATTGAACGGGAAAGCGATATAAAAACTTTCCGGATCAGTAATGCTTTTTTTTACGATTGAACAGACAATTTCAACCCGTTTTTCAGTATTGTAAAGCCTTATTTCGAATGAATAACCTTTTGGATTGATTGTTGTTTCAGATTCACCGAAAAACCTGATGCTGTTAAAAACAGGACCTTCGGTAACCGAGTCAAACCATATTGTATCAAGCGGAGATCTTTTAAAATCAACAAGCATTTTTCTTTCCATCTGGCTTCTGTTTCCGAGCTGCTCCAGGATAAATTCAGCCATNCCGTATTCTGAATTCCTGTCGACAANTTCAAGGGATAAATCTTTATCTGACCANGATCGGATTGTTCCTTTTGAATAATCAGGGATGATTTTATACCACTTGTTTTCAAGTGATTGCGGTGCTTCCCTGCTAAATTTGCTGTTTTCTCCGTTCAGGGGACGGATCAGGTATTTCTTAAATCCAAATGCGGGAATATCATCAAGCCAAACTGCCCAGTATGTTCCGTCTGAGCGTTCCGACAGAGCCTGAACAGGTACCCTGGTTCCCTTGCTATCGTATATTCCTGCGGTACTCCCCCGCGGTACGATCTGGTGATCAACATAAATCACTGCCTGTCCTGATCTTTTCCAGTTCAGGGTGTTAAAGACAATCAGGGATGGTTCTTTTTCCCTTTTAAACAAGCTTTGCAATAATCCCATCGCATCTTCCCCAAGCGAGGNGGTACGCCGGTTTGCTTCCCACGCATAGGACTCCTTGAGGGCTCTTTGCTCCATGGTCGGCTGGCTGAATGGCTCCCTGACGCTCTCAGAATATCCTGTGGTATGCTCGGTATAAAACATCAGGGCATCATTAACCAGGTCAATTTTATTTTGTGTCCCCACCGGAAGCTTTATGCCTGCAACAGCTGCCATTGAAAGAGCTCCGGTATTTGCTTTGAATGAGGCAGCAGCTTTCCGGGTAACTGATGTCTCTCTTGCCGCCGAACCGAAACCGTCAGTCCACCAGTCAGGCCATGCACCTCTTATTACCGGAAAATCATTTCCGTGTTCTTTTTCCATCTTTCGGAAGAAAAACTCAGTTGTGGTGTTCGAAATTTTAGGCCACTCGAAAACCTCATCCCACTTTTTTATCATTTCACTCGGCAGTGTNGAAGGTGGCGAATTATCTGTCAGATATCCTGATAATTGAATAGCGATTTCATCAAATGGATATTTNAGGGTCTCAAGGTTTTTCAGATATGTAAGCAGGTTGTACTGGAATTTGTTCAGATCACCGTTCTGAATCCCGAAAACCGTATTCCCGGTCATATAATGTTCAGCCCTGAAAGTCAGGATCCTCTTGCCGGACGGTGATTCCCACCAGAACATTGTAGGCTTGTCAAAACAGATAAGCGCACGATGCCCGTGTGTGCCCATGTTCAGGTATTTAATGCCTAGCTGGTTGAAATAATCATTCATACACCAGCCAATTCCGTTTACATCATTTTGCATTGCCAGGGTTACAGGAATGCCGCTGGCACTTATCCTGCCTGCAGCTTTTAGAGAAGCAGCAAGTATTTGTTCGTCAGGGATCTCATCGAAATTGAAATACATGCCGGTAACCTCAATGCGTCCTTCCTTTATGCGNTTGACAAGACGACGGACCTGATCTGCAGGCCGGCATTTCAGAAACTCATCAACCGGCCATGAGGCTTCGCAGGTCCACCTGAATTTTGCATTGTCCGGATAATTATCTGTTGCGTCACAGTAATCAAGAGCATAATCAATATACCTCAGATGTTCCGCTAGTATCTCCGTTTGTGATCTTGTATAACCGATATCAGTATGCGAATGCTGGATAAGATCCACATTCCATTTTCTTACAGGATTCAGGGTAACAACAGTCGACACAGAAAAATTACCGGTAAGAACTTTAAGGTTGATATTTAATGGCTTAAGGACCTCCGGAAGTCCAATGCTGACATTGTTATACCCAAAATTCAAATGAGCATTTGAGACCAGCTTATTGTTGGCATAGATTTTACAGTCAGTCTCTTCCCCGAAATAAAAAATCCCTGCTTCAACAAGCTGAAGTATTGTATTATCTTTCTTTATTAAGGCTGGAAAGGGATTAAGCGTAACTCCGGTTTTAACCTGTTGTTTATAGGTCATGTACCATGAAGTTAAATGTGAAGAGCTGCCTGATACTTTTATCCTGAGAGGTCTTCCCCTGATCAGTTTTGCCGATGGAATCCTCAGAATCATGTATCCGTGGTGATCTCCATTCTGATCGGTCATTAATGAATGAAAACTCAGGCTTGAACCATCATCTGATTCAATGGTCCATTCCTCNCGTCCGTCAGTATTGAAGCCAAACCTGTGTTTCAGATCTGTTGTAAGGTACATCGGGGCGTTTCCTGGACTTGAGCCGATAGCTGCGACCCATATAAATGCCGCATATTTCTTTTTCTCCGTGAGAGAGGGAGCATCAGTTTCCCACTCCATAAAGTCATTGGCGCTTTCGGCCCTGATAATTATGCTCTGCCGGAGCCCGGGAATGAAAGAGTGATAATCAAAATCGGTACCTGATATTTTAGCTGAATAACCATTTACAAGTTCATCCCCTGAATTGATGAATGGCTGTCCCTCCAGCATAAGTACTGAACTAAAAAAAGTCAGTGCAAATAATAAAATCGTATTCTTCATAATCTCTCTATTTCCCTGTTTCCTTATATCCTTATATCCTTATATCCTTATATCCTTATTTCCCTATATCCCTATATCCCTATATCCCTATTTCCCTATTTCCCTTT
>JGI20214J51088_10001312_pt1 | contig 17023 bp, 13 predicted proteins | sample WetSurMetagenome_FD_51088 | JGI IMG/M metagenome (IMG submission 51088) | reverse complement strand
CGGCCGCGCGCGGCGCGCGATGCCAGGCCGACAGCGGCCGGCCGCTGAGCTGCCAGACCTCGAGTGCGCGCTGGATGCGCTGGGCGTCGTTGGGCGCCAGCCGCGCCGCGCTCGCCGGGTCCACACGCGCCAGCTCGGCGTGCAGCGCCGGCCAGCCTGCGACGGCCGCACGCGCGTCGAGCGCGGCGCGCACGGCGGGGTCGGCCGCGGGCATGGCGTCGAGTCCGTCGCGCAGCGCCTTGAAGTAGAGCATCGTGCCGCCGACCAGCAGCGCGAGCCGGCCGCGCGCGTTGATGTCTGCGACGAGCCGCTGCGCGTCGGCGACGAAGCGCGCCGCCGAGTAGGCGTCGGTCGGGTCNAGGATGTCGATCAGGTGGTGCGGCACCGCGGCGCGCTCGGCGGCGCCGGGCTTGGCGCTGCCGATATCCAGGCCGCGGTAGACCAGCGCCGAGTCGACGCTGACGATCTCGACCGGGTGTTCGGCGGCGAAGGCGAGCGCGACCGCGGTCTTGCCGCTCGCCGTCGGCCCGGCCAGGCCGATTGCGCGCTGCGTCAAAGCCGCTGCACCAGCGTCCAGCCGACCAGGCTGGTCGCGAGCGCCCAGAAGCCGACGCCGAGCGCGAAAGGCAGCACGCTGGCGTCGAGCACCTGACCGAGCCAGCTGCCGATCGCAAATGCGGTCAGCGCGAGCACGAAGCCGGCCAGCGCAGACGCCGCGCCGGCACTGCGCGCGAACGGCCCGACTGCACCCGCCTGGCCGCAGGGCTGGTGGATGCCATGACCGAAGCAGTACAGCCACTGCGGCAGCAGCACCGCCCAGACCGCGTGCACGCCGGCGACCGCGAACGCCACCATCAGCGTGCCGCCGGCGAGCGTGAAGCCGGCGCCGCGCCGGACCGCGCCGCGCGCGCCGTGGCGCAGGATCCAGCGCCGGCAAGCCAGCGTGCCAAGCAGATAACTCAGCGATGCGCTCGCCATCACCAGGCCGTAGGTGCCCGGGCTCAGCCCGAGCATGTTCATGTAGACGAAGGACGAGCCGGCGAGCACCGTGAACAGGCCGCCATAGGTGCAGGAGATCAGCAGCGTCCAGGCGACGAAATCGCGCTGGCGCAGGATCTGCGCCCAGGTCGCGAGCAGCGGCGCGAGCCGCGTCGCATGCGGATTGCGGTGGTGCAGTGTCTCGGGCAGCCAGCCGGCGACGAAGGCCAGCGCCGCGGCGCCGACGGTCGCGACGCCGCCCAGCACCGCACGCCAGCCGAAGGCCGCTGCGATCTGCCCACCCAGCGCCGGGCCGCAGGCCGCGATCAGCGCCAGTCCGGACAGCGCCAGCGCCATCACCTGGGCGCCCTCGTGCGGCTCGTACAGGTCGCGCACGATCGCGCGCGCGACGACCACCGCCGCGGCCAGGCTCGCGCCCTGCAGCGCGCGCCACGTGACCAGGGTGCCGATGTCGGGGGCCAGCGCAGCGCCGACGCTGGCCGCGGTGTAAAGCGCGAGCCCGGCGAGCAGCACCGGTCGCCGCCCAGTGCGGTCGGCGACCGGGCCCCAGAACAGCTGGCCCACGCCGAAGGCCAGGATCAGTGCCGCCATTGTCAGCTGCGCGCCGCTCATGGTCGCGTGCAGCGAGCGAGTGAGCAGCGGCAGCGCGGGCAGGTAGACATCGGTGCTGATCGGCTGCAGGCCGAGCAGCAGCGCCAGCGCTACGGCGGCGAACGCATGCGACAGGCGCGGCGCGGGCGCGACGGCGAGGGCGCCCGGGCGCAAAAGCGGATTCATTGGGTCGAGGGTCTCGGGTCGGGCGTTGCGGGCCGCCGGGTCGGCGGGGTCAACGGGGTGAACGGCGGCAGGCCGTCGCGCAGACGAACCAGGCGAGTGCATCCGGGTAGTCGATCGTCATCCGGAACGGCGCGAGCGCGTTGCCGCCGATCGAGCCTTCGACCCGGGCGTCCATCATCTTCGACAGGTAGTCGTGGTAGGCGGCGTCGGGCCGGCGCGTGAACCACACCGGGCCACCGCGGTCGCCGGCGATCACGACCTCGGGCACGCGGATCATCTCGGCGCCGGTGCCGACTTGCGCCCCGCGCACGACCGGCCAGTCCGGGTGCGCCGCGTGCCAGTGATCGAAGATCGACGCGACGACCATGCTCGTCGCCTGCAGGCCGCGCGGCGCGTCGAGCTGCCTTGCCGCGGCCGCGGTGAGCAGCGTCTCGGCGNCCGTGTCGAGCAGCATCGACAGCTGCTGGCCGTCGATCTCGACCACGATGCGCGGGAAGTTGTCTTCACGCCGGCCCTGACGGTCGAACGGGAACCCTAGATTCACGGCGTCGGCGTCGCGCGGGGCCCAGTGCGGCGGATCGAGCAGCAACCTGCGCTGCGGGTAGTCCCAGGTCCAGACATGGTCGCCGAACCAGGCCTGGCCGAGGATGCCGTCGCCCTGCACCGGCCAGCCCGCGAGCTGCCGGTTCGCAGGAATGACGACGAGCGGCCCGGCGGGCGCAGGCAAGCGCTTCGAGACCTTCAGCGATGCCCAGTCGACGGCGCGCGTCTCGGCGCCGAGCTCGGCCTTCAATGCCGGATCGCGGACCTGGGCCGCGCGCAGACCGAGCCGGCGCACCGCATCGGCGCCGATCACGAGCGCGCCGCCGGTGTCGGTGTAGAAGCTCAGCGCGGCGCCGCTGGCGCGCGGCGCCTGCACCGAGACNAGGCCGGCGTCGAAGCGCGCCGGCAGCGCCTGCGGCCNGGCCTGCGCCAGCGCGGCCAGNCCGAGGATCAGCGCGGTCGACAACATTCTTTGGGCTCCTGCTCAGACGAAGCGTTCCTGTTCGCCCAGGTAGCGCCATTGCCCGACCGGTAGCTGACCGAGCGCCACGCTGCCGATGCGCACGCGCTTGAGTCCAAGCACCTTCAGCCCCACGAGTTCGCACATACGCCGGATCTGGCGCTTGCGGCCCTCGCGTAGCACGAAGCGCAACTGGTCTTCGTTCTGCCAGCTCACGCGCGCCGGGCGCAGTGCGTGGCCGTCGAGCTCGAGCCCGTGACGCAGCCGTGCCATCGCTTCGTCGGGCAGGCGGCCCGGGCCGGGGAACTGGACGCGGACGAGGTACTCCTTCTCGACCCGGGTCTCGTCGCCTATCAGCAGCTTGGCGATGCGGCCGTCCTGTGTCAGCACGAGCAGGCCGGTGGAATCGATGTCGAGCCGGCCCGCGGGCGCGAGGTGGCGCAGGTGGCCGGGGTGGAAGTCGAGCCGCGTCGGGTCGGCCTTCCAGCGGTTCGCCGGCGTGACGAGCACCGACGCCGGCTGGTAGCCGTCTTCGGCCTGGCCGCTGACGTAGCCGATCGGCTTGTGCAGCAGCACGGTCACGCGCCGGGCCTGCTGGACCTTGGCGCGCGCATCGATCTCGATCACGGCGTCGGGCCCGGCGCGCTGGCCGAGCACTGCCATCGTGCCGTCGACGCGCACCCACCCGGCTTCGATCCATTCGTCGGCTTCGCGCCGCGACGCGAGGCCGCGCTCGGTGATCAGCTTGGAGACGCGCACACCGTCGGCGGCGGGCTTGGAGAGGTCGGCCATGGCGCCATTGGACCATGGCCCCGCAACCGGGTCGCGCCTCTTGCAAGCGGGCCGCGTTTCGCTACGCTAGCAGCGTCGGCGGCCACCGCTGCGAAGGAGTAACGCGATGAAGCCTGTCTCCGAACTGCTGCGCCAGCGTGACAGCACGCTCTGGCACGTGCATCCCGACGAAACCGTCTTCAGCGCGCTGGAGGTGCTTGCCGAGCACGAGGTCGGGGCGCTGATGGTGATCGAGCGCGGCCAGCTCGTCGGTGTGCTCTCCGAGCGCGACTACACGCGCAAGATCGCCCTGCAGGGGCGCAACTCGAAGACCACCCTGGTGCGCGAGATCATGACGAGCCAGGTCGTTGTCGTCGGCCCGCGCACGCCGACGCGCCAGTGCATGACGCTGATGAGCGAAAGGCGCGTCCGCCACCTGCCGGTGCTCGACGGCGCCACCGTGCTCGGCATGATCTCGGTGCGCGACATCCTCGACGACATCATCGCCGATCACGAGGTCACTATCGCGCAGCTCGAGAGCTACATCCACTCCTAATTGGCATCGGGGCCGGGCTGCGCTCAGCGTCCGCGCAGGAACATCGCGTCGAGCTCCTTCAGCGTAACCTGGCGCCAGGTCGGACGACCGTGGTTGCAGGTGTCGGCACGCTCGGTCGCTTCCATCTCGCGCAGCAGCGCGTTCATCTCCTCGACGCCGAGGCGTCGGTTCGCGCGCACCGCGCCGTGGCAGGCCATCGTCGCGAGCAACTCGTCGCGCGCGCGCTGCACCGCGCGGCTCGTGCCGACGCTGCCGAGCTCGACCAGCACCGCGCGCGCCAGTTCGGCCAGATCGGCCGCGCCGTCGGCGATCGCAGCCGGCCGGCTGCGCAGCACGAGCGTGCCGGTACCGAGCACGCTCAGGTCCAGCCCGAGCGCGAGCAAGGCGTCGCGCTCGGCCTCGGCGGTGGCGATCTCGGCCGCGCTCGCGGCGAAGCCGAGCGGGATCAGCAGCGGCTGAGCCGGCAGCGTCGCGGTGGCGTCTGCGGCGCGCTTGAGGCGCTCATAGACGATGCGCTCGTGCGCCGCGTGCATGTCGACGACGACCAGCCCCTGGTCGTTCTCGGCCAGCACGTAGGTGCCGCCGATCTGCGCGAGCGCGCGGCCGAGCGGCCAGGCGGACGCGGCCGGTGCGACCGGTGCAGGGCCCGCATCGGGCAAGGGTTCGCGCAGCGCGGCCCAGGTCGCAAGGCCGCCACTGCTGCTCGGCGCAGCGGGCGCGGGTGACCAGGGTGCCGTCGCCTCACGTGCGGCCAGCGACAGCGAGGGCTGCCAGGCCGGCGCCGGCGCGGGCTCGACCCCCGCCGGCGGCGCCGGCATGGCGAGTGCGCGCGTCGTCGCGAGCGCGTTCTCGACCGCGTGCCGCACCGCCTGATGCAGCGCGCGGCCGTCGCGGAAGCGGACCTCGATTTTGGTCGGGTGGACGTTGACGTCGACGAGCTCGGGTGCGATCTTCAGGAACAGCGCGTACGCCGGTTGCCGGCTGCCGTGGAGTTGGTCCTCATAAGCGCTGCGCACCGCGTGCGCGATGAGCCGGTCGCGTACGAAGCGCCCGTTTACGAACAGGTATTGCAGGTCGCCGCGCGCGCGCGCGGCCTCGGGTTGACCGACGCGGCCGGCCAGGCTCAGCGGGCCGGTCACCGCGTCGAGCGCGCGGCTGGTCTCGGCGAACTCGGCGCCGAGCACGTCGCGCAGACGCTGCGCCGCGTCGGCGGCGCGCCACTGGGCGACGAGGCGGCCCTCGTGCCAAACCGCGAAGCCGACCTCGGGCCGCGCCAGCGCATGCCGGCGCACCGCCTCGAGCGCATGGGCCAGCTCGGTGGCGTCGGTCTTCAGGAACTTGCGCCGCGCCGGCGTGCTGAAGAACAGCTCCTGCACCTCGACAGTGGTGCCGACCGCGCGTGCCGCTGGCTGCAGCTCGCCGCTGCGCGCGTCCAGACGCAGCGCGTGCGGCGCGGTCGCGGTGCGGCTCGTGATCGCAACCGCGGCGACCGACGCGATCGCCGCCAGCGCCTCGCCTCGAAAGCCCATCGTCGCGACCGACTCCAGCTCGGCAAGCGACGCGATCTTGCTCGTCGCGTGGCGCTTCAGCGCGAGCGGCAGCTCGGCGGCTTCGATGCCGCCACCGTCGTCCTCGACGACGATGGCGCGCACGCCGCCGGCGGCCAGGCGCACGCCGATCTGGCGCGCGCCGGCGTCGAGCGCGTTGTCGACCAGCTCGCGCACGACCGAGGCCGGGCGCTCGACGACCTCGCCGGCCGCGATCTGGCTCACCAGCTCGTCGGGCAGCTCCCGGATCGCGCGGCGCTGGGGCGAGGACAGCACGGCAGTCATCGTTTCATTGTAGAAGTCGAGCCCCAAGGCCCCAGCGCCGCACCGAGGTTGGCTCAACGAACTTGATTGGCCCGAGAATTGCGGCAAGTCTGCGATATTCGGGATGGCGTCCCGCGAGAGAATCATGCTGCCCTTTTTTGCCGAACTGGTGACCGCGACCGACGAGGACCGGCGTGCGTTCGAGACCCACCCGACCGTCGTCGCGGCGGTGGCCGACGGAATGTCCGCCGAGCGCTACCGCGCGCTGCTGCTCGAGCTGTACCACGTGGTCTGGCACTTCAATCCAGTCTGCGCGGCTGCGGCGAGTCGGATGGGCGACGCGTTCGCCGGGCTGCGCTACTTCCTCTACGAGCACATGCACGAGGAGTCGGGCCACGAGGTCTGGGTGCGCAACGACCTCGAGGCCGTCGGCGTCGCGCCGGAGGCCACGCGTGCCCATGCACCGAGCGCGGACACGCTGGCGCTCAACGGCTACAACTACTGGGCCGCCGATCGCCGCCACCCGTGCAGCGCTCTGGGCATGCTCTATGCGCTCGAGGTCATCGCGTCGGTTTACGGTGGGTCGTTCGCCTCGGCGATCCGCGAGTCGCTGCTGCTCGACGGCGATCGCGGTGTCTCGTTCATCGACTCGCACTCGACGATGGACGCGCAGCACATGGCCGAGCTGCGCAAGATCCTGAACACGCTGAAGGACGCGGCGGCACAGGCGGCGGTAGTCGAGTCGGTGCGCGTCAACTTCCATCACTTCACGCGCATCATCGAAGCCGTATGACGCCCCGGGCGCCCGACCGATGAACGCACCCGAACGAAGCGGCGGCGGGGTCGCTGCGCTGCTCGGCCGGCCGTACAAGACGTTCCGGCTCGAATGGAGTTCGGACTTGCGCCTGCTGCGCGTACGCACCTGCGTGCGGCCGATCCAGTGCTACAGCCTGGCGGCGATGAGCGAGCTGCAGCTGATGCTCTCGGACATCAGCGCCAACCCCGGGCTGGTGCGCCACTTCGTGATGACCTCGGACGTGCCCAAGGTCTTCAATTTCGGTGGTGACCTGGCGCTGTTCGTGCTGCTCGTGCGCGCCGGTGACGTCGACTCGCTCAAGCTTTACGGCCGTCTCTGCGTGGACCTGGTCTGGTGGATGGAGAACGCAGCTCACCAGGGCATCCATACCACCGTGCTGGTGCAGGGCGACACGCTGGGCGGCGGGCTCGAATCGGTGCTGCCGTTTCACAAGGTGATCTTCGAGCGCAGCGCGCAGGCCGGCTTCCCCGAGGTGCTGTTCAATCTGTTCCCCGGCATGGGGGCCTGGGACTTCACGATCCGCAAGGCCGGCTTCGCGGTCGCCAACGAGATGATCCTGTCGGGCCGTCTGTACAGCGCCGACGAGCTGTTCAGCCGCCGCCTCGTCGACGTGGTCGTCGACGACGGCGCCGGCGAGGCGGCGATCGAGCAGACGCTGCGCGAGGTCGATCCGCGCATGCGCGGCACACTCGCCGCATTGCGCGCGCAGCGCCTGGCCGCGCCGATCCGGCTCGAGACATTGCAGGCCATCGTCGACCTCTGGGCTGACGCGGCGATGCAGCTCACCGACCGCGACCTGCGCCTGATGGAGCGCCTGGCGCGCGCACAGGCACGCAAGGCCGGCGGCGCCGACGAGGGCGCGGTCGAGGAGATCAAGCGCCTCGAACTCGAGAACGCCTGGGGCGAGCGCCGTTCGGGGGCCGAGCGCCGCGAAGAACAGGGCGATCGGCGCACGCCGACACAGTCCTGATCCGGACGCGCCGGCCGCCGCGCCTATTGGCGCGCCATCTCGGCGTTGCCGATCGCGGTGCCATCGAGTTCCTGCTGCGGCGCGAGCGTCATGGTCACCTTGAACAGCCGACCATTGAATTCGAACGGCGCGGCGTAATGCGAGACCGGGCTCGCGCGGTCGCGGCCGATGTCCAGCCCGGACCATGAGATCAGCGAGGTGAAACCCGCCTTGAAGACGATCTCGCCAACGGGCTCGGCATCGATCCACAGGCTGCCGCTGCGGCGCGACGGCACGGTCACGCGGCCCAGGCCGGGCAGCGGCTGCGTCTGCACCATCGGGCCGAGCTGCATCCGGAAGCCCAATCGCTGCCGGCCCGGCGGCACTGGTCGATCGGAACGAACGATCTGGTGCAGGCCGCCGATGTTGAGGTCGTGCACCAGATGCCCGCCCTGCAGGTACAGGCTGTAGCCCGAGGTCGCGTCGCCATGCGCGACGAGCACGCCTTCGGCACCACCGGCAGGAATCTCGACCTCGGCCTCGATCCGGTAACTGCGCGCGCGCACGTCGGGTGCGACGTCGGTGGGCAGGTGGCCCATGCCGGCGTGGAACACAAAGGTCGAGCGCGCGCCCTGGCTGCGGCGCGCGTTCTCGGCGAAGCGCGCACCGAAGCGCTCGTCCAGCGGCAACACCTGGTTCGCCTCGGCCTCGCGCCACCACGAGGCCTTCATCGCCGCCAGACGTTCGGGCTCGGTGGCGGCGAGATCGTGGTTCTCGGCGAAGTCGCGCTCCAGGTGGTAGAGCTCCCAGCGGTCCGCGTCGAAGGGCGTGCCGGGGGGATGGAAGGCCACCGCCTTCCAGCCGTCGGCCCACAGGCCGCGGTGGCCGAACATCTCGAAGTACTGCGCGGCAGTGCGCCCGGGCGCGGACGCGTCGTTGAGCGTGGCACGCAGGCTCTGGCCGGTGATGGGCAGTTGCGCGACGCCGGCGACCTGCGCCGGCGGCGTCACTCCGCACAGGTCGAGCAGCGTCGGCAGCAGGTCGCTCGCGTGGCAAAAGGGATGGCGCAACTCGCCGCGCGCCGGGATCCCGCGTGGCCAGGCCATCACGAGCGGGTCGCGGATGCCGCCGCCGTGTGTATTCTGCTTGTAGCGCTTGAGCGGCGTGTTGGCCGCCATCGCCCAGCCGTGCGGGAAATTCGAATGCGTATCCGGGCCGCCGATCTCGTCGATGCGCCTGAGCTTTTCGGCCATGTCCTCGGGGCGCAGGTTGTACGGCCCCATCGCGTTGACGTATCCGAGCGGCCCGCCTTCCTGGCTCGCGCCGTTGTCCGACAGTACCAACACCAGCGTGTCGTCGTCCTGACCGCTGTCATGCAGGAACTGCATCAGGCGCCCGATCTGCTCGTCGGCATGTTCCAGCATTCCGGCGTAGGCCGACTGCAGCCGCGTGAATACGCGGCGCTCGGCCTCGCCCAGCGCATCCCAGGCCGGCACGCCGTCGTTGCGCGGCGGCAGTTCGGTGTCCGCCGGCACCAGGCCGAGCGCCTTCTGGCGCGCCAGGCGCTGGCTGCGCTCGACGTCCCAGCCGCGTGCGAACGTCGCATCGTAGGCGCGGATCAGGTCCTGCGGGGCCTGGTGCGGTGCGTGGCACGCGCCGAAGGCCAGCCAGAGCAGCCACGGTGCGTCGGGTGCATCGGCACGGTGGTCGGCGAGCATGCGGATCGATTCGTCGACCAGGTCGGCGCTCAAGTGGTAGCCGGTCGCGAACGTGCCCGGCGCATCGACGTGGGTGTTGTCGCGCACCAGCTCGGGCGCGTACTGGTCGGTCTCGGCATCCATGAAGCCGTAGTAGCGGTCGAAGCCACGCCCCAGCGGCCAGCCGTCGTAGGGACCCGCCGGGCCGGTCTGCGTGAGCGGCGTGACGTGCCACTTGCCGACCATGTAGTTGCGCCAGCCATGCGGGCGCAGCATCTCGGCCAGCGTGCCCGCGGCAGGGCTGATCTTGCCGCGGTAGCCGGGGAAGCCGCTGTCAAAGTTGGCCAGGCAGCCCATCCCGACGGCATGGTGGTTGCGTCCGGTGAGCAGCGCGGCGCGCGTGGTCGAGCACATCGCCGTCGTGTGGAAGCCGGTGTAGCGCAGGCCCTGCGCGGCGAGCTTGTCGATGTGCGGCGTGCGGATGGGCGAGCCGTAGCAGCCGAAGTCCGAGAAGCCGACGTCGTCGAACAGCACGAGCAGGATGTTCGGGGCGCCGGGTGGGCGCCGCGGCGGCGCCGGCCAGTGCGGCCTGGACTCGGCGACGGTGCGGCCGATGCGTGGTGCGGCATCCTGGCCTCGTTGCGTGTTCGGCATGGTCGCTGTCCTCAGGTTCGCGCCTCGGCACGGATCAGATCGGCTGCCTTCTCGGCGACCATGATCGTCGGCGCGTTGGTGTTGCCGCCGACCAGTGTCGGCATCACGCTGGCGTCGACGACACGCAGCCCTTGCACACCTCGCACGCGCAGCTGCGGGTCGAGCACGGCGTTGTCGTCGCTGCCCATGCGGCAGCTGCCCACCGGGTGGTAGATCGTGTCGCAGCGGGCGCGCACGAAGCGCTCGATCGCCGCGTCGTCACCGGTCTCGGGCTCGTCGTGCAGCGGCCGACCGGCGCGCGGCGCCAGCGCCTCGGTGTCGAGCAGTGCCCGCGTGGCGCGATAGGCGCGTACCAGCGTCGCGACGTCGTCGGGGTGGCCCAGAAAGTTCGGGTCGATCAGGGGCGCGACCTGCGGGTCCGGCGACACCAATCGCACGCTGCCACGCGCGCGCGGGCGCAGCACGCAGGCGTGCAGGCTGAAGCCGTGGCCGCGGTGGCGCCGCCGCCCGTGGTCGTCGACCATCGCGATCACGAAATGCCATTGCACATCGGGCCGGGGCAGCGTGGGCAGCGTGCGCAGGAAGCCGCCGGACTCGGAGAAGTTGGTCGTCAGCAGCCCACGCCGCTCGCGCCCGTAGAGCCGCCATTGGCGCCAGAGGTGGAGCAGCCCGCGGGCGCTGTTGCCGAACAGGCGCAGATCGGTCTCGCGGCGCGAGATCAGGCAGTCGGGGTGGTCCTGCAGGTTGGCGCCGACCGCGGGCCGGTGCACGCGCGTCGCGATGCCCAGGCGCTGCAGTGCCGCGCCGTCGCCGATGCCCGACAACATCAACAGCTGCGGGCTGCCGAACGCGCCGGCAGCGACGATGACCTCGGCGCGCGCCGTCAGCGTGCGCAGCGTGCCCGCCTGCTCGATCTCGACCGCGCTCGCGCGCGTGCCGTCGAACACGATGCGGCGCGCGTTCGCCGACGTGATCACCTCGAGGTTGGGGCGCGCGCGCGCCGGCTCCAGGTACGCGCGCGCCGCGCTGCAGCGTTCGCCGCCGTGCTGTGTGAGGTCGAACAGGCCGACGCCGTCCTGCACCTCGCCGTTGAAGTCATCGTTCAGCGCGTACCCGCACTCGACCGCGGCGTCGAGGAAGTGACGGTTGAAGTCGCTCGGCGACCGCGGCGCCGAGACCTTGAGCGGGCCGTCGGTGCCGTGCCAGCGGGCGTCGGCACCGGGNGTGGTGTGGCCTTCGGCGCGGCGGAACCAGGGCAGCACCTCGTCGTGGCTCCAGCCCGGGCAGCCNGCTGCGGACCAGTCGTCGTAGTCGCTGCGGTGGCCGCGGATGTAGACCATCGCGTTGATCGACGAGCTGCCACCCAGCACCTTGCCTCGCGGCTGGTAGCCGCGCCGGCCGTTCAGACCGGGCTGCGGCACGGTGTCGAAGGCCCAGTTCAGCCGCCTCGTCGGCACGGTGCCGACGAGGCCGGCCGGCACCGTGACCCAGCGCGTCGCGTCGCTCGGGCCTGCCTCGACCAGCGCCACGCGCCGGTGCGGGTCCTCGCTCAGCCGGCCGGCCAGCACGCAGCCGGCCGAACCACCGCCGATGATCACGTGGTCGAATTCGTTGGTGTCCATGTGGGCTCCGCGCGGTCGGCTCAGACTGGCCAGGGTGCGGCGTCGACGACCGGAAAGCTGCCCTCGAAGCGGTCGAGCAGGCCGAAGAACTGCGCCAGCAAGGGGATATGCCCGTCCAGCCTCAAGCGGCCGTCGGCCAACGCCTGCGGTGGTGCCAGGTGCTGCTGCAAGATCGCGTCCAGCGTCGCGCGGTCGGTCGTGATCCGCAGCGCGGCCTCGCCCGGCGAGTCCAGGCGCAGGCTGCTCAACGCGCCGTTGGAGAGCACGCCGAGCCAGTGCTCGCCGCTGTCGCTGAAGTGCCAGCCGAGCGCGAACTGCAGGCCGCGGGCGCGCGGCGCGTTCACGCGCACGGCGAGCGCGTCGAACAGCAGTTCGTTGCTCAGCGCGCCCATCAGCGCCTGGCCGGCCACGCCCTGCGCCGTCGGCGGGCCGTCGCGGTACTCGCGCGCCGCAAGCAGATAGGCGTTGCGCCAGGTCGCCGACTCGGCCTGGAAGCCCATCTGCTCGAGCGCCGACGCGGCCAGCTCGCGCGCCGCGCGGTTCTCGGGCTCGGCGTAGACCAGATGCTTCATGACCTCGGCGACCCAGCGGAACTCCCCGCGCTCGTGGTCGGCGCGCGCGCGCTCAAGTACCGCATCGGCGCCGCCCATGTAGTCGACGTAGCGGAGTGCCGCGGCGACCGGCGGCAACGCATGCAGGTTGGCGGGATGGGCGTCGTACCAGCTCAGGTAATGCTGGACGACAGCCTTCACGTTGTGCGAGACGGTGCCGTAATAGCTGCGGCCGTGCCAGCGCCGCGTCAGCGCCTCAGGCAACTGCAGTCCCTCGGCGATCTCGGCCGCCTTCAGGCCGTGGCTCATCAGGCGCACCGTCTGGTCGTGCAGGACGCGGTACAGGTCGCGCTGCTCGGCGAGGAAACGGCAGGCGCGCTCGCGGCCCCAGGTCGGCCAGTGGTGCTGCGCGAGCACGACTTCGGTACGCGGTCCGTACCGGTGCAGGGCCTTGTGCAGGTACTTGGACCACGCGAGCGCGTCGCGCACCTTGGCGCCGCGCAGCGGGCACAGGTTGTGCAGCGTGTGGGTCGCGTTCTCGGCCAGGTTCAGCGCGCCCTCCGACGGAACGAACAAGTGCATCTCAGCGGGCGCCTCGGTCTCGGGCGTGAGCTGGAACTCGATCTCCACACCGTCGATCACGTGCACTTCGTGCTCGGCCTCGATGTAGCGGGTCGGGGCGATCAGCCCGGGCCGGCCCAGAGGCAGGGTCTTGCCCAGGCCGGCGTCGACCTGTCCATCCACGCCCTTGGGTAGCGTGTGGCCGAACTGGAACTGCGCGCGCCTCGCCATCGCGACGCCGCCGATCACGTTCTCGGCCACCGCGTGGTGCATGAATCCGGCGGGCGCGATGATCTGCACGCGGCCGGCGCGGACGTCGGCCTCGCTCACGAGGCCGTGCACGCCGCCGAAGTGGTCGGCATGGCTGTGGCTGTAGATCACGGTGTGCAGCAGGCGCTCGCCGCGGTGCCGCCGGTAGAGCGCGAGCGCGGCGGCGGCGGTCTCGGCGCAGGTCAGCGCATCGAGCGCGACGACGCCGTGCCCGGTCTCGATGAAGGTGATGTTGGCGATGTCCAGTCCGCGCACCTGGTAGATGCGCTCGGTCACCTTGAACAGGCCGTGCTCGCGGTTCAGCCGCGCCTGGCGCCATAGGCTGGGGTTGACGGTGTCGGGTGCCTTTTCGTCATCGAGGAAGCCGTAGGCGCGCAGGTTCCAGACGCTGGCGCCATCGGCGCGCCGTACCTCTGCGTCGGGCAGGCTGGCGATGAAGCCGCGCCGGGCATCCTCGAAGTCCTGCACGTCGTCCGGCGGCATCTGGCTCGCGACCAGGCGCTGGAAGTCGACCGTGGCCGGGTGCGCGCAGCGGGGGAGGGTGCTCATCGTCGGTCTCCTACTGCCAGCGCAGCAGCCAGCGCTCCAGCCGCGCCATGCCCTTGGTCACCAGCATGCCCAGGCCGGCGAGCAGGAACAGCAGCGCCATCACGCCGTCCATGTTGAAGTTCGATTGCAAGTAGGCGAGCGTTTGCCCGAGCCCGTGCTCGGCGGCGATGATCTCGGCGCCGACGACGCCGAGCATCGAGAAGATCAGCCCCAGGCGCAGCCCGGAGAAGATCACCGGCACCGCCGAAGGCAGCGTGACCTTGAAGAACAGCTGACCCGGCGTCGCGCCGAGCGAGCGGCTCAGCGTCAGGAAGTCCTGCGGCACGCCGCGGATGCCGGCCACGGTATTGCCAAGCACGATGAAGAACGACAGGCTCGTGCCCATTGCGATCTTCGAGCCGATGCCCAGGCCGAACCAGAGCAGGAACAGAGGCGCGAGCGCGAAGCGCGGCATCGCGTTGACGACCGTCAGGTAGGGATCCATCGCACGTTCCAGCGCTGGCCACTGGGTGAACGCCAGCCCCAGCGCTACCGCGGCGACGCTGCCGAGCACNAACGAGAGCAGTGTCCCGGCGACGGTGTAGCCGAGGTCGCGCCAGAGGCTGCCGTCGACGAAGAAGCCGCGCCACAGGTAGGCGACGATCTGCGACGGCTGGCCGAACAGCGTGCGGTCGAGCCAGCCGGCGCGGCTGCCCCACTCCCACGCACCGAAGAACAGGATCAGGAAGACCAGGTGCTTCAGCCCGCGTCGCGTGCGCGCGCTCATGCCGCTGCTCCTTCGGAGATCCGGATGCCGAGTTCGAGCTGTTCCCAGACCTGGGAGTACAGCGCCAGGAACGCCGCGTCGCGCTGCAGGTCGCGCACGTGACGGGGGCGCGCGAGCGAGATCGGCATGTCGGCGACGATGCGCCCGGGGCGCGCGCTCATGACGACCACGCGGTCGGCCAGAGCGACGGCCTCGGCCAGGTCGTGCGTGATGAAGACCACCGTGCGGCGGGTGCGCTCCCACAGTTCGAGCAGCAGGTCCTCGAGCTGGATCTTGGTCTGTGCATCCAGCGCACCGAAGGGCTCGTCCATCAGCAGCGCCTGGGCGTCGAGGCAGAAGCCGCGCGCAAGCGCGCAGCGCTGGCGCATCCCGTGCGACAAGGCCTTCGGGTAAGCGTCGGCGAAGCGCTCCAGCCCGACCTGGCTCAGCGCCTGGCGGGCACGCTCGCGGCGCTCGGCCGGCGCAACGCCGCGCAGCTCCATGCCGAAGCAGACGTTGTCCAGCGCGGTGCGCCACGGGAACAGGCAGTCGCGCGCCATCGTGTAGGTCACTCGCGGACTGCCGGCCCGCGGCGGCGCGCCGCCGATCGTGACGTGACCGCGCTGCACCGGCAATAGGCCGGTCAGGTGGTTCAGGATCGTCGTCTTGCCGCAGCCGCTGGGGCCGACGATGGCGACGAACTGCCCGCTTTCAATCTCGAGATTGACGTTGTCGACGGCGAGGACCTGGCCGCCGAAGTCGACGCTCAAGTCGCGAATCGAGATGGCGGCCATCACCGGCGCCTATTCGTTCGGGGCCCGGTCCCAGACGAGGTCACTCACCGTGGGCAGTGCGGCGAGCTGTTTGGTCTCCTTCAGGTATACGAGCGTGGCCTTCACGGCATCGCGGTCGACGCTCGCCTTGAAGGTCCCCGACTCGATGCCGAGCTCAAAGGTGCGGCGCGCGATCAGCTCGCCGTGCGGCATGTCGAACTTGAAGTATTCGGACGAGATGCGCAGCACCTCGGCCTCGTTCGCCGGGTCGTCAACGAAAGCCGCCGCCTGCTGCGAGACCTTCAGCACGGCTTGCGCGACGTCGGGATGGCGGGCGATCTCGTCGGCGCGCATCACGAGGCCGGTGCCGGCGCCGTACATCGCCTTCAACAATGCCGGTCGCGTTGCCGTCGCGCCGCGGTACAGCACCTTGCAGAGCTTCGACAGCTCGCACATCGTGCCCGAGGGCTCCCAGCTGACGATCGCGTCGACCTGGCCCGCCCGCAGCGCAGCGAACGCGGTGTTCGGTGCGCCGACGGCGACGTAAGTCACGTCGTCGGCCTTCAACCCGGCCTGCTGCATCAGGAACGAGAAGAACGACTCGGTGGCCGACCCGCGCGCGACGACGCCGACCTTGAGCCCCTTCANGTCCTGCATCTCGTCGGGGTAGCCCTTNGCCTCGTTCGGCAGCACCAACTTGCTGGCGACGTCGATCTGGAAGATGTTCGACACCGCTGAGCCAACCACGGTGCGCAGCTTGGCGCCGCGCTGAACGGCCGCGGCGACGACCTCGATCGGCGTCTGCGCGACGTCGATCGAGCCGCCGATCAGCGCCTGCAGCCCGAGCGGCGCGGCCGGAATCATGCGCAACTCGCAATCGATGCCGGCTGCCTGGCACCAGCCCTTGCTGCGCGCGACGCGGATCAGCAGATTGCCATGCCCGGGGTAGTCCTGGAAGCGCACGGTTGCGGCCTGAGCCTGCGCGCCGGTCGGCAGCGCCAGGCCCGCAGCAAGAGCCAGAACGATGGACAGTGTCGCGATCGGGCGTCGGTTCATATTGGTCTCCTTCTCTGTTCGGTCCGCAGGTTCAGGGCCGGCGGGTTCGCGTCGTGGCTGCGCATGGCAGCGCGAGATAGGCGCACAGCGCGGCGACGAGCTGATCCCGAAGCGCGGCATCGTCCAGATGCAGCGGCCCGGGGTCGGTGAGGACGGCGTTGATCAGCACGCCCTGAAGCATCTGGTGCGCGAACTGGAGCCGGGCTCGTGCGGCCTTGCTGCGCCAACCGGCCCGGTGCGCCATCGCCTCGACCAGCTGCTCGCGACTGCGGTCACGCATACGCACCAGCGGTGTCGCGGCGACGGCCTCGGGTGAAAGGCGGCGCAGGTCCAGCACCGCGGCAGCGTAAAGGCCGCGGTGGACGCTGAAGGAATGAAGCACGAGCTCGACCCATGCGGCGACGAATTCGCTCGCGCTCTCGTCCATGCGCTCGGGTGCGGCGAAGAAGGCGTCGGCGCGTTGCTGCATCAGCTCGGCGACCAGGCCGAGCAGCACGTCGAAGTAGGCGTCCTTGGTATGGAAGCGCGTATAGAAGGTGCCGGTCGAGCAGCCGATTGCGGCGGCGATGTCGCCGACCGTGACGTCGGCCCAGTTGCGCGTGGCGGTCAGGCGCAAGCCGGCTTCGAGCAGCGCCTGCTGTCGATCGCGTCCGCGCTGCTGCCGCGGCGTTGCGGCCAGCCGCACGGGCAGATCGGCGGCAGCGAGCGCGCGCAGGTTCGGGCCGGTCAAGCGGCATCCCCACGGGCGTGGGGACCCGAGATCGATAAACATGAACATGACGTCATGTTCACAGTCTAGGAGCTGCCGACGGCTCCGGGGCTGGGGAAAACGAGGGTCGGCCGCGTTGAAGATGCCGGCCAG
>JGI20214J51088_10001309_pt1 | contig 17045 bp, 20 predicted proteins | sample WetSurMetagenome_FD_51088 | JGI IMG/M metagenome (IMG submission 51088) | reverse complement strand
AATATTGTAAGGACAGCAATAGAAGCTTTAGCCGCGGTAATCGGCGGGACACAAAGCCTGCATACGAATTCTATGGATGAAACACTTGCATTGCCATCCGATAAAGCCGTAAAAATAGCATTAAGGACACAGCAGATAATTGCATACGAGCATGGTGTAATTAACGTAGCCGACCCGCTCGGAGGAAGTTATTACATTGAAAAACTTACTGACGATATTGAAAATGAAGCAGAAAAATATTTTGAAATGATTGATTCTCAGGGCGGAGTAATAAACTGCATCGAGAATGGATTTTTCCAGAGAGAAATTGCAAATTCAGCATATATTTATCAGCAGGAACTTGATAAAAAAGAAAAGATTGTTGTAGGAATGAATGAATTTATCGAAGATAATAAAAAGATTGATATTCCGATTTTGCAGATAACTAAAGAGGTAGAAGAACTTCAGGTTAAAAGAATTAAAGAAATGAAATCATCAAGAAATCAGAAAGAAGTGGATACCGCATTAGCTGAACTGAAAAAATCTGCTAAGGATGGAACAAATCTAATGCCGTCAGTATTAGAATGTGCACGTAAGTATGTGACGGTCGGAGAAATGTGCGGGAAGTTGAAGGAAGTTTTTGGAGTTTATGAAGAGCAGGCGGTCTTTTAAATTTAAATTTAAAATTTTAAATTTAAAATTTAAAAAGGAATAAAATCACTGATTACACTGATTAGTGAACATTCCCAATCAGGGGATTAGGAATGAGGAGTATCACTGATTAAAATGATTAAACTGATTAAGCTGATAATAAGTCAGCGGATGAATATATTATTACCAAAAGCAGTCAGCGGATGAATATATTTTAGTTTGAATTTTTCTTATTTCATTTTTATTCATATTTGTTTTTTCTAATTTCTGTGAAATAATTATTCCTGACAAAGTATATGAATTTTATCAAGTTAATAAGACCAAGACAATGGATTAAGAATTTTTTCTGTTTTGCTCCTATCTTATTTGCCGGGCAATTATTAAACCAAGAACTTTTCACAAAAAACATAATCGCATTCTTTGCATTCTGCGGAGTATCGAGTTGTGTTTATATAATAAATGACATCATTGACAAGGAAGCAGATAAAGTTCATAAGAAAAAAAGATTCAGACCTATAGCTTCGGGTGAAGTATCGGTAAAACAGGCATTCATTCTATTAATTGCCGTAATCGTTGTTACTATTTTTATTACATCGTTTACAAATTTATATTTCATTATTACCGTTTCAATTTATTTCCTGATAAATATTTTATATTCAGTAAAGGTCAAGCATATTGTTATACTTGATGTATTTTTTATTTCACTCGGATTCATGCTGAGAGTGATTGGAGGAGGAGCTGCAATACAGGTTTCGCTTTCAAGCTGGATGATTTTGACTGCAATTTTTATTTCTCTATTCCTGGCAATATCAAAAAGGAGAGCCGAGTTATCACAAATCGAACAGGAAAATCTTGATTTACAAAGAAAGGTTTTGAACTATTACGGTATAGATTTTACAAACCAGATGAATACTATTGCAGCAACGGGAACGATAATCTGTTATGCACTTTATACTGTTTCAGAAAAAGCTGTTTCAACCTTTCACACGGAAAATTTAATTTATACAACTCCATTTGTGATATACGGAATATTCCGTTATCTCTATTTAATTCACAAAAAAAATCTTGGTGAAAGTCCGACACAAATTGTCACTAAAGATATACCAATTATGCTGAATACTTTAGCATGGCTAATTGTTTCAATTTTTATCATTTATAAAGATAAGTTCTTGCATAAGTAAGAATTGAGAAGAACAAATCAGACATTCATAAATTCCTTAAAAGAATATAAACCCGAAGCAATATTATTTACCGTTTCAATTTTCTGGGGTCTGACTTTCCCTTTAATAAAAATTGTTCTTAACGATGTTTCTCCCAATGCACTTGTGTTTTCGAGATTTCTTCTTACAATTTTATTCTTTTTCATTTTTTTCGGTAAACAGATAAAAAATATTAAATTCGAAGGTTTCAAACACGGGTTAATACTCGGAGTATTTCTATTCATAGGATTTTTATCACAGACAATAGGATTGAAATACACTACTGCTTCAAAATCTGCTTTTATTACAGGAATAAACATTGTTTTAATTCCTTTTGTGCAATTTGTTATCATCAGAACAAAACCAAATTTTGGAAACATAATAGGTGTTGCCATTGTAATTATAGGTTTATTTTTCCTTACGGAAATTAAATATTCTTCAATCAATATCGGGGATATGTTCACTTTAATATGTGCGGTTGCCTTTGCCTTTCATATTGTCTTTCTCGATAAATTCTCAAGAAAATCCGGGGCTGTAAGTTTGGTTTTCGGTCAGTACATCACCATGTTTTTTTTAAGTTTGTTATCTATNATAATTTTTGAAAACATTTTACTNAAAGATTTCGTTTTCAGGATTAATAACACAACAATACTAATAATTATTTTCACTGCTTTTTTCTCTACGTTTCTTGCGTTTTATTTAGCAATTAAATATCAAAAATTTGTTACACCGGTAAGAGCGGGATTAATTTACAATATGGAACAAGTATCTGCTGTTATCAGTGCATATTTTATACTTAATGAAATTATGAATTTTAACCAAATAGCAGGTGCTGTATTTATCACAATAGGTTTAATAATTTCCGAAATATTCACTAAATTTAAATATGAAAGAATTAATAAAGGTAACAGTTAAAGGTTTCGTACAGGGTGTCGGATACAGATATTTCTGTTATAAAAAAGCAAAATCCTGTGGAATAAAAGGATATGTGAAAAATCTTTTTAATGGTGATGTTGAACTTGAGATAGAAGGTGATAAAGGAATTTTAAATGATTACATAAAAGAATTAAAAATAGGTCCTGTTGGTTCTGTAGTAAATTCCGTATATACCGAGCGATTGATAAGCACTGAAAAGTATAAAGATTTCAATATCATTTAATCAAATATACTTGTTTATTTTATATATAAGTGATATTATTACAAATATTTTTGATATTAAAACTTGAAAATGAGCAATAAAAAAATATTAATTTCAGCAATATTATTAATTGTTACTACCTGTGTCTATTCACAAAGTAATACTACATATAATTTTTTGAAACTTGATGCAGATGCACGCTCATCGGCAATGGGCGGAAGTACAGTGTCCATGGTAAATGATATTAATGCTTTTTATTATAATCCTGCAAGTTTAGGAACCATACAGAATACGCAAGGTTCAGTAGGTTTTTTTAAATATTTACTCGATATAAATTCAGGAAATGCTGCATACACTCAGAAATATAAAGATTTAGGTTATTTTGGAGTCGGTATAAGATATTTCAATTACGGCACATTCGATAAATATGACGAAGAATCCAATAATATAGGTACATTCAATGCAAATGACCTGGCAATAACGCTCGGATATGCAAATAATTATCAGGGCAATCTCAGTTACGGGGCAAGTCTTAAATTCATATATTCTAACATAGACGTTTATCATTCAACTGCAATCGCAGCTGATTTAGGGTTGCTCTATCAAATTCCGGAAAAGAATATTACACTGGGATTAAGTCTTCTGAATTTAGGTACTCAAATATCAAAATATGCGGGAACAAAGGAAGACCTGCCTCTGGATTTAAGATTAGGCTTCAGTAAAAGGTTAGAATATCTCCCACTAACTTTTTATTTTTCACTGACAAATCTCAATGAAGAGAAAGACAAATTCATAGATAGGTTTAAGAACATTAAAGTTGGCGGTGAGTTGAATATGAGTGATGATATAGTTTTAAGAATCGGTTACAATAACCAACAACGACAGGATTTAAAAACAGGAAGCACAACCGGGCTTGGAGGATTTTCCGCCGGTTTAGGAATTAATATATACGAAAAGTACAGAATAGATTATGCTTTTAATTCTATGGGAAAAATAGGTGCTACACACAGATTTAATGTGGGCTTCATTTTAAAATAGATTTATCTTAATACCTTCCTGCCTGATTTTTTGAGATAATTTTTCTATTTCCAGCAAGGTATTATTCATATTTTTAAAGAATTCATCATCATAAATAAATTTCCCCAAGCCGCTTTTTCTTAATTGAATATCAGAAGTTATTACGTTAATACTCGATACAAGACTATCAACTTTTGCCGTTAATGTCTGTATTTGCGAAAATGTTTTTTTAAACTCAGGACTATTATCATTAATCAATCCACTTACGTTATCAAGTGTATTACCTGCTTTATCTGTCAGGTTTCTAAGAGAAACCCGGTTTTCTTTTACCAATAAATTCAGGTTTCTTGATGTAACTTCAAAATTCGATAATGTGCTTTTCAGGTTTTTCTGCATGTTTTTGTCGCCGATAATATCATTCAAATTTGCCAGTGATTTATTAATATTATCATTTGTATTCCCGAATTTTGAAATAAGCTCTTTCAACAAGTCAGATATAGCTGTAGCATTTTTCATTATTGCTCCGACATCACCTACAGTTGAACCGTAAAGTGGTTTTTCCAAATCCGCTTCTTCAGGTGATTTTCCGGGTGAAACGAATAACTGTTTACCTCCCATTAATTCCGTCATCACTACTTCTATTTTATAGTCTTTTTTCAATTTTATATTTTTATCCAGGGAAAAAAGAATTGCTACGGAATCACCTTCGAGCATAATTTCTTTGACTTTCCCTTTCCGTACTCCATTGACATTGACCGGGTCACCAACATTTAACCCGCTGACATTATTAAAATATGCTTTATAATCAGTTAAATCCTTGCCAATCATACATCCTTTTGCCCAAAATAATACAGATATTATTATTGCAATGGCAATAAAAACAAAAATACCAACTTTTAATTCAGAAAACTTTTTTTCTGACATAATTTTAATATTTTGAAATTTCGAGAATTTTATATTTAATTGTTCCCGTACCGACATCTATATCCACAATTTCTCCAACTTTCTTACCAAGCAGGCTATTACCCAGCGGTGAAACTGCAGAAATTTTATCCAATTCAAAATCAGCTTCTTCGGGGGAAACAAGAGTAAATTTTATTTTTTCTTCATTAGTTAAATCCTGAACAACAATATTTGATAATATATATACTTCATCATCAGGCATATCTTCCGGAGCGATAATCTTAACTCTCGATAATAAATCTTGGAGCTTTCCGATTTTCATTTCAAGATGAGCCTGAGCTTCTTTTGCAGCATCATATTCCGCATTTTCACTTAAATCACCATGGCTACGTGCTTCTGCTATTTTTTCGGCAATTATTTTTCTTTCAGTTGTTTTCAGGTCTCTCAATACATTTTCGAGTTCTACCAACCTATCTCTTTTCAGATATACTGTTTGCTGCATAATTTATTTAAATATTTTATTATTTCGATTTAGATTTAGTTAATAATATCATATGTCCTAATTTATCTCTTTTAGTCTTAAGATAAAATTCATTATCAGGATTTGAAGGAATTTCAATAGGAATCCGTTCAACAACTTCAAGACCGTAAGCACTTAGCCCGATAATTTTCTTTGGATTATTTGTTAATAACTTTATTTTTCTAACTCCTAAATCCCTTAGTATCTGAGCTCCAATTCCATAATCTCTTAAATCAGGTTTGAATCCAAGCTCAAGATTTGCTTCAACAGTATCTTTACCTTTTTCCTGTAACTGATAAGCTTTCAACTTATTCAAAAGACCGATACCCCTGCCTTCCTGCCTCATATAAAGCAGGACACCGTTACCTGCCGACTCAATTATTTTCATTGATTCTATTAACTGGTCCCTGCAGTCACATCTTATCGAGCCGAAAATATCTCCGGTTAAACATTCCGAATGAACCCTAACGAGAATAGGTTTTTTGGAATCAATTTTCCCTTTGACAAGTGCCAAATGTTCTTTCGAATCAACAAGGCTCTTATAAAGAGCAATACTAAATTTACCAAATTTACTCGGGAGTTTCGCATCGACTAATTTTTCAACCAGCAGATCCCTATGAAGCCGGAATTTAATCAGGTCTTTAATAGTAATAATTTTCAGCTTAAATTTTTTAGCAACTTTAATCAAGTCTGGAAGCCTTGCCATCTCTCCGTTATTTTTCAGGATTTCACACAAGACACCTGCGGGAATTAAACCTGATAATTTTGCCAAATCTATAGCGGCTTCCGTATGACCTGCTCTCCTTAGCACACCTCCTGAAGCACCTTTCAGCGGAAATATATGACCGGGTTTTCCAAAATCCGAAGGTAAAGATTTCTCCGAAATTAATGCTTTAATTGTTTTATATCTGTCGGAAGCTGAAATTCCCGTTGACGTCCCTATTAAATAATCAACACTAACTGTAAAAGCCGTTTCATGCAATGCAGTATTATAATTTGTCATCATATCAATATCCAATACCTTGAGTCTTTCTTCTTCAATAGGAACACATATTAAGCCGCCTGCATTTTTGATAAGAAAATTAACAATTTCAGGTGTAGCTTTTTCGGCAGAGAAAATCATATCTCCTTCATTTTCCCTGTCCTCATCATCTACAACAATTACAATTTTTCCCTTGCGGAAATCCTCGATAGCCGATTCAATAGTATTAAATTTGAATGTCGTAATCTTTTTCATAAATAATTCAGTAATTTAGCAATAATAAATCATACGTGAACGGATTTTATTTTTTTGCAGGTAATTTATCGGTAACACCTACTACGGTTCCGACTGCTGATTTTTCCACACGAATTTTTAAATTATCGGCAATTTTCAGATAAATAATATTATCTTCTATATGGTCAACTTTACCATAGATGCCTCCGGTTGTAACTACTTCATCGCCTTCTTTAACGGCAGCAAGTAATTTTTGACGTTCTTTTTGTCTTTTTTGCTGGGGTCTCAGAATTAGAAAGTAAAAAACTGCTATAATTAACAAAAATGGAACGAATGTTGCGAACATTGAACCTACTCCATCCTGCTGGAGAAATATTCCCTGAAATAAATTGATTAACATATTAATGATTCCTGCCTTTCTTTAATTTAATAAAATCAAAATTTAAATTTTTTTGATAAATATTTTTCTAAAAAACTATTTTTAAAACTTAAAAAATTATTACTTTTTATTGCTTCTCTCATATCTTTCATTAGTTTCAGATAAAAGCCGATATTGTGTATGGTCGCAAGCTGCATACCCAGAATTTCTTTGCTCAGGAAAAGATGTCTCAGATATGCAAGAGAAAAATTTTCCGAAGTATAAGTTTTACACTCCTCATCCGGAGAACTGAAATTGTTTTTCAAACCGGAATTCTTCAAATTTATTTCGCCATAAGTTGTAAACAATCTGCCATGCCTTGCATTTCTTGTGGGCAACACACAGTCGAACATATCTATACCTCTTTCCACACATTCAAGCAAATCCACGGGAGTTCCCACTCCCATTAAATATCTCGGTTTATCTGCTTTAATCAAATCAGTGGACAAATCCACAATATCATACATAAGATTCGATTTCTCTCCGACCGCCAGACCACCGATTGCATAACCGGAAAAATCAAGTTCCGATAACTCTTCAATATGCTCTTTTCTTAAATCTTCATAAGTACTGCCCTGGCAAATTGCAAATAAATACTGTTCATAGCCGTATTCAGGTTCCGATTTATGAAAAAAGTCAAAACATCTTTTTTCCCACTGACTTGTGAGCTTTAAGGATTTAACAGCTTTTTTTTTCTCAACCGGATTAGACAGACATTCATCAAGAGGCATTAATATATCCGAGCCTATTATTCTTTGAATTTCGATAATTTTCTCGGGACTAAAAAAATGCTTAGAGCCATCAAGATGAGAAGAAAATGTAACACCTTCATCTTTGATTTTTCGAAGAGCAGAAAGACTGAAAATCTGGAATCCTCCGCTGTCGGTTAAAATAGCATTATTCCAATTCATAAATTTATGCAAGCCGCAGGATTCTTTCAGAATATCCATACCCGGTCTCAGATACAAATGATATGAATTACTTAGAATGATTCCGGTATCAAACTCTTCTAAATCTCTGTTTGTTATTGCTTTCACAGCACCGGCTGTTCCTATCGGCATAAAAACCGGTGTATCAATAACAGAATGAAAAGTAGTAAGTTTCCCTAACCTGGCTTTGCAGCCATCATTATTTGAAAGAACATTAAAAAACATCTTATCTTACTTCCTGCCAGTCCTTCGAAATTGACCTCTTAAATAAAAAAATTGAAAATGAATTAAGCAGCCATTCCGAGAAAACTTTCATGTAACCAAATTTCCGGTATCTTCTTGGTGATTCATAAATCACACAATTTTTTAAATAATGAATTTTTCCGGTTTTTCTTAACCTTTTATAAAGTTCAAAATCTTCACCGGCAGCTAATTTTTCATTATAGCCGCCAATATTAAAATAATTATTTCGCCTTATTATGTGACATTCACCTCTGCCCATACCCATAAAGAACTTATTCAAAAGCCGTACATAATTGTTATAACAAAAATGGAAAATTTTATCAACCAAAATCTCTTCTTCCGGGAATACTTTCACCGGACATGCTATAGCAACTATGGAATTATTTTCCAGGATTCTTTTTACAGAATCAAAAAAAACATTTAAATCAGAAATCAAAGTATCAGCATTCAAAAAAATAAGAACATCGCCGAGTGAATTTCTTGCACCTTGATTTCTCCCTCGAGCGATGTTCTGTTTAAAATTTTCCTTATGGATAATAACTTTATCAACTGTATGGTCAACCAAATCAATCGTTTTATCCTTACTACCTCCGTCACTGACAATAATCTCAAGACCATAATCTTTCTTAATAATTTCATCAAATTGAAAAAGAACCTGTTGAATTATTTTCTCCTCATTAAGAGCAGGAATAATAATGCTGAATTTATCAGAATCCATTGGTTTTAAAAACCGGTCTTCACGAGTGACTTTAAGCCTTTTTTATCTAAAGTTTTAATTGCTTTGACAGAAATTCTCATTTTAACCCATCTTTTTTCATCCTCAAGCCAAACTCTTTTAACCTGAAGATTAGGGTATTGTTTTCTTTTTGTACGATTATTAGCGTGCGAAACATTATTACCTGTCAGTGGTTTTTTCCCTGTAATTTTACATATTCTTGACATAATATTCTCCTGTTTATTAAGATTTATAAGGTTTCAGTGTAGATTCATAAACCTTAAGGTTTCTATCTAAAAATTTATATGTACCTTTGTCGGTTTTCACTGAATCTATAACCCTTACATTCAAAATCCTTGTTTCTTTATTTGTATCGGGACATATTACATTCATTTCGTTTTTTTTCGCTAATTTTGCAGCTTTTTCTGCAAATGATTGTGCTTTTGCCATAAATTATTTCAATTAAATTTTAATATAAACTTTTCAAATAACAATTTAAAGTCTTTATAAATCAGCTATGAAGATAAATATCGTGAAATTGCGGCATTGATTTTCAATCTAATGATTTCTTCCGCTTTAAAAATCATATTTTTAATTGCAAGAGGTGTTGATTTACCATGTCCAATAATACAAACACCATTTAATCCGAGTAAGGGAACTCCTCCATATTCCTGATAATCAAACTGTTTAAGTATTTTTTTCAATGTTCCGCTTGTCATTCCAACCTGAATTTTATTCATAAATCCTTCACCTGCATAAACTTTGAATTTATGCTTTAAAACATCCACAAAACTCTCTGCAAATTTCAATAAAATATTGCCCACAAATCCATCACAAACAATAACATCAGCTTTACCTTTCAGTATATCTCCGCCTTCGACGTTACCTATGAAATTAAGTTTTGAATTTTCTAACAACTTATACACCTCAATTGACAATTCATTACCCTTTGTTTTTTCCTCTCCTACATTTAAAATCCCTACTCTTGGCTTATCAATTTTGAACATATAATTCATATAAATACTACCCATCACGGCAAATTCATACAGATGATTAGGTCTGCAATCAACAAAAGCCCCGACATCAAGAATGATTAGTTTACCAAAATCTGTCGGCAATAAAGACCCAATCGTTGGTCTGCCAATACCCGGAATTCTGCCCATTTTTAAAATCGAATTAGCAGTAAAGGCACCGGTGTTTCCGGCACTGATAACGGCATCAACTTTATTATCTTTATGCAAATCCAATGCAACACTAATGGAAGATTTAGGTTTTGTTTTATAAGTTTCAGACGGAGAATCATGCATTGTTATAACTTCTTCGGCATTGACCACAAAAAGGTTTGCCGGGTTATAATTATTCTCTTTCAGAAATTTCCGTATTACATCCTCTTTGCCTACCAAAGTAACTTCAAGGGTATCGGGTTTCTCCTGTGCGGCAAATACTGCCCCTAAAATTTCATTTTTCGGAGCAAAATCACTGCCCATAGCATCAACAGCTATCTTTATTTTATTTCTTGTTTCCGTTTTAAAATTGTTTTATTACGAAGGAAATTAATTAATAAATTAATTATTTTGCTTTCTTAGGAATGACAACACTTTTCCCGTCATAAAAACCGCAAACAGAGCATACTTTATGAGTCATTTTAGATTCACCGCAATTTGGGCAAGCCATTAAAGAGGGAGCCGAAGCTTTATAATGAGTTCTTCTTTTTCTTCCTCTTGATTTTGAATGTCTTCGTTTTGGATTTGGCATAATATATATATTTTAATTAAGAATTATTTTCTTTAAAAAGTTTATTCCATACAGGATTCACTTCAGCTTCATCGCTTTTTTGTTTAATAATATCTTCAAAATTTCTTTTACAGACAACACATACTCCTTCAATTTCTTCAGGGACTTTACGCATTGGTATTGATAATAATATAAAATCTCTTAAATCATCTGTTAAATCAATATATTTTTTATCTATTGATAAAAAACGGAGATTATCTTCATCTTCGTTTACATCAATATTACTATCCTTCACCTGTAAAGGTTTGTAATACAAAGTGAAATCTCCTTTAAAATCATACTCAAAAGAATCTAAACATCTATCACATTCCAGATTAAGAACAGAACTGAATTTTACTAAAATTTCCAGCTGATAAATGCTTTTTATTGCAATTACATCTACGTTAATCTTATTTACGAATATCTTATCATCTAATCCAAGGTCAGCCGCAGAAAGAACATAATTGTAATTATTCCCGCCTTCCTTTAAATTTAAAACATTTAATTTCAGCATATTCATACTCATACTTTTTTATAAATAACTTCATAACGAAGAAGGAATTACTTTATGATTTCTTTATATTGATTAACATCTAAAAGATTAATAAACTCATCTGCATTATTAGATTCAATTTTAATAATCCAGCCGCCGCCGTAAGGCTCCTGATTAATTATCGAAGGATTATCATTTATACCTTCATTTATATCCACGACTCTTCCGGAAATCGGGCTATAGACTTCAGAAACAGTTTTAACAGCTTCAATCGTTCCGATTTGATCGCCTTGCTTAACTTCATCTCCAACGTTTGCAGAAATATCAAGATAGATAATATCGCCTAATTCTTTCTGGGCATAATCGGTAATACCGATTGTCCCTGTATTATCTTCAATTTTTAACCATTCATGGTCTTTTGTGTATTTCAGGTTTTCAGGAAAATTCATAATTTTATATATTAATTATAAAAATTAAAACATTAAATTTAAGAAAATAAGTGTTTTAATTCAATCCATTTATAAAACTAACGGAGTTCTCATTTTTAACGCTTATTTTACAAACAAATGTTGTTTTATCCGCTCATCAATTCATCAGGTATTAAGGTTTTGCAAATCAAAACATAATACAAATTTTTCAATTACAAGTTAATCAGTCAATTTGTAAATTGAAATATTAATTCTAATAAATACAACTTATTAGAATGGTTTTCTTTTGACAATAAAAAGAGAAATTATTTATTTTATAGAAAAATGGAAAAAATATCAGCGGTAATAATATGTTATAATGAAGAAAAAAACATTGAAGATTGCATTAAAAGCATTTTATGGGCTGATGAAATAATTTTAGTTGACGGATTCAGCGAAGATAAGACTATCGAGACAGCATCAAAATATAATGTAAAAATTTTCACGAATAAATGGGAAGGATATGCAAAGCAAAGAGATTTTGCTTTATCAAAATGCACTCATAACTGGGTTTTTTCTATTGATGCCGATGAGCGATGCTCTGTCGAACTCGAATTTGAAATTAAAGAAATAATGAATAAAAATTTGAGCGTGTACGGATATAAAATCCCGAGACAAAGTTTCTTCTTAGGAAAGTGGGTAAGGCATTGCGGCTGGTATCCCGCTTACCAGTTGAGGTTTTTTAATAAAAAACACATATTAATATCAGATAAATTAGTTCACGAAAGTTATATAACAGACGGCGAAACCGGAATTCTCAATAATGATATAATACATTTTACGGTTCAATCCCTTAAAGATTACACTTCAAGAATAAATCATTATTCTACATTGCAGGCTCTGGAGAAGAAAGATAAAAAGGTTACATTTTTTGGTATTTTCCTGAGACCTGTGGTCGCTTTCCTTCATCATTATATTTTTAAAGGCGGTTTTCTGGATGGCATTACAGGCTTGATGGTCGTTCAGTTTCACGTCATTACCCGGATGCTTACGTATATGAAAATCCGGGAAATACAAAATAAAAAAGATAACAAATGAAAATATACAGAAGAATATTAAAATATGTTAAGAAGTACAGGCGGTCCCTGATAACGTCAATCGTAATGTCTGTTTTTTTCTCTGTATTCAGCGCCCTTTCAGTTTATCTTACGATTCCTCTTTTAAAAACACTTTTTATGGGAAAAGGCAGTTCCAATGAAACAGAAACAGCAGGATATAATTTTTCAAATATTTTAAGATACATACAATATCAATTTGAACAGCTGATATCTGAAAGAGATATTATGTCGGCTATTGTTTTAATCTGTGTTTTAATATTTTTTGCTTTTTTATTGAAAAATATATCAGGATTTTTCCGGTCAATCTCTATGCAATATGTTGAGAAAGGAGTTATAAAAGATATAAGGGATGAATTATATCAAAAAATAAACAAACTCTCATTGCGTTATTTCTCTACAGAAAAGACAGGCAATCTGATTTCAAGAATGACAAATGATTTAAACAATATTCAATCAGGCATATCGGCGAGTTTTGATAGTCTTCTAAAAGAGCCTTTGGTGATTATTATTTTTCTGTTACTTGCACTTTCTATCAGCTGGCAAATGACATTGATTGCAGTTGTTATATTTCCACTGACAGTAATTTTTATAAGAAAAATCGGAGATTCCCTGCGGAGAAGGAGTCAGCGTGCATTAATTAAATTATCGGAATTAGTTTCTTTAATTACGGAAACAATTTACGGAGCAAAAATAATCAGGTCGTTCAGAGCGGAAAAATATAAAGATAAAATATTCGAAGAGGAAAATTACAAGCATTATAAATTGACGATGAGGAGTGCTTACGCATTTGAACTTGCATCCCCGATTACGGAAACATTGTCAATATTAGCAGGCGTAATCATAATCTGGTTCGGCGGCAGGCAAATATTCGAGAATCATACATTAAAGCCCGAAGAATTTCTTGGATTCTTATTCATAATATTTCAGATTATTGTTCCTATTAAAAATCTTGCTTCGGTAAATAACAGAATTCAGGAATCAGTGGCATCAGGTGAAAGAATTTTTGAAATTCTCGATTACCCGATTGAAGTTAATGAAATAGAGAATGCAAAAGACTTAGAAAATTTTAAAACCGCTATTGAAATAAAAAACGCAGGTTTCAGTTATGACGGGCACAAGAATGTGTTAAAGAATATTAATTTAACAATTAACAAATCCGATGTAATTGCGGTTGTCGGGCAAAGCGGTGTCGGGAAATCAACTTTAGCGGATTTAATTTCGCGGTTTTATGACCTGACCGAAGGCGAAATATTAATTGACGGAATTAATATCCGGGAACTAAAGATAAGCAGTCTTAGAAATTTAATTGGCATTGTGCCGCAGGAAACAATTCTTTTCAATGACACAATCAGAAGCAACATTATTTTCGGCAAGGAAGGCGTTGATGAGGCAACCCTGATTGAGACGAGCAAATTTGCAAATGCATATAATTTTATAATGGAGACCGAAAAGGGCTTCGATACAGTAGTTGGAGAAAGAGGATTGAAACTATCCGGCGGGCAAAAGCAAAGAATTGCAATCGCACGTGCGTTACTCAGGAATCCCCAGATTTTTATTTTAGACGAAGCTACATCATCGCTCGACACAGAATCGGAAAACTTAGTACAGGAAGCACTGGAAAAACTTATGACCAACAGGACTTCGATTATTATTGCCCACAGGCTTTCAACCGTAAGGAATGCAAAACGGATTATTGTATTGGACAATGGAACGATTGCACAATCCGGAACTCACGATGAATTAATCAAAGTTCCTGACGGAGTGTATAAAAAACTTTATGAATTTCAATTTAATTAATTAATATTTTTAATTTTTTTAAACAACTATATTTGTAAAACAAAAATAATATGGACACAGACAGAAATTCGCAATTACTTATTTCATTAATCTACACTTTCCAGATGCAGGCAATGATGCAGATGGGGAAATTAAAAAATCCCATAACAGAAAAAGTTGACAGGGATTTAGAATCCGCACGGATGTCAATTGATATGCTTGAAATGATAAGTGAAAAAACCAGGAATAATCTCTCCGAAGAAGAGAACAGGTTTCTGACCCAGGTATTATCCGATTTAAAACTTAATTTCGTCGAGGAATCTGCAAAGCCGCAGGAAAAAGCGGAAGAGCAAAAACCCGATGAAATCAAACCGGAAGAAACTAAACAATAATTTATTATGGTTTTCGGAATACTCGGTAATCCCGGAAAAGAAAATATTGAAGTCGTTTTAAATGACATCATAACTTTTTTTAAGACGAATAAAATTGATTTCGTAGTTGAAAAAAAACTTTATTCGCTACTGCGGAATTCTACTTTCAAAAATCATACCGATTCAATCGTAGGACTTTTAAAGAAAAGCGATATGATTATTTCCTTAGGCGGCGACGGTACTTTTTTAAATACGGCACATATAACCGGTGACAGCGGAATTCCCATACTCGGTGTAAATCTCGGCAGTCTTGGTTTTTTAGCCGAAGTCGGACCGGAAGAATTCAATAATTTCATTCTCGATATTCTCAGCGGTAAATACAAAGTCCGTGATTTATGTTTAATCGGGGCAAAAAGTTCGAATAAAAAAACATTATACGGATTAAATGAAGTCGTGATAGACAAATGCAATTCCATCAGGATGATAGAGACAGAGGTATATTACAACGATGAAAAAGTTGTAAGATTTGTAGCGGACGGTGTAATTGTTTCCACGCCTACGGGCTCGACGGGCTATTCGCTTTCAGCCGGCGGAGTAATCTTAACACCTTCGAGCAAAGTATTTATCATCACTCCGATTTGTCCTCACACATTAAATCTCCGTCCAATCATTGTTCCCGATGACGGGAAAATATTTATCAAGACCCGCAGCGAGGAAAAAATCCGTCAGACATTCGACGGCTTCAACACTTTTTATTTCGATTCACCTGCGGATTTTCATTTATTCAAAGCAGAGCATACGATTAAAGTAGTAAAGAAACTCAAACGGACATATTTCCAGACCCTGAACAAAAAACTTCTCTGGGGCGCCGACAAGAGGAAATATCAGAACAGTAAATAGGAATTAACAATTAGTAATTAGTAATTAATAATTAGCACAAACAATTAAGTTTGTTAAGGAAGAAAGAAACTTGGAATTTGGAAATGAAAGATTTTTAACGCAAAGAACGCTAAGATATTCGCAAAGAATGCAAAGGAAATAAAAAATACAATAATTTTATAACACAGCGAAAGATTTTATGAACATTAGACAGAGTCCCCAAGAACGGGGAGACTCTGCTAATAAATGAAAAGACACACCCCCTACCCCCTCTTCCCGATTGAATCGGGATCTTCGACAAGAGGGGATTATTTTCATTCCCTTACATTTTATCTTTTATTTAATTGTCACAATGCGTAAGTCGAGAGAAATATATTAGTACGGGATGCCATCGGCGGCGGGGGGTTTTGTTTTTGCTACGAAGAATATCAGAACCAGAATCGTAATCGTATAAGGAACAACCTGAATGATTTGAGACGGAATCGTTGTTCCCGAAATCTGCAAAGAAATTTCAAGTGCCTCAAAAGCGGCAAACATCAAACATGCGAAGAAAATATTCGTAGGTTTCCATTTTCCAATTATCATAGCGGCAAGTGCAATATAGCCCCGTCCGGCAATCATCCCGTCACTGAAAGAATTCTGATTTCCCGCAAGCCATACGCCTGCAAGTCCGCTGAGAAATCCGCAGATTAACACCGCATACAATTTATACTTCCTCACTTTTATTCCAAGCGACTCCCCTGCTTCCGGATTTTCGCCCGCCGAGCGCAATCGCAAGCCGAATTTCGTTTTGAATAAAATAAAATTGGAAATAAAAATTAAAGCGATTGTAAACAGAATTATAAAATCGGATAAGACATCACCTACAAGCGGAATATCTTTTAATAAAATAATATTCGGTAAATCGTCGAAACGCGGAGTATTGCTCGAACTATTGAAAATGAAAATAACAAGAAATTTTGCAAGTCCTGCCATCAGCAAATTGAATCCAACGCCGGTTACAATATGATTTACTTTTAATTTTACAGTGAACAGTGCAAAGAAAAAACTGAATAAAATATTTACAATCAACGCAAGAAAAAGAGCAAGGATACTGTTCCCCGTGCTGATTGCAAAAAAAGCATAACTGAAAGCAGAGGAAATCATAAAACCTTCGATTGATATATTTATAATTCCCGCTCTTTCCGAGAAATTCGCTGCACTTGCACCGAGATAATACGGAGTAAACAATCTGAAGACCTGTGCAAGAAATGTTAATGACAATATGTTCGTGAAAATATCAGCCATTCTTCGGTTTATA
>JGI20214J51088_10001308_pt1 | contig 17048 bp, 16 predicted proteins | sample WetSurMetagenome_FD_51088 | JGI IMG/M metagenome (IMG submission 51088) | reverse complement strand
GAAGAAATCGGCAAGGACTATGTGCGCACTGCGCGTGCCAAGGGATTATCGGAAATGGCGGTGCTGTTCCGCCATGTATTGAAGAACGCGATGATCCCCATCCTTACCGGCGTGGTGGTAGTCATTCCGGTGCTGTTTATGGGCAGTCTGTTGACCGAGTCGTTCTTCGGCATACCGGGCCTGGGAAGCTACACCATCGATGCGATCAATGCACAGGATTTCAGCGTGGTGCGCGCGATGGTATTCCTCGGTTCGCTGCTGTATATCGTCGGGCTGATCCTGACCGACATTTCCTACACGATCGTGGACCCGCGGGTGAGATTGTCATGAGCTTCATGCCCGTCGTCCTTTGGAGTGATGCACTGGTATTTTTGCTGCTGGTGGCGGGCATTGCCTGTGCCTGGTATATAAGGCAGCACGAACATCTGTTGTTGCCGTGGCGGCGCGTAGCTCAAAGCGCGACAGCCATGGTGTCGCTGTTGCTGTTGTCGCTGTTTCTGCTGGTCGGGCTGCTGGATACGGTGCATTACCGCGTGGCATTGCCGGAAAACAATAGTGGGGATGCAGCGTATTCACCCGAGGTATTGAGTGTGTTCGACAAACTGGTCACACCGTTGCGCACACATACCGAAAAAACCTATTCCGCACCGCTGGCAGTGACGCTGTATGCCAAGGAAAGTATCAGCGATGCACAGGGCAGAGTGTCGCGCGTTTACCCGCGCTTGCTCTACGGTGGTGCGCACCTGACCAATGTTCAGCAGCGTGATGCCGATGTGTTTTGGCGCGGATTGACCGGCGCTTTGGCGGGATTGGTGGCGGGGCTATTGATTGCACTGGGCGGCAAGGGATTTCTGGCACAACGCGGCTGGCCGCTGCGCGCATTGCTGGTCGCCACCCTGATCATCTCGGCCCTGATCGGCATGACCGTCAATGTGGCTGCTGAATATCACGTGCTCGGCACCGACAAGGTCGGACAGGATGTGCTGTACCTGTCGCTGAAGAGCATCCGCACCGGGCTGATCATCGGCACCGTGACCACATTGGTCACCTTGCCGCTGGCCCTGTTTCTTGGTGTTGCAGCAGGCTATTTGCGCGGCTGGGTGGATGACGTGATTCAATACATATATACCGTGCTGAACTCGATCCCAAGTGTGCTGCTGATCGCTGCTGCAGTGCTGATGATGCAGGTGGCCATCGATACCCACCCGCAATGGTTCGCTACCTCGGCGTCACGCGCCGATCTGCGTCTTGTGTCCCTGTGTCTGATTCTCGGTGTCACCAGTTGGACCGGGCTGTGCCGCCTGTTGCGCGGCGAGACGCTCAAACTGCGTGAAATGGAATACATCCAGGCTGCACAGGCGTTCGGCGTCTCTTCATTGCGCATCCTGACCCGCCATATCATGCCGAACGTGATGCACATCGTGCTGATCTCTCTGGTGATGGATTTCAGCGGACTGGTGCTGGCCGAGGCCGTGCTGTCCTATGTCGGCGTCGGCGTTGACCCTTCCATGATCAGTTTCGGCACGATGATCAACGCGGCGCGTCTTGAGATGGGACGCGAGCCAATGGTGTGGTGGTCATTGTCCTCCGCCTTCTGTTTCATGCTGGTGCTGGTGCTCGCCGCGAATTTGTTTGCCGATGCGGTGCGTGATGCGTTCGACCCTCGCCTGAACCGTACCGAAGCGGCGGCGTGATGGGTGATATCCTTAACGTCTCGGGCTTGGTAACGCGGTTGCGCAACGGCGCACGCATCGTGGACGACATTTCTTTCAGCATCCGGACGGGAGAAACCTACGCGCTGCTCGGCGAATCCGGCTGCGGAAAATCCATGACCGCGCTTTCGCTGTTGCGCCTGTTGCCGGATGGCGTGGAGCATGCCGGAGGCACGGCACATCTGGGCGGAGTGGAACTGTTCGGTTTGCGCGAACGCGAGATGCGTGAGGTACGCGGCGGAACAACCGCGATGATCTTTCAGGAACCGGGACTGAGCCTGAATCCGGTAATGACGGTCGGTGATCAGATCGCAGAAGTATTGGAGTTGCATCAAGGCATGAGCGGCAAGACTGCGCGACAGCGTTGCGAGCAGTTACTGGATCAGGTCGGCATTCCCGATGCCCCACGGCGCGCATCTGAATATCCAATGCAGCTTTCCGGGGGTATGAAACAGCGCGTCATGATCGCCATGGCGTTGGCAGGCCAGCCCAGGTTGCTGGTAGCCGACGAACCGACAACCGCTCTGGATGTGACCATGCAGGCTCAAGTACTGCAACTGTTGCGCGATACCCAATCCGCCAGTGGCATGTCGCTGTTGTTGATCACCCACGATCTCGGGGTGGTGGCGGAGATGGCGCATCAGGTCGGAGTTATGTATGCCGGACAGATCGTAGAGCAGGCCAGCCGGGCGCAATTGTTAGCCCGTCCGTTGCACCCTTATACGCAAAAATTATTTGCCGCCTTGCCAGATACGGCGCGGCAAAACCAGCCCCTGGCCGCGATTCCCGGAAGCGTCCCTCCGCTGGGCAGCATTATGCGTGGCTGTCGCTTTGCCGCGCGTTGCGACCAGGCCTGGACACTGTGCAGCGAACAAACACCGGGGTGGACGGTACGGGAAGATGGACAGGGAGTGCGGTGTCATCTTTATGAAAATCCAGGACTGAGGACTGAGGGCCTAGTGCCCGGCCCGCTGCCCCAAGCCCTCGGTTCTCAGCCCTCAGCCCTCGGTTCTCAGCCCTCAGTCCTTTTGCAAGTCTCCGACTTGAAAGTTCATTTCCCCATCCGTAAAGGTATCCTGCAGCGCGTGGTCGGACAGGTGAAGGCGGTGGACGGCGTGTCGCTGGAGATTCCGCAAGGACACATGATGGCATTGGTAGGCGAGTCTGGTTGCGGCAAGACCACGCTGGGCAAGGCTTTGCTGCAATTAATACCGCCCACCGCCGGGAGTGTGAAATTTTCCGGGTGCGAATTGATCGGACAGGCAGCGCACGAATTGCGCAACCAGCACGCCAAGATGCAGATGGTATTCCAGGATCCCTACGCATCCCTTAATCCGAAAATGCGCGTCGCTGAAATACTTGAAGAAGGTATGGCCGCGTTGAATATCAAAAGCAATAGCACAGCACGCCAAGCGCACATCGACATACTGCTGGATCAGGTTGGCTTGGCGCGCCCTTCAAAGTGGCGTTATCCGCACGAATTTTCCGGCGGGCAGCGCCAGCGTATCGCAATCGCGCGTGCGCTTGCAGTTTCACCCCAGTTGCTGATTTGCGATGAACCAACCAGTGCACTGGATGTATCTGTACAGGCGCAAATTCTGAATCTGCTGAAATCGCTGCAAACTGAATTGAATCTGAGCTATTTGTTCATCACCCACAACCTCGCGATAGTCGAATATCTGGCGCATGAAATATGCGTGATGTATCTCGGCCGCATCGTCGAGCGCGGCCCGGCAAAGGAGGTGTTGCGCGCACCCAAACATCCTTACACGCAAGCGCTGCTATCGGCTGTGCCACGCATAGACGGGAAAGGGCTGGAGCGGATCAGACTGGAGGGCGACTTGCCTTCACCGGCAAATCCGCCGCGAGGCTGCCATTTTGCCCCGCGCTGTTCACATGCCATGGAACAATGCCGACGCGGTTATCCGCCGGTGACAAATATCACTTCATCACATAGCGTGTACTGTTACTTGCATGCGGATAGTTCTGGTTGACGCAAGAGATATATAAGTATATAGTAATACTGTTTCTCCACTAGTACGATTTATGGAGATATGGGNAGTATACGATTACGATATTATTTTTATTTTAAGGAGTGAACCATGAGCACCAAATTAGCAGGAGTTGGAAGCGAAGTCAGCAAAGAAAAACTTATGCAGGATTTTCGCCTGGTTGTGACTGACACTGAAGAACTGTTGCGTGCAACAGCCGGTGTTGCGGGCGAGAAGGTATCTGCAGCACGTGAGCGCATCCAGGAAAATTTGGAATCTGCCAAGGCGCGCCTTGCCGTCGCGGAGGAAGCTTTTGTCGCCAAGACCAAAGAGGCGGCAAAAGCGACCGATGAGTATGTGCATGACAATCCATGGAAGGCAGTTGGCATCGGTGCGGCTGTCGGCGTGATAGTGGGAATGCTGATCGGACGCGGCCGTTAAATCATGGCGGAACAAAGCGCAGGGTTGATGGAGTCGCTTAAGCGGCTGGTTTCGACTCTGGCTTCCATCGTTTCGACACGGCTGGAACTGCTGGCGAATGAACTGCAGGAAGAGCGTCTGCGCCTGACGCAGATGCTGGTTTTTGCCTTGATTGCGCTGTTTTGTTTCGGCATGAGTATATTGCTGCTGACGGGATTTATTGTTGTGCTGTTTTGGGATGATCATCGTGTCGCCGCGCTCGGTGGACTGGGTGCGCTATTCTTGGCGTTGGGTATGCTGATGGCGATATTATTGCGAAATAAGGTGCACGCCAGACCCAAGTTATTCTCAGCGAGCATGGCTGAATTGGCAAAGGACAGGGAGCATCTGGACACTCACCATGAATGATCAAATGTTCGCGTTGTTGCAGCGGCGCAACGTACTGTTGGCGAAGATTGCCGTGCAGCGGGAACAGGTGGTCGAGCTGGGAGTGCGCTTGGAAGCTCCGCTTGCGCTTGCCGACAAGGGCTTGGCAGCAGTGCGTTTCCTGCGTTCAGCTCCTGTTCTTTCAGCGGTCCTGGTCGCTCTTTTAGTGAATCGGCGCCGAATACTGACAGGTTTGATGAAGGGTGCCTGGCGGCTGTGGAAGGGGTACCGCAAGCTCAGTGCATTTGAAGATATTGCCGAGGCGACACTAAACTCCTAGAGGGCGTTGCTTTTTATTGCTCCATTTTCCGCCACCTTGGGCAAGCGATCATTGGATTTTCTTCGATGCCCGGAAGTTCTATGGACGACTCCGGTTTGCGCTACCGCAATGGTTTGACCTGGCCTGATTATTTTCAACGGGCCGTTCCACTGCCTCAGCCTGGCAATGCTGACATGGTAATGATGCGCAATGCCGGACAGGGTTTCACCCTTGCGCACGATGTGTCTGACAGAGCGGGAAAGATCATCCGCAGCAAGCTGCATGTTGAACGCCTCAAATTGGCTATCTGATTCTTCGCCATTAATCGGCACCAGCAGAGTCTGTCCTGTGCTGATATTACCCCGCCTGGAAAGTCCATTCACGGATTTTAGATTTTCCAATGAAAGGCCAAAGCGCGGAGCCAGCTTGTCAAGGCGCTCGCCTTTCTTGGGTTGATAAGATTGCCAGCTAACCAGCGGTTTATTGTAGTTTTCCAGGTTGGCGCGAAATGTATCTATCTTGGAAATAGGCAGCAAAATCACATCGCTGCTATCCTGAAGGATCACCGGACGGTTGTGCGCAGGATTGAGCGCCGTGAACTCTTCAATTGTGATATCGGCCAGTTGGGCAGCCAGCTTGACGTCTATGTGCTTGTTGGTTGAAACAGAGGCAAAATAGGGTTCATTCGGGATGTCTTGCAGAGTCAACCCAAAACTTGCCGGATCGGCAACGATATTTTTTATTGCAAGCAACTTCGGCACGTAATTGCGTGTTTCTTTAAGCAATTTCAGGCTGGCATAGTTGGTTGGTAAATGGTGTTTGCGATTGTGTGCCTGGGCGCGTTGAATTGCTCCTTCCCCGCAATTGTAGGCAGCCAGAGCCAGCTCCCAATCACCGAACATATCATGCAGTTTTTGCAGGTAATCAAGAGCGCCATTGGTCGCGCTGATGACATCGCGACGGCCGTCATACCACCAGTTTTGTTGCATACCGAATTTTTTACCGGTAGAAGGGATAAATTGCCATATTCCCGAAGCACGGCTGACTGAATATGCGCTGGGATTAAAGGCACTTTCAACCATCGGCAACAATGCGATNTCGCTTGGCATCCCGCGCCGTTCAACCTCCTCAGTGATGTAATACAGGTAAAGACGGGCGCGTTCTGTCATGCGTGCCACATAATCCGGATGATCGACATACCATTTCTCCTGTCTGGCGACCAGTTTTGAATTCAGTTCCTGCATCGCAAACCCGGCTCGGATGCGAGTCCACAGGTCATGCGTGGNCATATCGCCTTTTGGTGATTGTGGATTTTCCGGAATCAGTTCTATCCTGATATCACGTGCGGTCGGTAACCATTCAGGCGCAACTTCGCTCGTCATGGGGCTGTTGAGCGCAAGCGTCTCTTCTGCATGAGCGAATACCGGCCATGCAATGGCACAAATCGCTAATAGGGCGAAAAAAATCTGTCGAATCAATGACACGTAAACCCTTCCTGAAGTAAATCCGACCCGATANTAGTCTAACTGCCGTACCCAGGTCAATCGAAAACAGCGGAGGAAAGACAAAAGGCAGGGGATAGAGGACAGAAGGTCAGAAAAGTGCCCCCTGCCGGTATCCTTTGCGTTAGCGGAAAACTGGTGCTTACCCAGACCTTTATCAAATGGTGCTTTTGAGTTGTTCCAAAATGGCCGGATTTTCCAGTGTCGAAACATCCTGCGTAACCTCCTCACCATTGGCAATGGTGCGCAGCAGACGACGCATGATTTTTCCGGAACGCGTCTTGGGCAAGTTGTCACCGAAGCGAATCTCGTCGGGCTTGGCGATAGGACCAATCTCCTTGCCGACCCAATTGCGCAGAGTCTCGGCAGTCTCCTTTGCCTGCGCAGGGTCGCTGGGCCGCGTGCCTTTCAGCACCACGAAAGCAACGACAGCTTCGCCTTTTATCTCATGCGGGCGGCCGACTACGGCAGCTTCAGCCACCAGCGGATTCGCGACCAACGCCGACTCGATCTCCATAGTGCCCAGCCGGTGGCCGGAGACTTTCAGGACATCGTCGTTGCGTCCCATGATCCATATGTACCCGTCTTCGTCACGATTGGCAGAATCCCCTGCAAGGTAATAACCGCGCATTTCTTCGGGAAAATAGTTCTTCTTGAAGCGTTCCGGGTCTCCCCAGATAGTGCGTATCTGCGACGGAAAGGGTTTGGTGATCACCAATGACCCTCCGTGTTTCGCCTCGACCTCATGCCCGGTTTCATCGACAACCGCAACCTGAATGCCTGGTATCGGCAGGGTACATGAACCGGGTTTAGTGGGTACAGCACCAGGCAGTGGGGCGATCATGTGACAGCCTGTCTCTGTCTGCCACCAGGTGTCCACGATCGGGCAGCGTGACTGGCCAACGGTGTTGTAGTACCACATCCAGGCTTCGGGGTTGATCGGCTCACCGACCGTGCCGAGCAGGCGCAACGAGGAAAGATCATATTGTTTGGGCAGGTCGTGACCGAGTTTGATCAGCGAACGTATCGCAGTGGGTGCAGTGTAAAACGTAGTGACCTTATGATTCTGAATCATCTTCCAGAACCTGCCGGCATCGGGATAGGTCGGGATCCCCTCGTACATCAGTTGCGTTGCGCCCACCGCCAGCGGGCCATAGGCAACATAGGTGTGGCCGGTGACCCAGCCCACATCGGCGGTACACCAGAAGATGTCGGAAGGCTTATAGTCGAACACCCATTGCATCGTCAGCATCGCACCGAGCAGATAACCGCCGCTGGAATGTTGCACACCCTTGGGTTTGCCGGTGGAGCCAGATGTATACAGGATGAACAGCGGATGTTCCGCGCCCACCCATTCCGGTTCGCAATGCGTGGGTTGCGAATTGAACAGGTCGTGCCACCAGATGTCCAGATCGTCGTTCCATTCGACATCGCAGCCAGCGCGGCGATATACAATGACGCTGCGTACGCTTTCGCAACCACCCAGAGCTAGCGTTTCATCGACAATGGATTTCAAGGGCATCAATTTCCCTCCCCGCATCTGGGCATCTGCCGTGATGACTGCACAGGCCTGCGCATCAATGATGCGTTCGTGCAGGCTTTTGGCGGAAAAGCCACCGAACACCACTGAATGGATCGCGCCTATCCGGGCGCAGGCTTGCATCGCCACCACTGCCTCGATGCTCATAGGTAGATAGATGACGACACGGTCGCCTTTCCTGATGCCACGGGACTTAAGGCCATTGGCGAACTGGCTGACACGCCCGTGTAATTCCCGATAATTTACTTTCGTAACCTTTCCGTCGTCGGCCTCGAAAATGATAGCGGTTTTTTCCGGCTGGGTTGCCAGATGCTTGTCGAGACAGTTATAGGAAACATTCAAGTCTCCGTCCTCGAACCACTTGTAGAATGGTGCATTGCTCTGATCCAGAGTCCTGGAAAAAGGCTTCTTCCAGACCAGAGTTTCTCTGGCCAATTTACCCCAAAAGCCTTCGTAATTCTGAGCTGCAGCTTCACACAGGGATCGGTAGCCAGCCATTCCTGACACGTTGGCCTGGTTGGAAAATTCGGCGGAAGGGCTGAAAACGCGCACTTCATTCAATACAGATTCGATGTTGGACATGCTGTCTCCCGAGTGACCGATAGGTTAGTTGCGAATATTGCCGGAGGCGCCTAGTTGATATTAATTAACAGTGGGGAAATGTAATTTTTTTTTGGGTCGAATGTCAATATGGGGCAGAATAGGTTCCGATATATTTCAGCGAATCAGCGGCTCCCGCTTGCGTCAGGGTTGACAACGATTCGAATCAGCGTGTCCGCAGCGCTGTCTGGATGAATATTCGAAAAGGTCAGCTGCCCTTCATTTTTATAAAAGGCCTCGGTGCGTTCAGTATCTCCGCCGAAGTAAAACGGTTGGTACTGTTTGCCTGTGATACGGCTGTCCAAATCGTTCGGCTTCCCGATCAAATCTTCCACCTGCTCGAGCGTCATGCCAATTTGCAGTTGGGCGAATTTACTGCCAGGAACAGGTATGCCAACAATCTCCCCAACTACCGATCCNTCAGCAGACTTCACCGCCCTTCCCGGCACTTTCGACCCGGAGGCTTTGGCGGTTTCAGCTGAAGATTTTGTCGTCCCGACTTTTTGTCGTGATGCACAACCCGACAGGGTAACCAAGCATACAATAAGCACCAGCCAGTTATTACGGCACATAAAGTTTGGCCACCCAAAAAGCAAAGACACTCTAAGTTTGATTGAATCGCAGCATGAGTACCCACCCTTCTGCAACATTACTATATGGATCAAGCATGCTGCTGGCAATTCTACTCTGAATGGCTCAGAACTTGAAACAACTGCAATGGCTGATATTGCCTGCTCCCGGTTGCAGAAATTCCTAGGCAACAGCTATGCAGGTTGGTACCTTGGGGAAATCGGGCCAGCTGTTTATCTAGGTATGTATAATGGCGCCCAGTTAACTTCCCGTCATGCCGATGTTTCACCTTGCCTGCCGACTGTTCGCCGCCAGTTCCACTTGCGTTAGGCTACCTTGCCTATACCAATGAAAATCTCTGGCCATCTAAAATTTGGTATAGGCTTCAAGCTTGGCTTGCTACTTGCCACATTTGGCATCCTGGCGGCCAGCCTGACCGGCTATTACTTCTACTCGTCCAGCCGCAACATGCTGACCAGTGCAGCACAACGGGACTTGCTGACCGCCACACAGGTGGTGGGCCGCAACATGAAAATAATCATCGACGTGATTGCCGAAGATTCGCAGTTACTGGCAGCTATGCCGGTGACCAGTAATGTTTTCACCTCCCCGGACACTGCAACTGCAGAACTAGACAAAAAGATTCTGGCTGACACTTTTGCTGCCATGCTGTCAGCACATCCGGAATATTTCCAGATTCGTCTGATCAGCACGGCCGACCGTAGCCTTGAAATAGTTCGTGTCGATCGTAACGGAAAATCACTGACACGAGTCATGGCTGGCAATTTGCGGGAAATGGCGCATTACCCCTATGTATACGAGACATTGCGGCTGGCGAAGGGCGATATCTATTTGTCGGATATCGCCATCAACCATGAACAAGGGACACATTCCGGCCTGAACAAACCAACCGTGTCGGTATCCACCCCCGTATTTTCCAGCAATGGGAAGCGACTTGGGCTGATCGTGATCAGTATCGATCTGAATGGGCTTTCACGTCTATTGAAGGGAAACCTTCCTAGCGCCTATCAGTTATATCTCAGCAACCAAAGAGGGGACTTTCTGATTCACCCTGACGCGACCCAATCCTTTGGATTCGACCGCGGCAAGCACATCCTCATTCAGGATTCATTTGAGCCCGTCTCGTCCCTGGTTCAGGGCAAGGCAATGAATGTCGTGATGAACACTGCGCAGAATACAAACGGCGGACAAGTCGCAGCCTTCATCCGGCTGCCATTCGGCGATACCATTGAAAAGCGCTTCGTCATTCTCGGTTTGTCACAGCCTCTGGACAATATCACCCGTGAGGCCACCAGATTAAGATGGGATACGATCCAGATGATTCTCGCCTTCAGCAGTCTTGCACTCATATTATCGGCGGTAGTTTCCAGGATATTTACCGGCCCATTGAATGCCATGGTCAGCGCAATCAACCACTTTTCGAAAGATCATGTCATAAGCACTTTGCCGCTCACGCGCAAAGATGAGCTTGGTGTTCTCTCCCGCAGCTTCCACGACATGCAGACGCAGATCATGGCGCATTTATCCGAGCTGAACGATAGCCGGAAGGCGCTCGATCATCTGGCCCGTCACGACACCTTGACGAGCTTGCCCAATCGCAGGATGTTTTTTGACCGGCTGGAACATGCCATAGCCAAATCGCGCCGAAGTGGCAAACAGCTTGCAGTGTTGTTTGTCGATATGGATCGCTTTAAGGAAATCAACGATACCTTTGGCCATGCAGTTGGAGACAGTGTCTTGATAGGCGTTGCAACCCTCCTGAAATCTTCTGTGCGGGAAGTTGACACAGTGGCCCGCCTGGGCGGAGACGAGTTCGTCATTCTGCTTGATACGATAGACGATCCGCAGCACGTGATGGCAATCGCACAAAAACTTCATAATCGCTTCCAGCATGTCATGCAAATTGACGGGCACGAGTTGCTCGTCCATGCCAGCATAGGGGTCGGAATTTTCCCGAAGGACGGCAAGGACGCGGATGAACTGATGCAAAATGCCGACCGGGCCATGTACAGCGCGAAAAGTCACGGGAGAAACACATTCGGATTTCACGAAACAATCCTGGGCGGATAAGTTGAAGTCCCGGCCGTGATGTTTCATCTGTTCATTGGAATCAAAATTTTCAAGCATGCAAGAATATTTTTGATGTNCTTCTGACAATAAGTTAAAGCTGGCTGCGCCTCCTTATCGTGCCATCTGGGGATGAGTTAATTATTTCACCGTATCTACTGCCAAACGTGGCAAAATTCACCGGGGGTGAATACAGGGGGTGTCGCAGTGGAAATATATTGGGTTTGGTGGTTGGCTGCAGCGGTGCTGGTGATTGCCGAAATGCTCAGCAACACGTTCTATCTGATTGCGGTTGCGCTCGGGTTGGCATCCGCCGGGTTTGCCGCATATCTCGGTGTTCCGTGGGGCGGCCAGGCTGCCGTTGCGGCATTGCTATGCACGATCAGTGTGGCAGGCGTTTATCGCTGGAAGCAACAACAGGTCAAGAGTAACGAGCAAAGCAACTTTGCTTATGATATAGGCGAGAGTGTGCAAGTTATTCTCTGGTCGGATGAACGCCATGCTCGCGTCAGTTATCGTGGCGCCGAATGGGATGCGGAACTTGCGGGAAATGCGATGCCAGAAGCCGAAAGAAAGGCCTGGCACATCAAGAATATTGTTGGCTCGCGCTTGATCATCGAGTAGACATTCTGGCAATCCGGATTCGGGGGTTTTTGGTGCCTCGTTCCGGATGGATGGCACATTTTATATTGATTCAGAACCGAAAGAATCTGGAGGAGCAGCATGGATATATTTGTCATCGTATTGGGAATATTCTCGGTGTTTTTGGCATTCAAATCGATCAAGATCGTGCCTCAGCAAAACACCTGGGTCGTGGAACGCCTTGGCAAATACCACGACGCATTGCAGCCGGGACTGAACATCGTCGTGCCGTTCATCGACCGCGTCGCTTACCGGCACCGCCTGACCGAGTTCCCTATCGATATTGCCCCGCAGGTCTGCATAACGCGGGATAACACCCAGGTGCAGGTGGACGGCGTGCTGTATTACCAGGTAACCGATGCAGCGCGCGCAAGTTATGGCACTTCCAATTACCTGGCTGCCATCACCATGCTCGCCCAGACAGCGTTGCGCTCCGAGTGCGGCAAACGCGATCTGGATAAATTGCTGGAAGACCGCGAAGCGATCAACCGCAGCGTGGTATTCGCGCTGGACGAGGCCAGCCCGAACTGGGGTGTCAAAGTATTGCGCTATGAGATCAAGGACATCACGCCGCCGCAACAGGTGCTGGCTTCGATGCAAAAGCAAATCACTGCAGAACGTGAGAAGCGCGCCCTGATAGCGCAATCAGAAGGAAAAAAGCAGGAAGAGATCAACATCGCAGAGGGGAAAATGACCGCCTCCATCCGCGAGTCTGAAGGTTCAAAACAAGCCGCCATCAACAATGCGCAGGGGGAAGCCGAAGCCCTGTTGCTGGTCGCCAATGCGACGGCAGAATCGATCAAGGTTGTCGCCAATGCGATTCAGGGCGAAAGCGGCCTGATCGCAGTCAATCTCAAAGTCGCCGAACGCTTCGTCGATGCATTTGGCAATATCGCCAAACAGGGCAACACCATGATCCTTCCCGGCAACGCCGCCGATATCGCCGGAATGGTGGCTACAGCGATGCAGGTGGTGAAGAAGGCATGAGATTGAACACTTGATGCGCAAGCTTGAAATGATTCCTGGAACAACCATGAAACTGACCGAAACCAGATTGGATACCGAATTGATGTATGAGGGCAGTTTTATCCGGGTAAACAAGGACAAGGTACGTCTGCCGGATGGGAAGATAGCCAGCCGCGAATATATCACCCATCCCGGTGCGGTAGCGGTGCTGGCACTCCTGGACAACGGTAATCTGGTGATGGAACGCCAATTTCGCTATGCGCCACAGCGTGAGTTTATCGAGCTTCCGGCGGGAAAGATCGACCATGGAGAAAACATACTGGACTGTGCAAAACGAGAGTTGCTTGAAGAAACTGGCTATATGGCCAGCGAATGGGTACACCTCACCACAGCCTGGCCATGCATAGGTTATGCAGACGAACGCATGGAATATTTCCTGGCGCGCGGACTCACACATCTTGGACACAAACTTGATGACGGCGAATTCCTTGAAGTATTCGAACTGTCCTTGCCCGATGCGCTAGAATGGATAAAATCAGGCAGGATCAACGAGAGCAAAACCATAGTAGGCTTGTTCTGGCTGGAAAAATTTCTCAACGGCTGGGGAGTCTGATTTTGTGAGTTGCCTTGGTGCACTGCTGTAGTGAACCACAACATCACTACAATGGTTCAATAATAATTGAAGCTGGAATTTTAGCCGGCAGTACGTCAAGCAAACAATAACTTTAAAGCTGCGACGCAAGGCAAAATAGTGTTTGCAAGCGGGCTGCTGCGCATAACAAAGGGGAAAAAACATATGGGAAACCTGAAGATCAATAGTGANGCCTTGTTTATCTTGATCGGGGCTGTCATGGTATTGGCGATGCACGCCGGCTTTGCCTTTTTGGAACTGGGTACGGTACGAAAAAAGAATCAGGTGAATGCACTGGTAAAGATCCTGACCGATTTTGCAATTTCCACGCTGGCGTATTTTTTTATCGGATATGCCATCGCATATGGTGTGGATTTTTTTACCGGCGCGGAACAACTTGCCCAACAGAGCGGATACCAACTGGTCAAATTTTTCTTTCTGCTGACTTTTGCCGCCGCGATTCCGGCCATTGTTTCCGGCGGCATAGCAGAACGTGCAAAATTCAATCCGCAAATGGCGGCGACTTTTATGCTGGTGGGATTTGTCTACCCATTCTTTGAAGGCATTGCATGGAATCATCGCTTAGGCATACAGGATTGGCTGAATGCAACATTCGGCGCGGAATTTCACGATTTCGCCGGATCTGTGGTGGTGCATGCTGTGGGCGGCTGGATCGGGCTGGCGGCAGTATTGTTGCTCGGTGCCCGGCGCGGCCGTTATAGCAATGATGGGCGAATTTCCGCACATCCGCCCTCCAGCATCCCATTCCTGGCTCTGGGTGCATGGATACTGACTGTGGGATGGTTCGGTTTTAATGTCATGTCTGCGCAGGAGATCAGCAAAATCAGCGGGCTGGTCGCAGTGAATTCACTGATGGCAATGGTGGGCGGCACTCTTGCGGCATTGTGGATGGGAAAGAACGATCCCGGCTTCGTGCACAATGGCCCTTTGGCGGGATTGGTGGCGATTTGCGCGGGCTCCGATGTAATGCACCCGATCGGCGCGCTACTCGTCGGCGGCATCGCAGGAGCCCTGTTCGTAGGAATGTTCACGCTAACGCAAAACCGCTGGAAGATCGACGATGTGCTTGGCGTATGGCCGCTGCATGGCTTGTGCGGCGCATGGGGCGGGATAGCTGCCGGGATATTCGGCCTGAAGTCCTTCGGTGGTATCGGGGGTGTAAGTTTTATGTCGCAATTATTCGGCACATCAATGGGAGTAGTCATTGCATTCGTTGGCGGCTTCACGGTATATGGAATATTGAAAAAATCGGTTGGCATACGCTTGAGCGCAGAAGAAGAATTCAATGGCACAGATCTGAGCGTCCATAAGATCACTGCGACACCGGAGCGCGAATCGGGCTGGTGATCCTCAGCCTGCTATCACAAGCCCGCCCTTTCAGGAGACCCCTGTTTATGGAAACCGCATTGCTCATTTATCGTCCCCGTTTGTTAAGCGCTGATTCCAGCAAATAAAATGACATTGAACAGATGTCCGGCTTTGGCCAATAGTGTCCAATCCTTCTCCCCCATGCTGCCTTAAAGAATCTGTGTTCGTGTTTGGCGGATAGTTGTCAAAACCTTGACAGTTCAATGATGACATTTCGTAAGCTGCAACGAACTTTGTCGGAGTAACCTCACGCTTCCAAATAAAAACAATGGGTTGGAGTTTTGGCACAGCTATTGCGTATGTCAGGGCGAACATATCTTGGAGGTGCTAAACATGGGATATTTATTCCGAAAGCGCATCAAACTGTTTCCCGGAGTCGGGTTCAATTTGAGCAAGCGCGGAATCAGAACGTCTTTCGGCGGCAAGAGTTTGACCATCGATATCAAGGACGACGAGATGATGACTAACGACAACTTTCCTGACCGTGGCTTGGACTTGAGTTACAGAGCTACTCCTCCCAACCCTGACAACCTGGCGTCAAGAAGCATATCTCTTATGGGCTGGGCTCTACTTTTCCTCGCCGTGTTGGAGGGTTTAGTGCTGTGGTTGCGGGAATAGTTGCCTTTCAAAAAATACCGGCTGAACCAAGCGTTGTTCGAACCGACTATCAGAATGCCGAGCTTTTGCACTACATAAAAAGTAAAAAGGCCCGCCTGAATACCGGGCAGGCCTTTTAAGATAACCATATTATGTTCAGGTTACCCCAAACAATATACTTGCTGCCTTGCTGTCAGTTCAATGCCCTGATCAATCCTTGATCGCTTCGATCTCGAATACCATTTTCACATCGTCGCCTATATTCGGCAGCCCATACTTAACTCCGAAATCAGAACGTTTGATCTGTGCAGTGGCAGCCGCGCCGCATTCATCTTTCTTGTTCATCGGATTCGCGCCGCAATTGAATTCGTCTATCGTCAATGTGACCGGCTTGGTGACTCCCGAGATGGTCAAGTTGCCATCCACACTGGAAGGCACATCGCCCTTGAAATGCATCGCAGTTGATTTGAAAGTAATGCTGGGAAATTCTGCCGCGTTAAAAAAATCCGGCGAACGCAGATGCTCGTCCCGCTTGGCATAACCGGTGCTGACCGAGCCGGTTTCAATGGAAATCTCTACCGAGCCTTTTTTTGCAGCACGATCCAGCGTTACTTTGCCGCTGGACTTGTCGAACCGGCCGTGCATGGTGGAGAAGCCCAGGTGGTTGATGCTGAAATTCGGAAACGTGTGAAATGGGTCTATAGTGTAATTATCTGCCAATGCATTTAGAGGGAGTGCCACGCTGATGGCGAGAGCAGCAAATACGGACATGCGCATATTGATTCCTTTCATGGGGGTAATAAATCAAACAAGTGTTTGATTGCCGGCGAGCATAGCAATCGCTATCGTTTCTGTAAAGACGGACTGTCAGCGATCCCAAAATGTTGTGGCGTATGCCAGGCACATATCCTGTAGAAGTTTGGCCCTGACAAGCCGCTTAACCGCCCAGGGGTTTGTTCTTGCCAGAAATCTTCGGCGTTCAAAACAAGTCGAATTTATGCAAATGCAGCGCGACTGGACGGCAATTCGTCCCGAGCACCAACATTAAATCCCCGCAAGGCATGCCAAGTTTGTTACCAAGTCGCCCCATTGCCCAGAGACCTTGCCAAATATCGCACATACCCCCTCATCCCGTAATAAATCGGGCAAATGCGGCATATTAGGAAACAGAACATGTGGAAACCGCAACAATTGGGTAGAATAGTTGCGCTTTTGTGTAATCCAATAATAGAATAATAAAGATTAGAGAATAATAAAGATTCAGACGAGGAGAATGACATGCATCACATAAAAAACAAAATCGCCATTGGCATCGCCCTAGTCGTTCTTTCCGCGACCCAGACAGCTTACGCAGCAGACACGAAAACAGACACTCCTCCGAAAGGAAAAGTTGCTGCCCCCGTGCCGGCACCGGCCTCGGATGTCGTCGTCGACAGTCCGGAAGCAATCAAATTGCGTAGTGGCCCCGGCAATCCGGTCGCCGGCAAAGAAAAATCGCAGTTGTGCCAAGGCTGCCATGGGGTGGTGGGCATGAGCGTTGACGGTCTCGCCCCCAATCTTGCCGGACAATATGCCAAATATATTGAAAAGCAGGTTCGCAACTTCCAGTCAGGCACACGCACGCACCAAATCATGAGCGCCATAGCAGCAACAATCAATGATGATGATCTGGCTGATATTTCCGCATATTTTGCCAGCCAGCAAAAAATGAAGGG
>JGI20214J51088_10001307_pt1 | contig 17058 bp, 13 predicted proteins | sample WetSurMetagenome_FD_51088 | JGI IMG/M metagenome (IMG submission 51088) | reverse complement strand
TACCACTGAGGACACCGGGCAGGCGGCAGTTTCCTTCGACCGGCGTCCCGATTGGTTCGACAAGCTTCCCGATAGAATCGGGATAAACTACCATGAGCGGATTCAATAAGGGATTAAAACAGGATAAGCGGAGTTATATTTTTATTAAAGAGCGAGAGAGTAAACACCATATAATAGCACATATGTTCTGTGTTTGTAAAGGAAATTTTGTCGCATGAAGAGCAAGTAACAGGCAGTTCTCAGATTAACCGGTTATCGAGAAATGACTGATTCCTGGCTAGAACCCGGGCAACTGTGTTTTGCAAACAAGCACAAATTTAAGCAAAGCCCCGAGGCTGACTTCGTGCGCCAGCAGCCGCAGGAGTTCCCGGTAACCGGTCATGATGACCTTGCTGAATCTGCTATTGAGAATTCAAGAATTATCAGACGTTATTCAAAGATGAATTGTGAAACTTTGTAACAATAAACGAAAAAATATTAGGTAAAAACACATGATAGACAACATTTACGGAATGCTCAGCAGCTTATTATTGGTTAAAAAAGTTACGACCTGCTGATGCTACCCAGTGTAAATATTCATGAGGTCTCCGCCGATACTTTATACAGATTACGTATGTTTACTGATTACAATCGGCATAGATGTGTGTGCTAATAGAGTTTGGGACGTAAATAACGACTCTGCGTTATTGAAATCGCATAAGTATACCCACATCGTCGTCCTATTCATGACAAGTATGATTTTTTAAAGAGATTTTGCCTTTCTAAATGCTATTTAGTAAATCGGAGGAGACCATGATAAGAAAAACAAAAAAAAGGTTGTTGGCTATAGTGATTATGCTGGCGTTGATGACCGCTTGTACACCGACAACAGCCCTGTCCACATCCACTACCACTGTTTCCACCGATAAACCGGTATCCATTGTGAATACAGGCTTACCTTCTGATTTTATTGAGGCAATTCAAAGGGTAATGGCATCGGTAGTGGAAATAGAGGTTACTTACGGACCACAGGGCGCTCCCGGCGACCCTACTGCAAAAGGAGGAGCCGGTACCGGTTGGGTTATAAGAGGGGACGGACTTATTGTAACTAACAACCACGTTATAGATGGTGCCCAGGCGGTAACGGTTATTCTTATGGATGGTACAAAGCATATAACGACCGCAATCCAGTCCAATCCAGAAAAAGACCTGGCAGTAATCAAGATAGCAGCGCAAAACTTGCCAGTCGTTGTAACCGGTGACTCCTCACAACTTAAGCTCGGGCAGCCAATAGCAGCTATCGGTAATGCTCTAAATCTGGGTATCCGTGTGACTGTGGGTGTGGTAAGCCAGCTTGATGTCCCGGCGAACTATGACAATGTTTCGCTTACCGGACTGATCGAAACCGATGCCGCTATAAACCCTGGCAACAGCGGTGGAGTACTAATAACCATGCTTGGCGAAGTGGTTGGAATCACCAATGCCGGACTTCAGGACCCGAATCTGGATGTGGAGAATTTCGGCTACGCCATCAGCATAAGCGAGGCTATGTTGGTCATCAATAGCCTTATATCTCGAATACCTTAAAGCCGTTCACAACTCTCACTAACGCCAATTCGCAATTGAAGGTCGTTATGCAAATTAGAAAGACATTTAAGAACTTACAGCCCGAGTTACTTTGTTGCGAACTGAAAGATTTTCCGCTCTGGCAGGGAATAACATCGGGTGAGGATAAATTGGACACTTTTTCAACTCCAATTGATTCATCGCCAACAATATTTCAGGGCTCTCTTTCGTTGAAAACGTCTACCCAGCCTCAGAAAGAATGTGTCAGAAATCACATGCAGGGAACGACAGAAGCCGATACGGTAGCTGGTGACATAGATGAGGTAGTACTTAATCCGAAGCAAGAGGGAGAGGTACATCCCGACATCGTGGTCATGTCAACACATGGACATTCAGGATTTGGCCGCTTTGATCACGGTAGTATTGCTTATAAGGTTTTGGACGCTGGAAACACCCCTCTTATGCTTGTGAAGCTCCGGCAATCTTAGGCCGGCCAGAGCCCGTATTACTCTGTATTTAATGTAAAAGGGTTTGGGAGGAAAAAAATGATTAGTAACAATGCAAAACAAAGCGTTTTAGACAGCGGCAATAAGGGAAATAAAGGAATAATCAAATCATTAATTGCTGACCTAGGAAGTCAAGATGGGATGGTAAGGGTACGAGCACGGAAGTCCCTAGTGGCTATTGGTAGGCGGGCGGTTAAACCATTGGCCAAGGTGATGGCAAGTAAAAAGGAATGGGTGCGCTGGGAGGCAGCCAAGTCCCTGGGGCAAATAGGCGACCCGGCAGCAACGCAATCGCTGATAAAAGCTCTAGAAGACAAGATGTTTGATGTCCGCTGGCTGGCGGCCGAAGGATTAATTTCTATTGGTCGTAAGGTTACGGTTCCTTTACTGCGGGCCTTAATGGAGCACCCTGATTCGCTTTGGCTACAGGAAGGTGTGCACCATGTGCTCCACGATGTAAACAAGAGAGACATTTCTAAAGTTCTTCAGCCGGTAATAGCCGCTTTAGAAAGTTTTGAACCATCGGTAGAGGCACCTCTGGCTGCCAGGATAGCTCTCGAGATGCTACCTATCTATTACGAGGAAGATTCTATATCTATCTGATAGTGTTTAGCAGCAGCGTCCTGTAAACAAAATAAAATTCAAATTCGGAAGGAGAATTATTATGCTAAATAAAGCTAAAACACTTAAGGGTTACAAATTGGACAGCCTCGACGGGGAAATAGGGAAGATCAAGGAATTCTACTTCGATGACCAGCACTGGGCGATTCGTTATCTGGTCGCCGACACAGGAAACTGGCTTACGAACAGACAGGTGTTGATCTCTCCGCAAGCACTGGCCGCAGTGAATAAAGAAGAGCAAAAAATCGCAGTCAATTTGACCAAAAAACAGATTGAGGAGAGTCCATCTCTGGATACCGATAAGCCTGTTTCACATCAATATGAAGAGTCCTACTATAAATATTATGGATGGCAAGGGTATTGGTATGGCCCTTACGTATGGGGACAGTCTTATTACCCGTCGCGTGAATATACCAAGCGGTTTGGATCTACCCCTGAGGAGAAAAAGTGGGATCCGCATTTGCGTAGTTCTCTTGAGGTGAGTGGCTATCATATCCATGCTGAAGATGGTGATATTGGCCATATCGATGATTTTGTCATCGATGATGAGACGTGGATGATCCGTTACTTGATCGTTGACACACAAAATTGGTGGGAAGGGAAAAAGGTATTAATATCACCCCAATGGGTTAAGCAGGTGAGTTGGAGAGACCGAAAAGTATCTGTCAACCTGAATCGTGAGTCTATCAAGAAGTCACCGGAATACACGGAGGGGCCTTCGCTAACCCGGGAGTATGAGGCCGAACTGCATCACCATTATGAACGCAAAGGATATTGGAGCGACGAACCCGTTGACAAGAATCATTCCCGTTGAAACAAACAAATGAATCGGCACATTTACTGGTCTTCTCATAGCACAAAGTATGCATCCGGGATGTGCGTAGTAAGAGATATAGAGCATGGCGAAAAAAGAGAAACCTCAAGAGCAACCGATGGAGCAGACAGATAAGCTCCTGGACAAAGTACCAGAGGAGTCAATCTTCCGGTGTCACGATGGCCGCACATTCAGAAACATTAAGGAACTCGCCGAAGGCCTGGACGCCATGTCAAATGATACCTTTGCCTATCACGTAAATTCGGAAAAGAACGACTTTAGTGAATGGGTTAGAGAAGTAATCGGGGACGAAAAGCTCGCCGGCGACATGGCAAAAACGACAAACAGGACACAGGTGGCCAAGTGTGTTAATACAAGATTAGCTTCTCTCGCCAGCAAGGGGAAAATGAGTAAGCCGACCGGTGATAAGAAACAAGGTCAACCTCAAGGCAAAAATAAGATGAACCAATCGGCGGAGCAGAAGTTTAAAGATTTACCGCTAGCAGAAATGCAAAAGCAGCTATCCTTTTCTGAGGACGGTCTTAGCAAAGGCGAGGCACAGAAGCGATTAGAAAAGTATGGCTACAATGAGCTTTCGGAAAAGAAGAATAATCAACTGCTAAAATTCATGTCTTATTTTTGGGGTCCAATTCCAATTATGATAATTGTAGCGGCAGTGCTATCTGGTATATTACGCCATTGGCCGGACCTCGGCGTTATCGTTGCTCTACTGGTTTTGAATGCCGTGGTCGGCTTCCGCGAGGAGCACCAGGCAGGCAATGTAATCGCGGCGTTAAAACAAAAACTTGCTGTTCAAGCCAAAGTTAAACGGGATGGCTCGTGGGCAGATGTTCCCGCCAGGGAGCTCGTTCCGGGAGACGTTATACGGCTGCGCATCGGCGATATCGTACCGGCAGATTCTAGATTGCTCGAGGGAGACCCAATAGAAGTTGACCAGTCAGCCTTGACCGGCGAATCCTTGCCCGTCGAGCGCAAATTAAGCGACGCGGTTTTCTCAGGGTCCATAATCAGGCGGGGAGAAATTGACGGTCTGGTCTATGCTACCGGCAGCAGCACATTTTATGGCAAGACAGCCGAACTGGTCAGCACAACCACAACTCGCAGTCATCTGCAACGGGCCGTCATTAAAATTGCAGATTACCTAATTTATATTGCTTTAGCTTTAGCTATTTTGATATTAACCGTGTCCCTTTTCCGGCACGACCCGTTACTTGACGTCTTGCGGTTTGTGCTTATTCTTACGATAGCTGCGGTGCCGGTCGCTATGCCTGCAGTTTTATCGGTAACAATGGCGCTGGGAGCTAAGGTGCTGGCAGTAAAGCAGGCGATTGTTACCCGGCTGACGGCTGTCGAGGAGTTAGCCGGTGTTGATGTTCTTTGCGCCGATAAGACAGGTACTCTAACCCAAAACAAATTGACAATGGGTGTCCCGTTCACTATGGATAATATTAGTCCGGAAGAGGTAATTCTCGACGCCGCACTGGCTTCCCGGGCTGAAGACAAGGATACCATCGATTTAGCTGTGCTTGCCGGAGTAAAGGATAGTGAAAAATTAAAATCGTATCAAGTCACTCACTTCCAGCCTTTCGATCCCGTTCATAAGCGCACAGAGGCAACGATTAAAACACAAGGCCATGGCGATTTCAAGGTCACTAAAGGCGCCCCCCAGGTAATCCTTGCGTTGGACTCCAACCCATCTCATATACAATCCAGGGTTGATGAAGCGGTGAACGGATTCGCTGCTCGCGGCTTTCGCTCTCTTGGTGTAGCTCGCACCAATGCCCAGGGTCAATGGTATTTTCTGGGTATATTACCGCTTTCCGATCCGGTAAGGGAGGATTCCAAAGCCACTGTGGACGCAGCAAAAAAAATGGGGCTAAGCATAAAAATGGTAACGGGGGACCAGATTGCCATTGCCAAGGAGATCGGACGGCAGTTGGACCTGGGTAATAACATTATCGATGCCGGTCTCTTCGACGAAACTAAAACTCATGAAGCCGTACAGTTAGCAGAAGCAATCGAACATGCCGATGGTTTTGCTCAAGTCTTCCCGGAGCACAAGTATCATATTGTCGAGGTACTGCAACAGCAAGGTCATATCGTTGGTATGACGGGCGATGGTGTTAATGACGCACCGGCCTTGAAGAAAGCTGACGCCGGAATTGCAGTTGCCGGGGCCACTGATGCTGCTCGTGCGGCTGCTGACATTGTATTACTGCTTCCTGGTCTCTCGGTGATAATCGACGCTATCAAAGAAAGCCGCAAGATATTTCACCGCATGACCAACTATGCCATCTATCGAATTGCTGAGACAATCAGGATATTGTTATTCCTGACCCTTGCCATCCTGCTTTTTAATGTCTACCCTGTGACGGCTATCATGATTGTCTTACTGGCAATACTCAATGACGGAGCTATACTCTCCATCGCTTATGACAACGTACGTTACTCCGACCAGCCTGAAACATGGAACATGCGGTCTGTCCTGGGTATCGCCACGATACTGGGTGTTTTCGGTGTGATTTCATCTTTCGGATTATTATTGCTGGTTAAAAATGTCTTGCATTTGAATCAGGACATAATTCAGACTTTGATTTACTTAAAATTTTCTATTGCCGGGCACCTCACTGTTTTTGTTGCACGTACTAGAGGTCCTTTCTGGTCCGTTAAGCCGGCTCGGATTCTCGTATTTGCAGTTATAGGCACGCAAATCGCCGCAACTCTCATTGCTGTCTACGGATTATTGATGACCCCGCTCGGCTGGACTTACGCGGGTCTTGTCTGGGGCTATGCACTAATAATGTTCCTGGTTCAAGATCGGGTGAAACTCTTAGGGTACCGCATCCTGGGGGAGCAACATGCGGGTTTGGTTATCAAGAGACATCAATCAGCCGGTTAGCTTATATAAAAATAAGAAGTTCAGATTGAGCAATGATAAAAAGGAAACTTGATTATGAACTGAGAATCGTGAAATGGACGAAAGCCCAATGAAAATAAGCTCTTTTGCAGGAAAGCCTGCCGAGCCATCGTTGCTGGTAAATGTGCCAAAACTCATTACCGCTTATTATACCGGGGTACCTGATCCCTTGGTACCGGAGCAGAGGGTTACGTTCGGCACCTCCGGGCATCGTGGTTCGGCATTTGAAAAGGCTTTTAACGAATGGCATATTCTCGCTATCAGCCAGGCCATTTGCCTGTACCGTAAGCGGCAGCAGATCGATGGCCCGCTGTTTCTTGGTATGGACACCCACGCACTTTCCGAGCCAGCTCAAGCTACAGCGCTGGAAGTGCTGGCGGCTAACGGGGTGGACGTCATGATAGCAGAGAAAGACGAATATACACCGACCCCCGTTATCTCTCACGCAATTCTTACTTATAACCGTAGACGCAAGATAGGACTTGCCGATGGCATAGTAATAACGCCATCGCATAATCCGCCTCATGACGGAGGGTTCAAGTATAACACACCGCAGGGTGGTCCGTCGGAAAATGCCGTGACTGATTGGATAGAGGCCAAAGCAAACGAATTCCTCGAAACTAAACTACAGGGTGTGATGAGAATTCCTATCGAGAAGGCACTTCGCGCCGACACGACCCACCGGCATAACTATCTCGATGCCTACGTCGATGATCTTGGCAATGTGATCGATATGGACACAATTCGTGGCGCGAATATCAGTATGGGCGTGGATCCGCTCGGAGGCGCCGGGGTCCACTACTGGGAGCCGATTGCTGAGCGCTACAGATTAAACCTTACCGTTGTTAACAAGACCGTCGATCCGACATTTCGGTTCATGTCAGTCGATTGGGACGGGCAGATCCGCATGGACCCCTCTTCGTCCTATGCGATGCAGATTCTAATTAATCTAAAGGATCGCTTTGATATCGCCTTTGCTTGTGACACCGACCATGACCGGCACGGGATTGTTACCAGGAGCGTGGGGTTAATGCCGCCCAATCACTACCTTGCGGTCGCCATCTTCTACCTCTTCCAACACCGAACGGAGTGGGGCAAGGCAGCGGCCGTTGGTAAGACTCTGGTCAGCAGCCAGATTATTGACCGCGTCACCGCTAAGCTTGGCAGGAAGCTCTACGAGGTACCGGTTGGTTTCAAATGGTTCGTTAATGGCTTGCTCGATGGCTCGCTTGGCTTTGGCGGAGAGGAGAGTGCGGGAGCGTCTTTTGTTCGTCTAGACGGCAGTGTATGGACAACCGACAAAGACGGAATCATCCCTTCTTTGCTTGCGGCGGAGATCACGGCGCGGATGGGCCGCGATCCCGGCGAAATCTACCATGAAATCACACATGAGTTCGGAGAGCCGGTTTACGAACGTGTTGAAGTATCAGCAACTTTAAAGCAAAAGGAATTACTAAAAAAACTTTCGCAAGAGAATATCATTTATACCAATCTTGCCGGTGAAAAGATTCAAACCATCCGGACCAGCGCACCAGGCAACGGAGCGCCCATCGGTGGGGTGAAGGTAGGAGCTGAAAGCGGATGGTTCGTGGCACGTCCGTCAGGGACGGAGGAAATCTACAAGATTTATGCGGAAAGTTTCCGTGGCGCCGAGCATCTGCACCGCATCCTGGAGGAAGCACAGGCGATCGTTAGTGAAGCTCTGGGCGTACCGCTGCAGGTAAAATCCCCGTCCTCGACAATTGTAAAGAAAAAATCATAAAGCAAACAGATACCGAGGAGGCTGTAATGGAAAAGAAATATAAATATATCCGCTTTTTCAAAGAAATCGGAGTCAATGATGTAGCTCTGGTAGGCGGCAAAACATCTTCCCTGGGTGAAATGTACCGCGAACTCACTCCACAGGGGATGAAAGTGCCCAATGGCTTTGCTATTACTGCAGCCGCCTATCGATATATTCTCGATCAGGCTAATGCATGGGATCCCTTGCACAAAGCTATCGAAGGTATCGATGCTAACAATATGGTTGATCTGGCAGATCGTGGAAGACAGGCTCGTGCCCTTGTTTACGGCACTCCTATCCCTGACGACCTGAGGCAGGAAATACTGGACGCCTACAGGACTCTCCAGGACGAGTACGGGCACGACATGAGCGTGGCAGTGCGAAGCTCGGCCACCGCAGAGGATTTACCCAACGTAAGTTTTGCCGGCCAGCATGAGAGCTACCTAAATATATATGGTGATGAGCTGCTCATAGACTCCTGCAAACGCTGCTTTGCCAGCCTCTTTACCGACCGTGCCATTCATTATCGTATTGATCAGGGATTCGATCATTTTAAGGTATACCTCTCCATCGCGGTCATGAAGATGGTGCGTTCAGATATGGCCGCAAGCGGTGTAATATTCTCATTGGACACTGAGTCAGGCTTCCGGGATGTGGTATTCATAACCGGTGCTTATGGACTCGGTGAGAATGTGGTTCAGGGCGCAGTGGATCCGGATGAATTTTATGTCTTCAAACCAACCCTGCAGCAAGGTTATCGCAAGATCCTGCGGCGCGTGCTCGGCAACAAAGAAATCAAGATGGTTTACCGTGAAGGAGGGACCAGGGAAGCTACTCGTAACATTCCCACACCCCAGGTTGACCGCGAGCATTTTTGCATCTCCGACGAAGAGGCACTCACCCTGGCAGATTGGGCAGTTAAAGTGGAAAAACACTACTCTCAGAAAGCGGGACACCCTNTACCCATGGATATGGAATGGGCAAAGGATGGTAAAGACGGACAGCTTTATATGGTCCAGGCACGACCTGAGACCGTTATCTCGCAGAGGCAAATAAACATGCTTGAAGAGTATGTGCTTCAGGGCACCGGGGAGGTTTTGGCAACAGGACACTCAGTTGGAGAAAAAATCGCCTCCGGTACCGCTCATAAAATATTAGATACAGACCACCTTGCTGAATTTAAGCCAGGAGAAGTGCTGGTCGCAGACACAACATCTCCGGACTGGGAGCCGGTAATGAAAACGGCGGCGGCTATTGTCACTAACCGGGGCGGGCGTACCTGTCACGCAGCGATAGTCAGCCGCGAGTTAGGTATACCCGCGGTAGTTGGTGCTGAAAACGCTACAACAAAGGTCCCGAGCGGAGAGAAAGTGACGGTATCTTGTGCTGAGGGAGATATGGGGAAGGTATATAAAGGAGAGATTCCATTCGCGGTAAATAAAACAGACCTTAGCTCTTTAAAAAAGCCCAACACCGAGATAATGATTAACCTGGGTAATCCGGAACTGGCTTTCAAAACCAGCTTTATTCCAAACGATGGAGTTGGGTTGGCACGTATGGAATTTATTATTGCTGAATACATCAGAATCCACCCCATGGCTCTGGTGCATCCGGAACGCGTGACCGATGCCAGGGAACGGGAAGCTATCGATCGTATCACACAAGGATATAAACAACCGGCTGCCTTCTTTATCGAACGCCTTTCAGAGGGCGTAGGAACTATTGCCGCGGCTTTCTATCCAAAACCGGTAATAGTACGCATGTCTGATTTCAAAACCAATGAATATGCCAGCCTGCTGGGCGGGAAATTCTTTGAACAGAGTGAGAACAATCCNATGCTNGGATTTCGCGGGGCATCGCGCTATTCTCACCCAGCATATGTTGAGGGCTTCGCACTGGAATGTGCAGCAATGAAGAAGGTTAGAGAAGAGATGGGGCTTACCAATATTAAGTTAATGATACCCTTCTGCCGGCGTGTAGATGAAGCGCAGAAGGTTATCGACCAGATGGCTAAGTTTGGTCTCGAAAGAGGCAAGAATGGACTTGAAATCTATGTTATGTGTGAAATCCCCAATAATGTCATCCAGATTGATGCCTTCGCCGAGCACTTCGATGGTTTCTCAATCGGCTCTAACGACCTTGCCCAGCTTGTCCTGGGGGTGGACCGGGACTCCGCTATCGTAGCTTTTGACTATGACGAACGTGACGCCGGAGTAAAAGAAATGATAAAGCTCTCAGTGGAAGGCTGCAAGCGTAATAAAAGGCACTCAGGACTCTGTGGGCAAGCTCCCTCGGACTATCCGGAGATGGCTGAATACCTGGTAGAGATAGGCATAGACTCCATAAGCCTTAATTCAGATGCCGTACTTAAGACTACCTTGCATGTTCTGGATATAGAAAAAAGACTTGGCCGTAAACCTCGAAATGAGAAAAATTAAAATCTTAATTTAGAAGCAATTAAAACATAACAGGAGGTAAATATGAAAAGGATAGCAATTAACGGGCTGGGGCGTATAGGCCGCATGGTACTGAGACACTATGTGGCAGTACGTCCGAAGGACATTGAACTCGTTGTGGCTAACGATCTGGTACCCACGGATGATTTAGCCTATCTCATCAAATACGACTCGGTTCATGGGCAGCTACCTTTTCTTGTAACCGCAGAGAAAGAGGCAGTTCATGTGGGGGAAGTCACTGTAAAAATTACCGCGGAAAAAGACCCGGCACAGTTGCCCTGGAAAAGGCTTGGCATTGATGTAGTTATCGAATCCACTGGCCGTTTTACTAAACGTGAACTGGCCGCCAAACACCTTGAGGCCGGAGCAAGAAGGGTCATCATCAGCGCACCGGCCACTGATGCTGACATCACGGTAGTTGTCGGTGTAAACGAAAACAAGTTCGATCCCAAAAACCACTATGTAATATCTATGGCTTCCTGCACTACAAACTCGCTGGCTCCCCCGCTTAAGGTATTGATGGACAGCTTCGGTGTTGAGCAGGCGATGGCAACTACCGTTCACGCCTATACGGCCAGCCAAGCTCTTGTGGACAGACCGGATAAAAAACGGAATAGAGGACGGGCTGCTGCGGTATCTTTGGTTCCCAGTACTACCGGATCGGATATTGCGACTACGTTAGTGCTTCCTGAACTTAAGGATAGGCTGCGAGCTCTGGCCATCCGTGCACCGATTCCAGATGGGGCTATTACCGATATCGTCGCGAATCTTAAGAAATCCGCCACAGCGGAGCAGGTCAATGAAGCTTTCAAGACGGCTGCGGAAGGGCCATTGAAAGGTATCCTCGGGTACACTGAAGAGGATCTGGTATCAGCCGATATAATAGGTGATACACATTCCGGCATTGTTCATACCCTTTCCACTCAAGTTGTGCAGGGCAGGATGGTTAAAATCCAGGTCTGGTATGACAATGAGTTCGGATATTCAAAACGCCTGCTGGACGTAATTGAGCGATTAGATCTTTAATACGGTACTTATGTCCCGGAGATGATAATAAAGAAAGGAGGCAATTATGAAAGTGCTCGTTTACAGTGCTCGTCCATACGACCAGGATTTCCTCAAAGAAGCCAATCAGGGCAAACATGAGCTGTATTTCACTGAGACGCACCTTGAAGAACGAACGACCGTCTTAGCTCGGCAATATCCGTCAGTCTGCTGCTTTGTTGACGACGTCCTGAGTAAGAAAGTTATCAAGCAATTGTCGGATGGTGGCACGCGGCTCGTCGCCCTGCGGGCAACGGGTTTTAATAATGTTAATCTCAATGCGGCCGAAGAACTAGGCATGACTATCATGCGGGTATCTCGATACTCTCCTTATGCTGTAGCCGAATTCGCTGTCGGTATAATGCTTGCTTTAAGTCGCAAGATTCACCGGGCATACAATAGAGTACGTGAAGGTAATTTCTTGCTCCATGGATTAATGGGTTTTGAACTGCACGGCAAAACAGTNGGCATTGTTGGCACCGGAAAGATCGGCAGCGTGCTTGCCCGCATTCTGAAAGGTTTCGGCTGTACTCTTCTGGGCTATGATGTGGCGGAGAACCCGGAATGCATCGAGCTGGGAGTCAGGTATGTGCCGCTGAAGGAGTTATTGAATAGTGCCGATATTGTTAGCTTACATGCTCCATTAACACCTGAGACCCGGCATTTTATTAACGCTGAGAACCTCTCCTACATGAAACCAGGAGCTATGCTTATTAATACCAGCCGCGGAGCACTGGTGGATACCCGTGCTCTTATCGGTGCCCTCAAAAAAGGTCACCTCGGAGCCGTCGGTCTTGACGTTTATGAGGAGGAGTCGCACATTTTTTATGAAGACCTTTCTGACGAGATTATTCCTGATGATGTGATTGAGCGGCTCCTGACCTTCCCTAATGCACTGGTTACGGGTCACCAGGCTTTTTTTACCGAGGAGGCTATGGCTATCATTGCCAACACGACTATTCAAAATATCAGTGATTTCGCTGCCGGCCATGAGAATGAAAATGTTTTGAAGCCTAAGAATGTCCTGAAATCCCCCGGTAGGGATAAATAATAAGGAGGCTATCATGACTGTATCCGGGTATTATCTGCTGCCTCCCTTGCCGCAAGGTTTAGAAGGTCTCGCTGAACTGGCCATTGATCTTCGCTGGTCATGGAATCACACCGCTGACCGCCTCTGGGAATACATCGATTCAGATTTATGGTACGCCACTGGTAACCCCTGGCTTATTCTGCAATCGGTGGCTACCAGCCGTATGAAAGCCCTTGCTGCTGATACCGATTTCCGGAAGCTGGTCGACGCCTATATGATGAAGCACCAGAAAGCATCGGAAGCATCGACATGGTTTGAGCAAGCTTATCCCCGGATGTCCCTTAAAATAGCGTACTTCAGCATGGAGTATGGACTTAGTGAATCTCTGCCGATTTACTCGGGAGGTCTCGGGATACTAGCGGGTGATTATCTCAAAACGGCGAGCGATTTGGGCGTTCCCGTTATCGGAGTGGGCCTTCTATATCAGCAGGGCTATTTCCGCCAGGCAATTGATGCCCGTGGGAATCAGACCGAGTCTTATCCATACAACGACCCCGGTCAGCTTCCGATTATGCCGGTTCGTAATCAAAATGGAGAATGGCTCCGGGTGATGATAGATTTTCCCGGAGGTGCTCTGTGGTTGCGCGCCTGGGAAGCCAGGGTTGGACGAGTAAAGCTTTATCTCCTGGATAGCAACGATCCCATCAACAGTCCTCCTGACCGCGCCGTTACCAGTGAATTATACGGCGGCGGACCAGAAATGCGCCTGCAGCAGGAGATTGTGCTCGGTATTGGAGGCTGGCGACTGCTGGACGCTATGGGTATTAAACCAGAGGTATGTCACCTCAACGAGGGACATGCCGCACTCGCAGTGGTCGAGCGGGCTCGCAACTTTATGTTGGGTGAACATCAGCCCTTCAATATAGCTTCGACTGCAACTCGTGCAGGCAATGTATTTACTACGCATACGCCCGTTGAAGCAGGCTTTGACCGGTTCTCACCGGAATTGGTAGCCCGGTATCTGACAAATTATTCAGATCAATTGGGTATTGGATTGAGCGGTCTTCTAGCTTTAGGCCGCCAGGATCCCTCCAACTCGCAGGAACCACTAAACATGGCCTTCCTGGCTATGCGAGGTTCAGGGGTGGTCAATGGTGTCAGTCGCCTTCACGGCGAGGTAAGCCGGAAGATTTTCCAACCATTATTTCCGCGATGGCCCCAGTGCGAGGTACCGGTCACCCACGTTACTAACGGTATTAATGTGCCATCCTGGGACTCAACAATGGCCGATACGACCTGGACCAATGCCTGCGGAAAAGAGCGTTGGCTAAACACCATGGATGCGATTAAAGACGATTTCAAAAAAGTCACCGACGAGTCGCTGTGGCAACTACGCATGGAACAGTCACAACAACTTATCCATTACGTACGGGCACGTCTTGGCCGTCAGCTAGCTAGAGCCGGAGCCCCGGTGCAACTCATAAAGCAATCCAGTCAGCTACTTGACCCTGACATTCTCACAATAGGTTTTGCCCGGCGCTTCACCGAATATAAACGACCCAATCTATTGCTCCATGATCCCGACCGGCTAAGCCGGATACTGAACAATTCTGACCGGCCTGTTCAACTCGTTATTGCCGGTAAAGCCCATCCTCGCGATGAACAGGGAAAAGCCCTGGTGCGTGCGTGGTGGGAGTACTCGCTTTGTTCCGACGTGCAAAATAGGGTTGTTTTTCTTTCCGACTATGACATGGCTCTGGCTGAACAATTAGTACAGGGTATAGACCTCTGGATCAATACCCCCCGTCGCCCCTGGGAGGCTTGCGGTACCAGCGGCATGAAGGTTCTAGTAAATGGGGGCTTAAACTTATCAGAGCGGGATGGGTGGTGGGCAGAAGCTTACCGGACCAAGGTTGGCTGGGCCATCGGCGATGGGCAAGAGCATGGTGAAGACCCTGACTGGGATGCCCAGGAAGCAGAACAGCTCTACCATATCCTTGAGAAAGAGATTGTGCCTTGTTTCTATGAACGTGATGGCAGGGGGATCCCCGCCGCATGGGTAGCACGCATGCGGGCCAGTATGGCTGAGCTTACCCCACAATTCAGCACGAACAGAATGCTGCGAGAGTACGTCGATAGATTATACCTCCCTGTTGCTCGGAACTATCATAAGCGCATCGCCAATGGGGTAAATGAGTCTTTACGCCTATGCAGGTGGCAAGAGTTGCTCGACACACATTGGCAGAAATTACATTTCAGAGGGCTGGATATACACAGAGAAGGCGACGATTACGTTCTAACGGTCTCGGTGTACCTTGATGATCTTGATCCTGAAGCAATACAGGTTCAGCTTTACGCCGAACCGGTGGATGATGTGAGACCGGAAATCCATGTCATGGAAATAACTGGCACACTAACGGGAGCAACGAATGGTTATCAGTATAATGCCCGTTTCCCGGCGCGACGGCCGGCCGAAGACTACACACCACGCATCGTTCCTTATTTCGCTGGTGCTGCGGTGCCCTTAGAGGCCAAACAAATATTGTGGTATGAATCGTAACTGGTCGCATTTCGAGAACAGTGTATAAAGACAAAGTTCGGATGGGAGGAGTAAAAATGGCCAAGAAAACGGTGAAAGACGTGGACGTCAAGAAAAAGAAGGTGTTAGTCCGTGTGGACTTCAATGTGCCAATGAAACACGATGGCACGATCACTGATGATACACGCATCCGTGCTTGCTTACCGACGATAGAGTATTTCATAAACCAACAGTCACGAATTATCCTTTGCTCTCACCTGGGCAGACCTGGTGGCAAAGTGGTGGAAGAGTTGAATCAAAAGATCTGTACCTGGATGAGGCTTTTTGGCTATTTTATCATGGAAATTACCCTCATTTTGGTTATTACAATATTTGCCATCAATGTTTTCCCATCTCCCCGTCCGCAAAACAGTATTCCGGATCGGAAACCGGGAATGAGGATTGATTACTTCCCGGAGAAATACTGGAGTGCCATTTTGATCTTTTCTTCCAGGCTCAGCTTGTTTTTAGCGGGGAGGCTGGCGACCGCCCGGGCGGCCTCGGCGGCTGAGTAGCCGAGAGAAGTTAATGCGGACAGTACATCTGTATTTTCCGCGGAAAACTCCGCCTGCTGGGTAGTGATCCAACCGGCACCGATCTTATCTTTCAATTCCAGCACAATACGGTTGGCGGTCTTATTGCCGATACCGGGGATGGAAGTCAGCAAGTCGGCGTTGCCGGTGGCGATGGCCATGGTAAGCTGATCGGTACTCATGGCGGAAAGCATGGATAGTCCCACCTTGGGACCAATCCCGGAAACACCTAATAAAATATTGAAAAGCCGCAGTTCGTCGGGGGTACTGAAGCCGTAAAGGGCCAGGATATCCTCCCTGACATGCAGGTGGGTATACAGCTTGACCTCTTTACCGATCCTGCCGACGCTGCTTAGTGTCGAGGTAGGCAAATAGACCAGGAAACCCACTCCGTTCACATTAACGATGACCGAATCGGAACCGATGATCTCCAGTTTTCCCTGTAAAGAAGCAATCATATAACTCTCCGGAATAAACTTAAAACTCAAAGTGAAAATCTCAAAACCATAATTGATGGTACTGCAAAAAGCCAACAAGCATATTCAATGAGATTGCTTCGCCTCACGATTTAGCTTCATCCTTCGGCTGAAGGACTCGCTAAACCGTGATGGTCTCGCAAAGACGAGATTTTTGCAGTTTCGCCATAATTCAAAAATAAAATCTGGAATAAAGCCCAATTTGAGATTTAATTTTTAATATTTGAACTAATTTGTTATTTCCCTTGTTCCAGTAATTTGTTTAAGTGTAGCTCATGAAGATGACAGAGGGCAACTGCCAGGGCATCCGCTGCATCATTAGGTTCGGGAATTGCGGCTAAACCGAGCTGGAGGCGAACCATCTCCTGTATCTGTTCCTTGGAGCTGGCCCCATAGTTGGCGACTCGCTGCTTGACCTGGGCCGGGGTGTATTCGAATGCCGGAAGGCCGGCGTTGGATGCCGCCAGAATAACCACTGCCTGGGCACGGCCTATCGCCAGCGCTGAACTGACATTTTTTGCCACGAAGGGCTGTTCCACGGCGACTGCTTCCGGTTTATGCTGTTTGATTATTTTGTTGAGCTCTTTGTAAAGGAGGCTGAGCCGCTCTCCGATAGTCGAATGCTCTTTAGTCCTGATGGCTCCATAAGTCACTAAGGTAACATCACTATCATCACCTTCGATAACGCCGTAACCCATGATAATTGTGCCGGGGTCGACTCCCAAAATAATCAT
>JGI20214J51088_10001306_pt1 | contig 17063 bp, 17 predicted proteins | sample WetSurMetagenome_FD_51088 | JGI IMG/M metagenome (IMG submission 51088) | reverse complement strand
CATGACCACCGGCTGGACAACGAGGATCATGCCGGCATATTCCGGGGAGAACCCGTTGACGTACTGCAGGTACAGGCTCAGGAAGAACGTGACCGCGAACGTGGCGCAGTAGTTGATGAGCGCTGCCATGTTGGAGAAGAGAAAGACCCGGTTCTTTGAGAAGAGGCGGATGTCCCAGAGCGGGTACCCGATGCGGAGCTCGCGGGCGATAAAGACCGCGAGCATCACTGCTCCCGCGATGACCAGGATAAAACCCTCCCGGTCCGGCAGGAGGGAGAACCCGTACATCACGCAGATGAGCGTGAGACCGTACTGGATTGATCCCCCGAGGTCGAACCGCTCACCCCGGCAGTCAGCCCACTCCCCCTTGAGGAACAGGAGGATCATGGCGACCGCGAACAACCCGATAGGAACATTGACGAAGAAGATGCTCCGCCAGCCGAAGATGCCGGTCAGGATCCCGCCCAGGAACGGCCCCATCGAGAGGCCGAGGTATACGGCAGTGGTATAGATCCCGAGCGCTTTTCCCCGGTGTTCCGCCGGTGTTGTCGACGTGAGGATGGCGACCGCGGTGCCGAAGATCATCGCACTTCCGAACCCCTGCAGGACCCGGAGCAGGATAACGGCAAGGGCTGATGGCGCAAAGATCATCAGGAACGATGCGAGTGTGAAGATGGCAAGCCCGGTGGCGAATACCTTCTTGCGCCCNTAGATGTCCGCGATCCGGCCGAACGGGACAAGGAAGACCGCTGACGCGAGCAGGTAGGCGGTCGATACCCAGCCCATCTGGATCGCGTCCATCGAGAACTCCTCCGCAATGGTCGGGAGCGCGATGGTGACTGCCGAGAGGTCGAAGGGAGTTAAGAACCCTGCCAGGATCGCAATAAAAAGGGCTGTATTCCTGGAATGTGCGGACGGCATGCTGTTCAGTACGTCATGTTGTCCGGAATGGGTAATAAGGGAGCCGGGCAGCGTCCAGGCAGTCCCCTGAAAAGAAAAAGATCGCGGGTTAGCCCGTCATGTAATATATTCACGGAGTTTGTGGACACGGGCAATCTGCTGTTTTGCCTGCTCTTTCTTCTCTTTCTCGATGCTGTTCATGATCCTGTCGATTGGTTTTGACAGGGAATAGATCTTGACCGGGCGTCCCTTGCCTTCGGCCTTGTTCTCCTTGATCCTGATCCAGTCCTGCCCGATCAGGTAATGCATGGCAAGACTGACTTCCGGCTGGCGGAGGTCCGTTCCCCGCTCGATATCGCGCGAGGTCGCTTCAGATACGTTTGCAAGGAAGACCAGCACCTGTGCAACATTTTTCCGTGTACCGATATCGATGAGCAGGTCGACAAACTCTCTCTCTTTTTCAGTAAAATACATCACGTTCTGGGTTTTCATGCATCACATCCACCCTAATCCATATTATTTTTACAAATATATTTTTATTGGTGCTCCCCGCGATCTGTTCCCTGGTAATACAGGAAAAAAATAGCTTTCCGGTCAGGCCCGGCCCTGGTATGCTCCGAGTGCCGGCCTTATGCGATCTCCCGGATGATGGAAAGAATGACCGGTATTGCCTTAAGATCGAACATCATGGCACTGATTACGGCCCGGATACGGTGACCGTCCTTTGCCACCAGTTCCGTCTCGAATTTGTAGTGTCCCTTGTCGCGGAGTTCCTGCATGATGAGCGGTACCTGCTGTTCCAGCTCCGGGATGCAGATGTCCGGAAACGACATTGTCAGGAGTTCTTCCCGGGTAGAGCCGAGCATCTTGCACGCACGGTCATTCACTTCGAGGAATGGTCCCGGACGGTCTCCGGCAACGCCATAGACAACAACGGAATCGCTGACATTCTCAAGGAGGAGGCGGTATTTTACCCTGCTCTCTGCGATCTCCTCATCGGCCTTTCTCATGCGGGTGATATCCTGTATAGACTCGATGGCGCCGGCCGGCTGCCCTTTCTCATCGTAAAGGGGAGCTGCGGTCAGCCGGAGCACGGCCGGTGCACCATGGATCTTTTTTTTCGTCACCACTTCCGCTTTCACCGTGCGGTGGTTCCGGGCGATTGCGGTGTACCCGTGCCGGGTAAGAGTCTCATTATCTTCCGTGAACAGGTCGAGGAGGGCCGGTTTTCGTATACCCTGGATGTGGAGGGAATACTCAAAATTCCCCTTTCCTATCACCTCGTCGGCGCTGATTTCCGTCAGGTGCTCCATCGCCTGGTTCCAGATGATCAGCGTCCCGGAACGGTCGATGGCAAAGGTCGGCTCCGGGAGAAAATTAATGATATTGACCATCTGGCGCCGGGACTGTTCGAGTTCGTTCTGGATACTGCGCCGGCTTGATTCCGTGTCGATCATCTCGAGGGCGTACGAGATATCCTCGGCGAGCTCGCCCAGGAGGTCGATCTCGGTCCCGGTAAAGAAACCCGGGTACTGCGAGAAGAAGGTTATTGCACCCCGGCTCTTCCGGCAGGAGGTGATCGGGAACGAGGCTGCGGCACGGTAGCCGCACGATCGTGCTTCAGGAGCCCAGGTCTCCATCAGGGTGTCGGTGAGGATATCGTTGCTGATGGACGTCTGCCCCTGCCGGGTTGCGGTTATGGCAAGACCTTTTCCTTCGGGAAAGGGTTCGGAAGATTCGTGGACATTGGTAAAGAAACCGTCGAGCGTGCCGCTCGCTATCATCGCCGTCACCTTCCGTGTTTCCGGATCTTCGAACCCGAACCATGCCCGGATGAACCCCCCCTCCTGCACCGCGATCTTGCAGGCCTCTTCCATCAGCGTCCGCCGGTCATGGATCCGCACGATCGCCTCGTTGATGCGGCTCAGTACCAGGTAGAGGCGGTTGAGCCGGGCGATCTTCGCCTGGCTCTCGCGCAGTTCGACCGCATGCTTCACTTTCGACAAGAGCTCGGCAAACTGGGCCCTGGGTTCCCCGCCTTTCCTGACATAGTAATCGGCCCCGTTGTTGAGGGATTCGATCACGATCTCTTCCCGTCCCTTGCCGGTAAAAATGATGAACGGCAGCCGGGGATATTTCACGCGGACGATCTTTAAGAACTCAATCCCGTCGATCTCCGGCATCTCGTAATCCGATATGATCGCATCGCAGCTGGTGGTTTTCAGCAGTCCGAGCGCGGCGTTTGCGGAGAGTGCAGGGATGACCCGGAATTCCGGATCCCGTTCAAGGAACAGCTTGAGGGTGTCCAGCATCACCGGTTCATCGTCAACATAGAGTATTGTTATCGTTTGCACATCCTCTCCAGCAGGTCGCCCGTGTCCGTTGTGAATAGATTCGATAGGGACGTTATTAATATAATGGTTAAAATTCCCTGGAAAATCTGAAATCCTGTCGGCAGGAGCCGGGAGTCGTTATTCCTGACTACGGAAATGGGGGAGACTGTGCATTTTCCCGGGGTCTGGCCATTCCGGTTTTTTAGTTACTCCGAAGAAAACCACGTCTCGTGCATCATTACGTTCCAGTTCTCTGGCAGTAAGGAGTGTGACCCATTCTCTCCCCGGAGTGGGATGCAGCTCAAGGGGAACACCGGCAGCCGATGTTATACCTCCAGCCTGGCAGGTCCTGTTCGATAACAGTACGATCCGGGACATGGAATCCCCCAACCCGGATGAGGGAGGGGTCGATGCGCAGAACCGGACCCTGCTGTCGATGAAGTACTTCCACTGCCGTAACANCTGCGGCATGAAATGATATGTGCCCCGGGCTGCCCGCGGACAATTGCCAGAGAAGATGTATTCAGAATTAACAGGACCGTAACTTCCGTTTCCTGTCCGGGCATCGGGATTTCGGAGTCAATACTTCCTGAGCGGACCGCCCCGGCCGGTCCGGCACTGAACCGCAAAGTTCACCCCATAACCCCGGTGATTTTGGATGCTTATTACCTTGCAGGAGAGATATATCCGGTGAATTGGTATGCTCAGTCGAAAACCACCATTGTATCCATCATATGCTGACCGAAAGGACAGTTCCTGTCATCCCGGACCGCGTCCGTCCCCTGCGATAGCGCTGGATTACCCTCTGAAACACTATCGCCATAAGGGATATGCCCCAGCGGCAGGGGCGAAGGCAGCAACTGCCGCAGCCCCAAAAGCGTTCCATCGTAACATCCAAGAGCTTTTACGATCAATACCGGCCTGATCATATGGTCTCCATAAAAAATTCCCTCGGTACAATCATGCTTCTCGCAGGCATGCTCTTCCTTGTCGGCGGTGTCACGGCGTCAGGTATCCAGGCGGTCCTTGGCGAGGAGGTCCCGATATCAGGGTACGCCACTTCCGGCCCGTACGTGTATCTTTACCTGACCGGGCCGAACCTTCCCGAGAACGGGGTTATGCTGAATGATGTAACAAAGAGGGCTGACCAGGGCTACTTCACGAAAGTCAGCGTGGACGGCGACGATCACTGGTCCTACAAGTGGAATACAGGATCCGTTGGCGGGCGGCTGGATGAAGGTACCTATACGGTCTGGGTGGTGAGCGGCCCCAATGACCGCTCCCACCTTGCCGAGGCCGATTACCGGACCATCGGCGTTACGCTTGGGGGCCCCTCCATCAGCGTCGACACCCCTGCCCAGCCGGGCGGGATGGACCTGCAGTCGGTCCCGGACGGGGCATCGCTGGTGGTAAATGGCCAATACCGCGGAAAAACCCCGTTTTCCCTGAGCGATCTCTCTCCCGCTACCTATAATGTCACCTTCTCCCGGTTCGGATACACGGATCTCACCCTCAATGTCCCGGTGACGCAGGGAAAAATCACTGAAGTGACCGCAACACTACAGCCGGAGACCGGGACGCTTGCGGTGAATTCCACCCCGGCCGGTGCCCGGGTATTGTTCGACGGGACCGATGCCGGGCTCTCGCCGGTTTTTGTCACCAATATCTCAGCCGGCAACCACACGGTCATGCTGGAGATGGAGGGCTATGGTACGACAACCCGGCAGGTCAGTATTCCTGCCGGCCAGGCCGGGACAGTCGAGGTCGTCCTTGAGCCGGTTCCCGTACCGGCCACGACCGTCCGTTCCGCCGGGCTTCTTACGGCAATGACCGGTGCATTCTGTGTCATCCTTCTCGGTATTGCCTGCAGCCGTCGCCGCGACCCGTGACCGCTTTGACCTGAGTGTCCCGCGGTTGCTGCAACATTTTATATCCGATGGAAAAAAACCCGGACTGGAGCTTCTGCATGACTGCAACCCTGATGGATGTCCTGATGATAATTGCGCTCGGAATTCTTGCGGGTACCGGTACCGGGTTACTGATCGGGTTTGTTGCAGGAAAACAGGAACACGACTGGGCCGCGATGGAGAAGAAGGAAAAAATAACCACGATCCTGCTCATCCTTGTCTGTTCTGCCATGTTCATTGCAGTGCTGGCGTGGTACCTTTTCGTATACATCGGGACGTAACTTCCTGATGTGCCGTCCCGGTCCTCGAAAAAGTCACCTCGCATGCAGTGCACTGTTCCGGTGTATCTTCTTCCCGACCGTCTCCCCAGTATCCGTGGGGAGGAACTATCCTCCATATCCGCGACCATCCGGGTGAATTTCTTCATCGTCGGGACCAGCCCCGGCGATTACCGGGGATTGCCCGTAAGGTACTGCATGATGCGATCGATGACGGCCGGGTTCTTTGGCAGGTTGATATGACAGAAAAGGTCGGGGCGCAAATATTGGCCTGATGTATCCGGGCCGGGCGGGATGATATCGAGCGGGATACCGGGAAGGGCGGATTCGCTGTGCGCGACAACCCCGTCACCGGCAAGCGTCTGCCGGAACCGTCCGTCCGGACCGATCTCCCAGGTCCTGCCGGCAAACAGGGGGAAAAATGCCGGCGTTCCCCCCGGGTTTCCCGTGACGATGAGCCGGTAGAGGATGTCCTTACGGATCCCGGCAGTGCGGAGCTCGGCCATGACCCGGCTCTCCGGCAGAACGTCCTGTACCATCTCATCCTTTTCCGGGTCAAATCCTTCCGGGACGAAGACGCCGGTCAAACAGCCGACGATCGTTTTCCCGTGTATCGGATCATTGAACAGTTTTGCCAGCGCTGAACCGTTGTTGGGGGGGCCAAGCCCTATCAGGTGGCGGACATGTTCCTTATGCTCCGTCCTGTCCATCACTTCGAGACAATAGCGGGTGATGCAGGTCCCGAGCGAGTGGCTGACGGTGTCGAGAGGACCGTCGTACCCGGTCTCATCCCGGTACTGACGGATATGGTCCCGCAGGGCCCCTGCAATATGCGGCAGGCCCTCGTGTGCCAGCTTCTCGTGGCTGAACCTGCTGTACGGTATATGGGCAGCCTCGAGCCGGGGCAGGAGCCGGTTCCAGACCCCGGGGTGGCTGTTCCAGCCGTGAACGAGGATGACGGGGACGGGACTCTCTGTCATGGGATACCTATCTGTTCTCCTATCCGATAGAACAGGTGGTTTTTGCCGCATCCGGAACCGCTGAAGAAAGGATACAGGCTTTGCACAACCGGTCACTCTTTGCCGGTGAAACGGTACGCACCTTTCGGCACCCGGATCTCGAACCGGGCTCCTTTCCCGGGAGTTCCTGTTTCGCGGATCCCGATCCCGGTAATGGAGAGGATCTCCCGCGAGATGAACAGGGCAAGTCCCGGGTCCCCGAAATGCCGGCGGCTGAAGATCTTCTCCTTTGCGTCCGCCGGTATCCCGGCCCCGTTGTCTTCGCAGGTCAGCACCAGTTCCTCGAATGATTCCTGGAATGTGAACCTGACCTGCGTGACTGTATCCCCGTGCATGACCGCATTGTTGACGAGATGATGGAATACTCTTTTGAGCAGCAGGTCTGCATAGATCTCGACTCCTGTAACCTCTACATCGACGGTGATATTCTTCAGCCGGGTGCCGGCACAGCTTTTGAGAATCACTTCCCGGACATTCTGCCATGCCGGTGGCAGGATCCCGATATCCTGGTAATCGCGGGTGAAGAGGATCTGGTTCTGGATGGCTTCTGCTGCAGCCAGTTCCTTCTCCACCGAGGTTTTTAAGCCGGGATCGCCGGCAGTTTCCCATGAAAGTTCCAGGTGGCCTTTCAGCGCAGTCAGCTGGTTGAGGATATCGTGGCGGGTGAAACTGGAAAAAAAGTTCAGCTTCTCGTTGGCCCGCCGGACTGCCTCTTCCGCCAGCACCCGGTCCGTGATATCGAGGAGGGAGACCACGGTCCTGCCGGTGCCCGGTATCAGGGTGATCGACAAGTAGCCGTTCCGGACCTGCCCGTCCCACCGGATGAAACGGAATTCATACCGTGTCGGGACAAGCGCCGGGTCTGTCCGGCGTTTGCGCTCGTAATCCCTGAGGCGCTCCAGGTCTTCGGGCGCTACGAACTCGGTCCACTTCTTCTTTCCCTCGACCTCATCCCGGACGTACCCGATGATCCGCTCGAACTCCGGGTTGATGTAGGAGATGGTGGAGTCTTCATCGATGATCGCGACCGCCGACCCGATATAATCGAGGATAGCCCGGAAGCGGGACTCGGAGTCCTGCAGAGCGGACTCCTTTTTGCGCACCTCTGTAATATCGGTGATCGATTCGATTGTCCCGGCGATCTCGCCGGTATCGTTATAGATCGGTGCGGCAATCCCCCGGATAACGATATCCATTCCCCCCGGTTTCGCGAGCCGGGTCTCGGCAGTGACCGACTTACCGGTCCTCCTGATATTGAAATAGCCCCGCTCTTTTAACTCCGCGTCGGCTGCAAAGATGAGGTTTGCAAGGGTGGGCTTGCAGTCCCCGTAAAACGGGACAGCATATTCGTACCCGCCTTTCCCGAGAATATCCACGGCTTTAATGCCGCTGAGTTCCTCGATGGCGCGGTTCCATGCAATGACCTTCCCTGCCCTGTCGATGGCAAACGTGGGTTCCGGGATATGGTAGATAACCCCCGACATCTGCAGCCGGTCGGAACGGAACGCTTCTTCAAGGCGCTTCCGGTCTGAGATCTCCTGGGCAACAGCGAGGTACCCCGTGACGGTCCCGGCCTCGTTGCGCATCACGGTCAGGGTCAGGTCCACCGGGACCTGCACCCCGTCTTTCCTGACATAGGTCAACTCCCGCTCGTCGCACCCGTTGGTCCGTGCGCTTGCGGAGAATGCTGCAAACCCGCTCACCGGCGTACTGTTTTCGTCCCCGGAAACGGTTGCAGGTTCCGGTGCAGCGATGAAACGGAGGGGGGTCTCTTTTCCCACGAGTTCTTCTGCACGGTATCCCAGCATCCGCTCGGAACCGGTGTTGAACATGGTCAGGATTCCGTCCGGGCCGGTGGCAAAGAGGCTGTACGTGGTCACGGCATCCAGCAGCTCGCCCAGATGCTCCTGTGTCCGCTTCAGTTCCTCTTCGGCCATGACCTGCCCCGTGATGTTCCCGATCGTCCCGTCGACCCATGCGGAGGTCCCGTCATCGTTCCGTTTCACTTCCGCGGTGATCGATGCCCAGATTTGCGTACCGTCGATCTTTTTCAGTCGGATTTTATCGACACGGGCAAACCCGTTCTCTTTGAGTTCTTCCCGGATACGCTCCAGGTCCCGGGCATCTGCAAAGATGCCGGCGGTTGTGATCTTCAGAATGTCTGTCAGGGAGCCGTACCCGAACATGGCAAGGAAGGCCGGGTTTGCCCAGATAAACCGGCCCGGCAGTTCGGCCGTCACGCGGAAGACCCCGGTACTTAAGGTTTTCACGAGCGCCTGGTAGCGTTCCTCGTTGAGCCGGAGCATGCGTTCCATCTTCTTCCGGGGGGTTATGTCCACGAGGGCAATGATGCACTTCCGTGTGCCGGCAATCAGGGTCATGCTGGCGGCAATGTCCCGGATTATGCCATTCCGGTCAACGAATCCGAAACTGTACTGGGCGGGGACCCACCCGCCGGGTTTGAGGTACCCGGCATGGTATTTTACCGTCCTCTCGCGATCGTTTTGATCGACAAACTCCGTCCATTGTTTTTTTCCCTCGATCTCGCCGCGGGGATACCCGCTCAGATCCTCGAACCGGTTGTTGGCGAGCAGGATGGTTGCGTCCTCGCCGATGACCACGGTCGGGATGCCGCCCTGCTCAAAAATTTCCCGGTAGGTCTTCTCGGATTCGATGAGCCCGTCCGTAACCATCGNGGTATTCTTGAGACNCGGGGGTGTTTTCTTGAGGATCATGGGGGGTCACGGGTGTCCTGCACTGCCTGTACCTGGTATACGGGCTGCGGGCATTTTATTGGGATGTATACGTAAAACCCCCCGATAAATAAATATTTACAGATATTGCCTGCCCGCTGGTGGCCGCGGGCTGGCCGGACCGGTATCTTTCCCCCGGCACTGCGGGGATGCTGCATCCTCACCTTTTTTACCCGGCACCGCCTTTGCATGTACAGGTACTGCTATGGCAATTGACTGGTACAAGGAATTTGTCGACCTGAAGTACGAACCGGCAAAAGACGATATCGTCTGCATGTATTATTTTGAACCGGCAGCCGGTATCAGCGGGAAGGAAGCTGCAGGACGGATCGCGTCGGAGAGTTCGACCGGCACCTGGACGACCCTCTTCACCATGCCGCCCCGGATGAAGGCGCTGCAGGCGACCGCGTTCGATATCGAGGGCAATGTCGTGAAGATAGCGTACCCGATCGAGCTCTGGGAGGAAGGCAATGCCGTCCAGCTGCTGAGCGGGATCGCGGGAAACATCTTCGGTATGAAAGCGGTGAAGAACCTCCGGCTGATCGATGCAGCGCTGCCGGTGGCCTACCTGAAGCATTTCCGGGGACCGCACTTTGGCAACGAGGGGATCCGGAAGATGATGAAGGTCCGGGGCCGTCCGCTGACCGGCGCCGTGCCCAAGCCCAAGATCGGCTTCTCGGCAAAGGAGCATGCGGATGTCGGGTACGAGACCTGGATGGGCGGGTTTGATTTCGTCAAGGACGACGAAAACCTCACCTCCACCTCCTTCAACCGCTTCGATGATCGCGTCAAATACATGACGAAGCTCCGGGACAAGGCGGAGAAAGAGACCGGCGAGAAGAAGTCCGCGTTCCTGAACATTACGTCCGATGTGGAGACGATGAAGAAGCGGGCCGACCTGCTGGCGGCAAACGGCTGGAACTACTGCATGATCGATGTGGTGGTTGCGGGGACCGCGAGCGTCATGACGATGCGGGACTACTGCTCGGACCTCGGTCTCGCCATCCATGCCCACCGGGCCATGCATGCGACTTTCACCCGGAACCGGAAGCATGGTATTACCATGCAGTTCCTGGCCAAGATCATGCGGCTTGTCGGCGTCTCCCAGATCCATACCGGCACTGCAGTCGGGAAGCTGACCGGCTCCCGGCGGGAATCGATTGCCCTTGCCGACCTGCTGCGGGAGAAGAAGACCCACGCGGTCGATGGCATGCTGCTCGAACAGGACTGGGGAAAGATCAAGACGGCCTTCCCGGTCTCGTCCGGGGGCCTGCATCCCGGCCTTGTGCCGGATGTGATGGACATCTACGGAACGGAGATGGTTCTCCTGGTCTCGGGCGGCATCCATGGCCACCCGAAGGGAACCCGGGCCGGTGCAATGGCGACCATGCAGGCCATCGAGGCATGGCAGGCAGGCGTTACGCTTGAGGAGATGGCAAAGAAAGCGAAGGAACTTAAGGAAGCCCTCGGCAAGTGGGGGCACTACAGGCCGGTATAAACCGGTTTATTTTTTTTGCGATCATTTTTACAATCCCAATACCTCAACCTGCAAGGTATTTCCAGCCGCCGCTCATGAACGTTCCGCGGATTTTACGAATAATTTTATCAGGCANAATCCACCGGCAGAACCCGGCGCTGTTCCGGGAGTGCGACTGATCGGGTGAACCGCCCGGATCGATCTCCCNCCTAGGCCTTTTTTACCATTTTTCCCGGGAAATGTCCGGACCCGGCAGACCGGACCGGAAAAGAGGCGCCGGTTTTTTCAATGATTTTTTGTACCGTTCGCAACCTTCATTACCTTCCGCTCCTGATCGGATTGTATGCAGGATATTGTCAGCAGCAAAAAAATGGAGAACGGGATTGTCGTTTTCTGGGATGAGAAAGGAGAGAAGAAGTCAGAGTCATTCAATTATATCGAACTTGTTGACATGAAGATCAATGCACTCGACCTGCTCGACCGGCCGAAATCCTATAAGGTCGACAAGGCAGCGCACCGGCTCATCGTGAAAAAATAACCCATTTTTCCGGCACCGGTTTTCTCGCCCTTTTTTTGTAACGGTCCCAACCTTCATTATCACTCATCCCCATCGAATTGTATGTACGATATCAAAGCCAGCAAGAAAATGGGTGAAGGGATTCTCATCTCGTATGAAGAGAATGGCCAGAACAGGTTCGAGTCATATAATTTCCAGGACCTCCTTGACATGAAGGTCAATAGTCTTGACCTGCTCGACCGGCCCATGTCGTACCGGGTCGACCCGGTGGCGCACAGGATCGCCTCAAAGAAATAATAACCCTCTTTTCCTTCCGGTTTTGATTGCATTGNTTCACGGCAGGTTCCATCGGGAATCTATCCCGGTTCCTGCCGGAATTTCCCGGGTCTGCAAAAACATATAAGTGTATAAGCAAACACTTATACAGATTCCATGGAGCCCTGCAACAAGTGCGAAATCTGTAACAAGCTCTGCGAGATTGTCCCGCAGATGGCCGGCACCTTCAAGGCGCTCGGCGACCTCACCCGGCTCCAGATTATCTACCTGCTCTCGACCGACACGAGCGGGACGCTCGGAGTTTCCGAACTTGCGGCCCGGCTCAATATCTCGCAGCCCGCGGTATCGCAGCATCTGAAGACGCTCAGGACCGATGGGCTTGTCGGGTCCCGTCGCGAAGGTTTCTACATTTATTACACCATCAACCGCGACCGGATCGTTGAGTTCCGGGAACATTTCGAGCTGCTGTACTCGACCGTGATGGCGAACTGCAACCGCGAATTCGTCCGGAAATCAACCCGCGACCGGAATATCCGGGCGTGTGTAATCTACTACTCGTATTCCGGCGTGACCCGGGGCGTTGCCGAAGGTATCCGGCAGTCCTCCGGGTGCGACATCATCGAGGTTAAAACAAAACAGGAATACTCGAAGTTCACCGCATACACGACCGGTGTGCTCCGCTCGCGCAAGGGTGCCTGCGACCCGATCGTGCCTGACGAGATCGATGTCTCGCAGTATGATTTCATCTTTATCGGGACGCCGGTCTGGGCCTGGAAGCCGGCACCTGCCATCAACGCCGCGGTGAAGGCACTCAGGGGCTGCGAGGGCAAGATGGCCGTTACGTTTGTCACCTGCTGCGAGGAACCCGGGGAGGCCCTTTCCCTTCTCAGCAAGGCCCTCGCGGAGAAAGGAGTCCGGGTCATGGCCGAAATCAGCCTTGCGAAGGAGGACACGGAGAGCCCGTCGGCGGGCTTTGAACTCCTTGAACGGATCGCCGCAGCATTCCCTGCGGGGGTTGCTGATGAGGAGCCGGCACCTTTTGTCCGGAAAACCAGGACGGTGAAACCATGAAGATCAGCATTATTTTCAACTCGTATTCCGGGAATACCCGTGGCGTGGCAGAGAAGGTTCACGCGGCTTTGGGAGGAGAACTCATCGAAGTGGTCTCAAAAGAGTACTCTTCGAAGATTTCCGCATATACCATCGGGTGTTACCGGGCTATGAAAGGCATGAGTGATCCCATTGAACCAAAAACGATCGATGTTGCAGGCGATGATATCATCGTCGTCGGCACACCGGTCTGGGCCGGCAGGGCAACCCCGGCGATCAATGCAGCGGTTGCGACGCTTGAAGGCTGCAATGGGAAGAAGGCTGTGATCTTTGCGACCTGCGGGAAAGACGGCGGGGAATCCCTCCCGATCCTGAAGAAGTCCCTTGAGGAACGGGGCGTGATGGTTGCCGGGGAATTCGTGTTCGATAAAGCCGGAACAGCGGATCCGGACCGGATCAACGCAATGATCTCAGCGATAAAGACCGTGGGGACAGCATCGTGAAGACCATCGTCTACTACTTCACCGGCACCGGCAACTCGCTTGCGGCTGCAAAGAAGATCGCTGCGGCCACCGGGGACTGCGAGCTGGTCCCGATCGCATCGCTCGCAAAGACCAGCGGCGACATTGTCCCGCAGGCAGAACGGGTCGGTATCATCTGCCCGGTCTATTTCTCCGGCCTGCCGCTCATGGTGGCCGAATGGGCGGGACGCCTGGATCCTGCGGCAATACATTATGTATTTGCCATTGTCACTCACGGCGGTGGAGGGCAGTCTGCTGCACTCCGGCAGCTCGACTCGATCCTCCGGGAGCGGAAGGGACGGGGACTCGATGCAGGATTCGGCGTAGTCATGCCCGGCAACTACATCATGATGTATGAATCCCCCGCAGGAAAAAAGCAGGAAGAGATCCTTGCAAAAGCAGACGAAACGATCGCGGGTATCACCGGGCCGGTACTACGATGCGAGAGACGCGACCTGCCCTCCTCGCTTATTCCCCGCATACTCTATACCCTCGTGTACCCGTGGTTCAGATCCCATGCCCGTACGGATGACAAAAAGTTCTCCGTTACGGACAAGTGCACGTCCTGTGGGACCTGTGTTGCCATCTGCCCGGTGAAGAATATTGGACTGGTTGACAAAAAGCCGGTCTGGAAACACCACTGCGAGCTCTGCTGCGGGTGCATCCACAACTGTCCGGTGCAGGCCATCCAGGCCGGGGCCAGGACAGAAAAATGGGTGCGATACCGCCACCCGGCTATCACCGTTGCGGAACTGAAAGGAAGCCAGGAAGAGAACGTATGAAAACGATCATCTATTACTTCACCGGCACCGGCAATTCGCTGGCGGTCGCAAAGAAAATTGCAGCCGCGTTAAAGGACTGTGAACAGGTGCCGATCGCATCGCTCGTGGATACGCCGGGCCGGATTGTCCCGGCAGCGGATCGGGTCGGGATCGTGTGTCCCGTGTACGATGCCGGTATCCCGGTCATCGTGAAGGATTTCGCAGAGCGCCTGGATATCAGTGCAATACCGTATACCTTTGGTATTGTTACCCTTGGCGGGACCGGGGTCTCTGCCCTCCACCAGCTCAATAAAATCCTGATGCAGGGCTGCAGGAAGAAGATTGATGCTTCCTTTGCGGTTAAAATGCCTGGAAATTTCCCTCCTGTCGGGGTCCCGCCTGCAGGAGAAAAGAAAGAGGAGATCCTCCGGAAAGCCGATGCACAGCTTGCAGCCATTTCCGTGGCGATCCAGAAGGGACAGACCGTGCCTCCCGGTTTCTCGCCTCTCTCGTCCCTGATGAGGATTCTGCTCTATCCCCCGTTTGCAAAAAATGTCCACACCATGGACACGTCATTCTCCGTCGAGGATACCTGCACCTCCTGCGGCACCTGTGCGAAGGTCTGCCCGACAGGAAATATTACGATGGAAAAGGAAAGGCCGGCCTGGCATCATAAATGCGAGCTCTGCTGCGCCTGCCTCCACTTCTGCCCGGTCGAAGCGATCCAGCTGAACACGATGCGGGGCACCAAAGGCCGGGGACGGTACCGGCACCCGGACCTGAAGGTTGAGGATATGAAAGCCCAGCAGGGTGAGTAGGATTAACGGCATTGGCAGCGGGATGAGGATCCTTGACCTGGTCTCCGACAGGATTGTCGCGATTACCTCCGGAAAAATGATCCTTGCTGCCCTGGCCGGGTATGTCTTCCTTCTCGTCCTGATAAATGGCCAGCCGTTCGGCGTTGTACAGCTGAAAGAGATCACCGGGGGGGCCGGCATCCTTGACCTCGAGGTCCTCTATACCCCGGAACAGGCGTACGCCCTGTTCGCAGCAATGGGAGATGCCGGAAGGACATTTGACCTGACGCATATCGTACCGCTCGACATGCTCTTCCCGTTGGCATACACGCTCTTCGATGCGATTGCGATCACCTGGCTCCTGCACCGCTGGCTGCCGGCCGGAAGCCGGTGGCACCGGTTGAACGTGGTCCCGGTTTTCGGGGGCATCGCGGATTACCTGGAAAACTTGGGGATTATCACGATGCTGGTGGCATGGCCGGCACCATTACCGGATATTGCCCGGTTCACGATGGTGGCAGGACTCCTGAAGTTCCTGTCCGGCGCCCTTGCCATGCTCATCATCATCGGTGCGCTGGCCGGCTGGGGCATCACGATAATCAAAGGCCGTTTTGGCAGGAGGAGTCCCGCATTGTGACCGGGAGAGACAGTACTATGGAAGACAACAACCAGTACCGGGAAACGTTCAATGCAACGATTGGAGAGATCCTCAGCCAGGCGGTCCGGATCATTGCAGCTGAGCCGGCCCTCGTTATTCCCGGCACCGTCATCCTGCATCACCAGAGGAAGGCGGCAGCGGTGCGGAAGCAGCACGAACGCGACGGAATCATTGTCCCGCCGGTCATGATCGTCAGTATAACCTCGCGGTGCAACCTTGCCTGTACCGGCTGTTACATGCATGGGCGCAGAGAAAAATCCGCTGCGGAGATGAACCCGGCAATTCTCGTATCGGTTGCCAGCCAGGCAGCGGAGATTGGCGTCTCTATCATCGTGATCGCAGGGGGCGAACCGCTCGTCCGGCAGGAAGAGATCTTCCGGATTGCAAAAGTACACCCCCACATCCTCTTCCCGCTCTTTACGAACGGCCTGTTGATCGATGAGACGGTGGCTGCTGCGATTGCAGAGAACCGCAATATCGTGCCGGTGATCAGTTTCGAGGGGTTCCGGAAGGACACGGACCAGCGGCGGGGCAGTGGAGTCTACGACCGGTTGCTGGCGGCCTGTGCCCGGCTGAAAAGCCGGAACGTTTTCTTCGGGTGCTCGGTCACGACCACGCGGGAAAATTTTGACCAGGTCACGGGTGTTGCGTTCATCCTGCAGATGATCGATACCGGTGCCCGGGTCTTCACGTTTGTCGAGTACGTGCCGATGACGTCCGGCACGGAGAACCTTGTCCTGACTCATGAACAGAAGAAGACCCTGCAGGCAGTCCTCGCGGATTTCAACCAGAAATTCCCGGCGCTCTTCATCGGTTTTCCCGGTGACGAGGATACCTATGGCGGGTGCCTTGCCGCCGGCCGGGGGTTCGTGCATGTCAGCCCGTCCGGCGATCTTGAGCCATGCCCTGCCGCCCCGTACTCGGATACAAATCTCTCAACTGTACCGCTCAGGGAGGCCCTGCGGTCCCGGCTGCTCGGCCGGCTCCGCGAGAAGCCGGAGATTCTTGCCGAGACGCAAGGAGGCTGCGCCCTCCGGGCGAACCGGGTATGGGTAGAGGAGATCATGGGACGGGAATGATTTTGAGGTGAAAAAAATGGAAACCACAGAAAATGAGTCAAAGGATACACAGCCGGTAAAATCCCTGGTGATCGTGTTCTCCTGTCATCACGGCAATACGGAAAAGATCGCAACCACTATTGCAAACGTGCTGGGTGCCGAGGTAAAAACGCCGCAGCAGGTTTACCCGGAAGATCTCCGGGAGTACGGCCTGATTGGCTTTGGCTCGGGAATCTATAGTGCGACATTCGATCCCACCGTCCTCACCCTTGCCGACCGGCTTTCATATGCTGCAGGAAAGAAAGCCTTCCTCTTCTCAACCTACGGGGCCCCGGCGTTCATTGCGAACAGGGAGTTCATTGAAAAAAATCACCGGGAGATCCGGGAAAAACTGCAGGTAAAGGGGTACACGGTCATCGGGGAATTCGGGTGTGCAGGGTGGAACACGAACAGTTTCCTTGAGTATTTCGGGGGTCTCAACAAGGGTAAGCCAGATGCCGGAGACCTGAAGAATGCAGAAGCGTTTGCGCGGGACATGGTGAAAAAAGCCCGCGGATAGGAAAAACTCACCTGCGGACAGGATACCGGAACGAGACAATACAGGATCTATGAAAAAACATGACAACGTCCTTCCCGTCCACTCATTTGAATCCGCGGGCAGCCTTCGGAAATGGCTGAGCGAAAATCACGCGGAATCCGACGGGATCCGGGTGAGGACATACAAGAAGAGTTCCGGCATACGTTCTGTAACGTTCGAA
>JGI20214J51088_10001304_pt1 | contig 17076 bp, 15 predicted proteins | sample WetSurMetagenome_FD_51088 | JGI IMG/M metagenome (IMG submission 51088) | reverse complement strand
GACGAGACCATGATGGAGAAGGTCGAAAACGATGCCGTGGCCTACGGGCGGGGCATTGCCGAACAAAAGGGACGCAACGCCGACTGGATCGAGGAGGCCATCCGCAAGAGCGTATCCGTCACGGCCGAAGAAGCCTTGAAGCTGCATGTCATTGATCTGATCGCCACTGACATGAACGATCTTCTCGCCAAGATCGACGGGCGGGAAGTGAAATTGGTCTCCGGGAACAGAGTCTTAAAAACGAAAGGGGCCGAGCTCAACAGAAAAGAAATGGGCTTCCGGGAGAAGGTGCTCATCACCATCAGCAACCCCAACATCGCCTACATCCTGTTCCTTCTCGGGCTTGCGGGGCTGTACTTCGAGTTTTCCTCCCCCGGGGTGATCCTGCCCGGAATCATCGGCGGCATCTCCCTGATCCTGGCATTCTTTGCCTTCCAGACCCTGCCCGTGAATTATGCCGGAGTCCTGCTGATCCTCTTTGCCGTGATCCTTTTCATCGCCGAGATCAAGGTGGTCAGCCACGGCATCCTCACCATGGGTGGCGTCGTCTCGCTTGTTCTGGGCTCCATCATGCTCTTCGAATCGCCGGACCCGGCCCTCCGGGTATCCTGGGACGTGCTGGTCCCGGCGGTTGCGATTGTTTCCCTGTTCTTTATTGCCGTCATTTCGATTGCCGTCCGGGCCCAGATGCGCAAGGTGCTCACCGGCGGCGAGGGCATGATCGGTGCTGCGGGGGAAGCCGCTTCGGAGGTATTCGAGCGGGGCAAGGTAATCATACGGGGCGAATACTGGGACGCATGCAGCAAGATGCCCATCGCGAAGGGCCGTCCTGTGAAGGTGGTTCGAGTCAACGGTCTGAAAATTGAAGTGGAAGAAGTAACGTAGGAGGGTGTGTTTATGCTGTATCCGATACTTGTCGCTGTCGTACTTGTGATCATGTTCCTGGCCGCGTCCATCCGGATCCTCAACGAATACGAGCGGGCCGTCATCTTTCGACTGGGAAGGATCATTCCCACGAAGGGGCCCGGCCTGATTATCCTGATCCCCGTCGTGGACCGCATGGTCCGCGTGGACACACGAACAATCACCATGGATGTGCCCTCGCAGGACGTCATCACGCGGGACAATGTCTCCATCAAGGTGAACGCCGTCATCTATTTCCGCGTCGTCGACTCCATGAAGGCCATCGTCGACGTTGAAAATTACCTGTATGCCACTTCCCAGCTTGCCCAGACAACGCTGCGGAGCGTCTGCGGCCAGGTCGAGCTCGACGAGATCCTGGCATCGCGGGAGAAGGTCAACCTGCACATCCAGGAGATCCTCGACCGCAACACCGACCCTTGGGGGATCAAGGTGACCCACGTGGAAGTGAAGTACATCGACCTGCCGCAGGAAATGCAGCGAGCCATGGCAAAGCAGGCCGAGGCCGAGCGCGAGCGTCGAGCCAAGGTCATCGCCGCCGAGGGCGAGTTCCAGGCCGCCCAAAAGCTCTCCGAGGCGGCTGCCGTCATGCAGCAGCAGCCGATGGCATTGCAGCTGCGCTATCTGCAGACTCTCGTGCAGATCGGGACGGAGAACAACACGACGACGGTCTTCCCCATTCCCATCGACATGCTGAATATATTTTTCAAGCGGGAGGAAAAAAGCTGACCGGTACTAACTACAGTTCAATAGAAAGGAGAAGGCGTGGAAGCGAAAGAGAAAATGAAAGTCGTGTCGGGTGCGGTGATCCTGTTAACGCTGGGTGTGCTGGTTCTCCTGAGTACCTTCGGCATCTACAGCCTGGACAAGAGCTGGCCCATCCTCATCATCGTGTTTGCCCTGTTCACGCTGCTCCAGAGCCACCGGGACCTCGGGGGATGGGTGATCGGGGCGGCGGGTCTGCTGTTTCTGTTTTTCGAGAACTGGTTTGGCGAGGTGAGTACGACCACCATGAACCTCATCCGATCGGTCCTGCTCATTGTCGCAGGGTTTTTCCTCTTCAAGTTCATGAAAAAGAAGGAGTCTTGAGGAAACGGATCTGACGGGATGGAAACAAAAGAGCGGTCGCTGGTCATCACTGATTTTGACGGGACGCTGAGCCTCACCGACGTGGGCTACGAGGTGCTCCTGAAGTTCAGCCGTCAGGGCTGGGATGACATCGACCGGGATTACTGCGAGGGCCGGATCGGGTCAAAGGAGGCCTACGGCCGCATCTGCGCCATCCTCGGCGGGACCCGGGAGGACATGCTGCAGTTCGTGGCGGAGAACACCGTCATCGACCCGCACTTCAAGGAATTTTACGCCTTCTGCCGCGAGAATGGCATCGATGTCAAGGTCGTCTCCGACGGCCTGGATTTCTACATCGATTTCATTCTCCGACGGCACGGCTTCTCCGACATTCCCTTCTTCTGTAACGTGATGACCTTTGATGACGGGAAGCCCCGGTCCATCGAATTTCCCCATGCCAACGAGACATGCAACAAGTGCGGGACCTGTAAAAGCAACATCCTCGAGTCCTGTCAGGCCGGCTACGGGAAGATCGTCTACGTCGGCGACGGATATTCAGACCTGTGCCCCGCCCAGAAGGCCGATCTCGTCTTTGCCAAGGGTATCCTCTGGACACGCCTGTCAAAGAAAGAGCAGAAGGGCGTTCGCAAATACCGCAGCTTCAGTGACGTAACGAAGTTCCTTTCGAATAACGGCTTGAAGCCGGATCGGTGAAGAACGCTTGCAGCCGGAAACAGGTACGGACCTTCAGGCCTGCGTCGCACAGGCCGTGGAAATGCGGGAAATCTTCGCGGGGCGAAAACCGTGCGATCTCGTGATCAACAATGGTCGGACCGTAAACGTCTTCACCGGAGAGATCCTCGAGCATCCCGTTGCAGTTCACGGGGGGAAGATCCTCGCCTTTGAAGACCTGCCCGCCGTCGAGTCCTTCGATGCGCAGGGCCTTTTCATCACCCCGGGATTTGCCGATTGCCACATTCACATCGAGAGCTCCATGCTCAGCCCTCCCGAGTTTGCCCGGGCCGTCGTTCGCCGCGGGACGACAGCTGTGTTCACCGATCCTCACGAGATCTCGAATGCCCTGGGCGAGGAGGGCTTCCGGTACATGCTCGATGCAACGGAGAGCCTCCCGCTTGATTTTTACTTCCTAGTTCCCTCCTGCGTGCCAGCCACACCCTTCGAAACGGCGAAGGGTGATTTTTCGGCCGATGTCATTGCACGGCTCGCGTCGCTCAGGCGGGTCCTCGGACTGGCGGAGTTCATGAATTTCCCGGGCGTTCTGGCTGCGGATCGATCCTGTCTGGAGAAACTCTGGCGTTTCCGGGGAGGGATTGTNGACGGCCATGCCCCGCTTGTGGCTGGCAAGGATCTCTCGCACTACATCGCTGCAGGAATGGGGTCGGACCACGAGACCACGAGCCTTGAAGAGGGCTGGGAGAAAATCCGCAAAGGCATGTTCCTCTACCTGAGGGAGGGCACGTCGGCCAGGAACCTGAAAGATCTTGCCCCACTCGTCACGGCCGCATCGGCGTGCCGCATGGGTTTTGCCTCCGATGACCGCTCCCCCGAGGACATCTGCCGAAAGGGCCACGTGGACGACATCCTCCGCCGGGCTGTCCGCTTCGGGATCGAGCCAGTCACGGCCCTTCGCATGGCCTGCCTCAGCCCCTTCGAGCACTTCCGAATCTTCGACCGGGGTGCCGTTGCGCCGGGTTACCGGGCGGACCTGAACCTGATCGGAGATCTCCGTGATTTCGCCGTGAAGGCCGTTGTGAAGGACGGCCGCTGGGTCTGGCGGGAGGAGCGGTACACGGTGCCGTTCCCGACGGCGGGGGGCCACCCGGGGCTTTCATCCATGAATGCACCCAGCGCTGCCTCTCTGGCGGAAAAGCTCGCTGCCCGCGCCAATGGGGTGAAACTGAATGTCATCGGCATCGTCCCCGGTCAGATCCTGACAGACAAGATGGAACGGAAACTGGCTCAACGCAGCGGCCTGCTGGATGCGAGAGAACTTGGCCTGGCAAAGGTGGCTGTCATCGAGCGCCACCGCGGCACGGGAAATGTCGGTGTTGCCTTTGTCGATGGCCTCGGAATCGAAGAGGGTGCGATTGCCTCGACAGTGGCACACGACTCTCACAACATCATTGTTGCGGGGGCAGGCGACGACGACATGCTCCTGGCAGTGGAAGTCTTGAGAGAATCGGGGGGAGGGATCGTGGTGATCCGAAAGAAAGAGATCCTGGGATTCCTGCCGCTGCCCATCGGCGGGCTCATGTCGGACAGGCCCTTCGAGGAAGTGGCGGTACGCCACGAAGCCCTTCAGCGCGCCACAGCCGCACTGGGCGGCAAAATGATAGCCAACCCCTTCATGTACCTGTCCTTCCTGGCGCTCCCCGTCATTCCCCACCTGAAAGTGACGGACAGGGGCCTCTTCGACGTGGACCGGTTCGAGTTTGTCCCGCTGACACGGATGTAGCACCCCCGCCTTGAGAGAGCCCTCACGACCTCTTGTGGGCTTCCTTGGCAATCTCATCGCTTCCGCCAACCCATGCGCCAAGCAGGGTGTACGTTACGGCCAGCACCACCGGCCCGATGAAAAGGCCGATAATCCCGAAGGCAACGAGGCCGCCGATCACGCCGGCAAAGATCAGCAGGAGAGGAAGGTCGGCGCCCTTCTTGATCAGGAAGGGCCGCAGGAAATTGTCCATGGTGACGGCGACGATCGTAAAGGCCAGGAGCACCGTTCCCCNCAATGTCTGACCGCTCCAGTACAGCCAGATCACAGCGGGGATGAGGACAAGCCCNGGCCCGAGCTGTGCGATGCACAGGATTAACATGATCGCCGTGAGAACAGCCACCGCCGGCACGCCGCTCACGGCAAGGCCGATTCCACCCAGGATGGACTGCGCCGCGGCAGTGCCGACAACGCCGAGGGCCACCCCCCGNATCGCGCGCGCGGCGAGTACGGTGACGTCATCGCCCTGCTGTCCGGCAATCCGTCGGGAAAACCGGCGCACTGCGGCCGCCGCAGGTTCCCCGCCCGAATAGAGAATGGAGGCGATGATGACGGTGAGCAGGAACTGGACGATCAGCATCCCGACACTGCCGGCCTGATCGACGAACCAGGTGACAAGCTTTCCCGCGTATGGGGCGAGTCGTGCCGAAAGGCCTTCCTGGCCTGCGGAGGCAAGCTCCCGCCAGGACTCCGAAAGCTTGGGTCCGGCAAGCGGGATGCCCGATACCCACCCGGGNGGCGGCGGCAGACCCTGCGTCCTGAACGACTCCGCCCATCCCTTGATCATGTCGGCATTATTCGAGAGCGTTACGATGGCAAAGGTAAACGGCACGATAAACAAAAGCAGAAGCGCCAGCGCCATGACCGCCACGGCAAAACTGCGCTTGCCCCCCAGCAATGCCTGCAGGCGCAGCATGAGAGGCCACGTGGCCACGACGATCGTGAGCGCCCAGACNAAGGCAGGCAAGAACGGTTTGAGGATCCAGTAATTGAGTGCGATGAACATGCCGATGAACAGCACCGATAGCGTCGTCCGCGTTACATCGCGGGCAGGGGGGGTGTTCGTCATCTGGAGACTCCTCCGGCTTTCAATATGATTCCGTTGCGATCTGTCTGATGAAAACTTTGCAGGAAATCCTGCACACTTGTCAACGTCATTTAAGGGATGCGAGAAAAGGGGAGAGGTTGTAAAATCCCGTAATCCCGAGGCAAAAGGATTGACTCGGCGACCCAGGTGTGGTTTATTGACCGCGACTACAAGGCGCCTCGAAGGAGGCCCTTTTTTCATGAAAAGCTATGAAGAAAGGCATTCTCGCCGAATTTCTGTACCCCCTGCTGGCTGTCGCGGTGATCACCGTTGCGCTGAATGTCGCAGGCGCCGATCTCGCCATCGAGGCCCTTTTTTACAGTCCGGGTGCAGGCTGGCCGCAGGGAAACGGGGAGCTCTGGTCCTTCCTGTACCGGTACGGCAATATCCCCGCTTTCATCATCGGGGGGCTCGGGGCGATGGCTTTTCTGTTGAGCTTTTTCTCTGCGAAGTTTCAACCTGACAGGAAAGCGGGACTTTTCATCATTGTCTTTCTTATCCTGGGTCCGGGCCTGATCGTCAATACCTTTTTCAAGGATTGCTGGGGAAGGTCGAGACCGGCTGACATCGTCCAATTCGGCGGGACGGAAACCTATCGTCCGTTCTGGCAGCCGGGAACCCCGGGTCAGGGACATTCGTTCCCGTCGGGGCACGCAGCGATCGGGTTTTTCATCATGGCCCCGTATTTCGTGCTCCGACTCAAGGCACCCGGGTGGGCCCGGAGAGCACTTGCGGCAGGTGTTCTCTACGGTATGCTGATGGGACTCGGCAGGATGATCCAGGGGGGCCATTTCCTGACCGATGTGATCTGGGCGGGCTGCCTCGTGTATTTAACAGGCCTTTTTTTGTACTACCTGTTCCGTCTGGATCGGGAGGGGTTGATGGATCGCCATTCAGGAACCTGANGGCCACTGCAGGACCCGGCCATCGAACACAGCGAAAGAAAATCGCATGCAACCAGGGACAACCGATAAGATATGGATGTAGGTTTACAAAGAAAGATCGACCAGACCTTCGGGCCGTTCATCTGCGGGGTGCTTTCCCTTTTTTCGGGAGGCCGCACTCCGTCCACCGCCCCGAAAAGGATCTTGATCATCCTCCTTTCAGAAATGGGAAGTCTCGTACTGGGGCATTCCATGTTCCGCAGGCTCAGGGAAAAATATCCTGAAGCCGAGATCCACGCCNTGCTGTTCGAAAAGAATCGGGAGATCCTGGACCTCCTGGAAGTTGTGTCACCCGAAAACATCATGACGCTCAGCGATCGCTCCCCGGGTCATCTGGTGAGCGACTGCGTGGCCGTCATTCGAAAGATGCGCCGGTTACGGTTTGATGTCGTGATCGACTGCGAGCTCTTCGCCCGGGTCAGCAGCATCTTTTCCTTCTTCAGCGGGGCGCCTGTCCGGGTCGGGTTTCATCGTCACACCATGGAGGGGCTCTACAGGGGGGATTTCATCAACCGGCCCGTTCTCTACAACCCCTACCGGCACATCAGCGACCAGTTCCTGGCCCTCGTGGACGCCATCGAGTCGCAGAGCGTCCCAAAGAACAAGTTCGGTTCCTATGAAGAGGTTCCGAAAGAGGCCCCTGCGATGCGTCTGCAGGAAGGGGAACTGGGAGCGATGGTCAAACGGCTGCTCGGTGATTTTCCCGCCATTGCAGGCAAAAAACTGGTGCTGCTGTACCCCAGCGGGGGGATCCTGCCCATCCGGGCATGGCCTCTGCANAGCTTCTGCAGGATCGCGAAGGATCTTGTGGAGCGGGGTTNTGCGGTAGCGGTGATCGGGCTTCCCGGTGACAAGGATCTTGCCCGGACCATCCTGAGTTACTGCCGGAGCCCGTTGTGCATCGATCTGACGGGGTACACGAAGACCATCCGGGAGCTTCTGGTCATTTTCCACTTTGCGGAGCTTCTGATTACCAATGACGGCGGGCCCGGGCAGTTTGCCGTGATGACGCCGATCCGGTCGATTCTCTTTTTCGGTCCGGAGACCCCGGTCCTGTACGGGCCCAACAGCCCCCGCACAAAGGTTTTCTTCAGCGGCATTGCCTGCTCGCCGTGCCTGACGGCATACAATCACCGCAACTCGCCTTGCGACGGCGACAACCGGTGCCTGACGCTCATCACACCTGAATCCGTGCTCGAGTGCGCCCTGAAGATGCTCGGAGAGGAATCCGGGCGATGAACGGGGGCGAGAGAGTCAAGCGGTTCATCGTCCGTGCCGTCTCCCGGTTGCCCGGGGGGAGTTGGCTGCTGAAACAGCGTTTCGTGAAGTTCGGGACGGTTGGTTTTTCAGGAACCCTTGTCAATCTGGCCGTACTGTACATCGCTCAGGAATTTCTTTATCGGGGCCTCGAAAACGCGTCCCTGCAATTCAACCTGTCGCTGGCCACGGCCATATTCATCTCCACCCTGCACAACTTCATCTGGAACCGGGCCTGGACGTGGGGAGACCGGAAGTCCCGCATCCGGAAGCATGTCTCCGTCCAGTTCATGCAATACTGTGCTGCCTGCTGGCTTTCCATCGCCCTGCAGTTTGTCTTCACGAATGTATTCAAACAGTATATGCACTACATGCTGGCGAATATCCTTGCCATAGCAATCACGGCAGTTCTGAACTACGTCATCAACCACTCCTGGACATTCAAGGTGCGCAAGCAGGGACGGAAGAGTTTATAAGTTGATTGGTTGGCAAGGGAATGAGCGATCATTTTCCTTATCAACAACTCAACTCATCAACTTCCACCGGCGGTGGTCCAGCTGCCGCGGAAATCCCGCCCGATGGCGAGGTGCACGCTGAGCCAGTCGATCTTCTCACCCCGGAAAATGCGGTCGTGAGTTCCCACGCGCTCGATTCCCTCAAAGTACCCGGAATAGCGGTCCAGGCTTGAATCGCTTCCGCCATGCAGGACAAGGATTGCGTCCTGGCCGCGCAGGGCGGAGAGGTCTCCGAGAAAAACGTATCGCTCGGGCTGGGACAGGTCGAGGCCTGTGAATCGGGCGCCGCTGTAGAAGACGGCCTCGGCCGCGGTCGTTCCCTTGTCGGACAAAATGAAATACCCCCTGCCGGAGGGATGTTGATCTGCGATTCGTGATACCTGCGCACCCAGGTCTCGCCAGCCGTGAAACTGCTGAACGGGGTCTATGGCCGGAGGGATGGGCAGGAACGGCCTGATGAGATGGGCCTGGATGATGAGACCTGCGCAGAGGCCAAAAACGATTCCTGTAGTGATGAAGCGCCGATGTGCAGGCCTCTCTGCATAGACCTCGTGATAAACGGCCGCTGCCAGGATGAACCCGGCGATGTAGGAAGGGGCGGGCCAGTTTGCCTCGGCCACCTTTCCCATGGCCGTCGAGAATCCGAAAAAGAAAAGAACGGGCCATGACAGAAAGAGAAGGAAAAGATAGGCCGGTCTTTCTGTTTTCATGCTCAGTCGCAGGGCCTTCAGGCTGTACCAGACGAAAGCGACAAAGAGAAATGGAGTGGCCACACCGGCCTGGCCGCCAAGATATTCCAGAATTTTCAGAGGAGCGATTTCACCTTTGGGCGAGAATCCCTGCCTGAGCTGGTAGGTAAAGGAGGCCCACTCGTGTGTCCAGTTCCAGTAAAGAACGGGTGAGAAGATCGCCAGGGCGACCAGCAGGGCAAGCCAGGGGTCTTTCCGCATCAGCCAGTGCCGCCGGGACGGGCAGAACAGCAGAAAGCCGAATGTGCACGGGACCAGGAGCACCATGGTGTATTTGCTCAGAAGGCCAAGCCCCAGGAAGACGCCCCACAGATACCACCACCCGCTGGTTCCGCCCGCGGCAATCCGGCCTCCGCACCACGTGGCAGCGGCCCAGAAGAAGAGCATGGGCGTATCCGGGGTCTGGATGATACAGCCAGCCGGAAAGAGCAGGGTGGCATTGAACGCAAGGAGCACTTCCCAGGGGAGGCTGCGGATGGAAGGGAAAAGGGTCCGTGCCGTGTCGAAGAGGAAAAACAGGGCCGCCAGCGAAAGGAGAAATCCGCCGAGGCGGACAAAGAACTCGGAATTTCCGCCCAGCGACGTGAAAAGGGCCATCACCCAGGCAACCATGGGAGGATGATCGGAGTAAGAAAGAGAAGGATACTGGCTCCAGTACCAGTAATAGGCTTCATCGGGGGCAAGCTCGATCGTGTTGATTGCGAGAAGGCGAAGGGCAAAGAGGGCGGCGATGATGAAAAGGATCAGTCTGTCGCGGGGCGTGATAACCATGGGCCCAATCCCGATCAGCCCGGCAGGGCAACATCGGCAGGACGTACCCCGGCGCCATATTCCCGGTTATTATCGGGTTTCATGGGTTCCTGGTCAGGGTTCCAAGCCATTGCCTGTTCATCTGTGACGGGCATCCATTCAGGCGGGATACATCAAGGGGAATCCCCGCAGGTCGCCCACGGGGATTCCCAAAGATGTTATTTGTTCTTATGACGGTTGGCCTTCAGGCGCTTCCGGTATTTATGCTTGCTGATCTTTTTCCTTCTTTTCTTGACGACACTGCCCATACGTCACCTCATGCGGGTTATCTTGCCGGTTCACAATCGTTATTNATTCTCATATTCTTCGACAGGAATCAAGCAATTCCTGAAAATAATTACAGCANGCAGAGCCGGTCGGCCAGGGCCAGCCCCCGTCGGGTAGGGGTGAGGATATCNCCCGCCAGGTTCACGAGACCTTCATCCCGAAGGCTTTGCAGGGCGGGTCCCTTCTCNCGGAACAGGTCGAGACCGTAGCGCTCGGCGAAATCGGGGCCATGAATCCCCTGGATCGTCCGGAACCCGAAATAGAGGGCTTCCAGGAGAAGTTCATCCGGAGCCAGGCTCTCTTGCCCGCCCGTGGGCGCGAGTCCGTTTTCAACATCGCGCAAATANAGCTCAAGGGACCGATGGTTCCACCAGCGAAGGTTGCCCTTGAAGGAATGCGCGGCAGGCCCGAGTCCAAGGTATGGAGTGTGGTTCCAGTATTTGTGGTTGTGCCGCGAAACCAGGGAGCGCTGCCGTGCAAAGTTGGACACCTCGTAATGAGTGTAGCCCCGCCCCGTGAGAAAATCCGACGTCATGGAGAAAAACCGCAATCCCTCCTCTTCGCCGGGGAGGCTGATCCGGTCGTCTCTGATCCGTCGGTGCAGAGGAGTTCCTTCCTCGAGAGTCAACTCGTAGCAGGACAGGTGCTCGGGCTCGAAACGAANCGCCGTTTCCAGGGTTGCCTGCCAGAGCTCGAGAGATTGGCCCGGCACCCCGTAGATGAGATCGATCCCGAGGTTGTGGAAGCCGGCATTTCGTGCAGCCTCGATCGCCAATCGGCCGTCTCGACCGTCGTGGCGGCGCCCCAGGAATCGCAGTAGCTCATCATCGAAGGACTGCACCCCGATGCTGACCCGATTGACACCCGTATCATGGAGTTCCCTCATCCGGGTTTCATCCACGTCTCCGGGGTTGATCTCCACCGTGATCTCGGAGTCCGGCGCGATCACGAAGCTCTCATGGACGTTGNGCAGTATTTCCGCCAGTTGTCGGGGAGTCAGGCAGGAAGGCGTGCCGCCGCCGATGTAGACCGTGTCGAAACAGGGGGCAAAATCACGATGAAATGCCATCTCGCGGGAGAGCGCAAGGAGATAGCGCTCCACTTCCGAGTCATCCGTGATCGAATAAAAGTCACAGTAGGCGCACTTCGACCGGCAGAACGGGACATGGATATAAAGGCCGGCGTGGNACCCTGTTGTTTTATCAGCAGTCATCTGAGTGTCCGCTTGTCACAACCCCCAAGGGGGTCTTTTATGTTGGAATAATGGAATGATGGAATGTTGGGTGTGGAACGGGGATTAGTCTTCACATTATTCCAGTATTCCATCANTCNAATATTCCATTCTTAGTCATTGTCCGATTGAAGGACGGCCAGGAAGGCGCTCTGGGGGATGCTCACCGTTCCCACCATCTTCATTCGCTTTTTACCCTTCTTCTGTTTCTCCAGGAGCTTGCGCTTGCGTGTGATGTCACCGCCGTAACACTTGGCCGTCACGTCCTTGCGGAAGGGGCTGATCGTCGAGCGGGCGATGATTTCGCCCCCGATGGCGCCCTGGATGGCAATCTTGAACTGCTGGCGCGGGATTTCTTCCTTGAGCTTTTCGCAGGCATGAAGCGCTCTCGCCCGTGCGTTGTCGCGGTGAACGATCTGGGAGAGGGCATCCACTTTCTCGCCGTTGACCAGGATGTCGAGCAGAATGAGATCGTCCTCGCGGTAGTCGATGATGTCGTAGTCAAAAGAACCATAGCCCTGCGTTACCGTCTTGAAGCGGTCATAGAAGTCAAAGAGGACCTCGGCAAGCGGCATCTCGTAAATCAGTTCCACGCGGCCGGGGCTCAGGTAGCTCATCGTCGAGTTGGTCCCGCGCTTTTCCGTGCAGAGTTTCATGACGGCCCCGAGGTATTTTTCCGGCATGATCATGGTGGCCCGGATGAAGGGTTCCTCGGCCTTTTCGATGGACGAGGGGTCCGGGTAGTTGGACGGGTTGTCGACATTGATGACGCTGCCGTCCTTCAGGGTAAAGCGGTAGCGCACGCTTGGAACGGAGAGGATGATGGACTGATCGAACTCCCTCTCGAGGCGCTCCTGGACGATCTCCAGGTGCAGCAGCCCCAGGAACCCGCAGCGGAAGCCCAGCCCCAGGGCGACAGAGGAGTCTTTCTGGTACACGAGGGCGGCATCGTTGAGCTTGTACTTCTCCAGCGAGACCGCCAGGTCCTCGTAGTCGTCCGAGGAAATGGGGTAGATGGACGAGAAGACGACGGGCTTGATCTCCTTGAAGCCCGGCTGCGCCTTGTCCGTAGGCCTGCCGTCGTGGGTGATCGTATCGCCAATGTGCACATCGGCTACGGTCTTTACGCCGGCGATGATGTAGCCCACGTCGCCGGCCGAAAGGGTGTCTTTCCGCGTGCGCGCGATGCCAAAACAGCCCACTTCCTCCACCTTGTAGGTGCTGCCGTTGTACATGAACCGGATGATGTCGCCCTGCTTGACCTCTCCGTCGAATACCCGGCAGTGGATGACGGTGCCCCGGAACGAGTCGTACTTTGCATCGAAGATGAGTGCGGACAGCGCCTTGGCGGGGTCACCCTTCGGGGGGGGGATCCTTTCGACAATGGCCTCCAGGACATCTTCGATCCCGATCCCCTGCTTGGCCGAGCACTTGATGTGACTGAAGGGATCGAGCCCCAGTTCGGCATCGATCTGTTCGAGCACCCTGTCGATGTCGGCCGTCAGCAGGTCGATCTTGTTGATGACGGGGATGATGGCCAAGTTGTTCTCCATGGCCAGATAGAGGTTTGCGAGAGTCTGGGCCTGCACGCCCTGGGAGGCGTCAATGAGAAGGAGGACCCCCTCGCAGGAGGCGAGNGAGCGGGAGACCTCGTACGTGAAATCCACGTGGCCCGGCGTGTCGATGAGGTTGAGAATGTAGTCCTGCCCGTCCTTGGCACGGTAGGGAAGGGTGATGGCCTGGCTCTTGATGGTGATCCCGCGCTCGCGCTCGATGTCCATGTTGTCCAGGATCTGGTCCCGGAAGTTGCGATCCTCGACCATTCCCGTGTGCTGGATGAGCCGGTCGGCAAGGGTCGANTTGCCGTGGTCGATGTGGGCGATAATGCTGAAGTTGCGGATGTTTTTCATAACTGTTTGCGAATNACTCTTGAAAGCAGTGAAACCATGAGCAGGCAAAATTGGTTCATGGTCTCGTACGTTAGATAGTGATCGATAAAAAAATCCTCCCGCCGGGACCCATCCCGGCGGGAGGATTAATCTTNTACATTGAAATAATTAAAAAATCAACCCAGTTTTTTCATGAGGTCCTCGGAAACCTCTTTCACCCCGGGNGTGCCGTCCACCTCGATGACCTTCACGCGCTGCTTGAAGAAATTCACGGCGGCAAGCGATCCCGTCTTGGTATCGTAGTAGATGCCGTGGCGCTTGTCGATGGCGCCCTCGTCCTGGTCGTCGGCGCGGGCCTTCAGGTTTTCGGCGCCGCAGACCCTGCAGACGGGCTTGCCGTTTTTCTCGGCGGGCTTGATGGCGTCGATGAAGATATTGTTCGGGTGGTTGTTGTCGACAGGGCAGAGCCTCCGGCCCATGATGCGTTTCTTGGCAATGTCGCGGGCGAGCAGGATCTCNACAACGAAGTCGAGCTTCATGTTTCTTTCCTGCAGGGCCTTCCACATGGCTTCGGCCTGGGCGAGGTTGCGGGGGAANCCGTCGAGGAGCCAGCCCTTCGCGCAGTCCGGTTCCTGCAGACGGTTCAGGATCATGGGGATGGTGATGTCGTCGGGCACCAGATCGCCCTTGTCGATGAAGACTTTTGCCTTTTTCCCGAGCTCTGTCCCCTTGGAGATGTTCTCGCGGAAGATCACGCCGGTCTCGATGTGGGGAACTCCGTATTTCTTTTGGACGATGGCGCCCTGGGTCCCCTTGCCGCTGCCATTGGGTCCGAATATCAAGATGTTCATATACCTCTAGCTCCTTTCGTGTGGGTCTCTCCCTTATTTGTTCTCGGCCACGGCCTTCACCTTGGCCGTGAGGTTGATCAGGTAGGGCCTTTCGGCCTGTTGGATGGCACCGGTGTCCTGGTAGTCCTCCTTGAAGATACGCCTGACGACACTTTCCCGGTTGCCGCTTGCATCGCCGAGGTATTTCCGGATCCGATCAGAAAAGACGAAGGTGTTCTCGAGGGACTTCTTCAGATAATTTCTGGCTTCCTCACCTGTGAGAATGTAGAAGTGGCTGAGCATGATAATCTCCACGTCGAGGAAAGCCAATTTCTCGAGAGAGGCCACATAGTCCTTGTAGCTCGCGAGGAATTCCGGGTGAATCATGAAATTGCGGTCAGGCACGCCTGCGGACTCTCCACAGATGAGGGCTTTGATCCCTGGGAAGTAGAAAGACAGGCCGTCGCGGGTGTGGCCCGGTGTGGCGATCACCTGGAACGTCCAGCCGCCGCCGAGATCAACAGTCTCCCCGTCCTCGAGGACCCGGTCAACCTCCAGGCTGTCGAAGGTGACATCCTCGTTTCCGAAAAGAGTTTTGTGCTGTTCCTCGAAATCCTGGCTGAGGCTCTGGATGAGGCTCACGGCGTTGGGCTTCTTGAAGATCTCTGCGGCAAGGCGGCTCGCGGCCACCTTGAGCCCGGGGATGTGACGCTTCAGGTAGGGGGCGGTCCCGCTGTGATCGAAGTGCGCATGGGTGATGAAGAGCCAGCGAAGGCGGTTTTCGTCACCGAGGTACCGGCGGATTTCTTTCCGATAACTCGGCCCCATGAAGGTGATGCCCGCATCGAACAGAGATGGCGTTTCGGCCGCCACAAGGTAGGCCGGCAGATCGATGTCCGAAAGAGCATAGAGACCGTCGATAATTTTGCCGGCTTTTTGTATAATCATGGCCTCTCTCCAAGGGGCGCGAGCGGGAACATCGATAGCCTGTGGTCCGGCCTCAGCACGTGCGGGTGTTTTGATTCGAGCGGATAGAATCGAGGAAGGACCCCCCTCCAAGCCGGACGGAGTGTAGTGGAACGATCCCAAAATGTCAAGCAGATTCAGGACTCTCTAGTTGACGGGTCTGCAGGGGATGTGATACTCAAAGCGGCGCATGGTAATCGGCAAAGCACTTGAAAGGAGAGGGATCATGGCGGTTTCCAAGAAGATCGAAGGGATGATCACGCAGTCCTCGTGGATTCGAAAAATGTTCGAGGACGGCATTCGGCTCAAGCAGCAGTTCGGGGCCGAGAATGTCTTCGATTTCAGTCTGGGAAACCCGAACGTGGCGCCTCCCCGGGAGCTGCAGAAGGCCTTTCTCGAAGTGGCAACGGACGAGCGCCCGGGCGTGCACGGCTACATGCCCAACGCGGGCTACCTCGAGACAAGGGCGGCCGTGGCCGCCCAGTTGGGCAGAGAGCACGGCGTGAAACTGGGGCCGGAGCATGTTATCATGACGTGCGGGGCCGCAGGGGCGCTCAATGTGATCCTGAAGACCCTACTCGACCCGGGCGACGAGGTGATAATACCCGTCCCCTTCTTCGTCGAGTACCGAACCTATGTGGATAACCACAACGGCGTGTCAAAGCTGGTCAAGACGAAGGAGGACTTTGCCCTCGACCTGTGGGCCATTGCGGAGGCCATCACGGAGAAGACGAAGGCGATACTGATCAATTCACCCAACAACCCCACGGGCCGGGTTTACGATGAGGCCTCGATCCGGGCGCTTGCCTCCCTGCTCGACGACAAAAGCAAAAAGCTGGGCCGGACGATCCATCTCATCTCCGACGAGCCCTACGACAAGATCGTTTACGACGGCGTGAAGGTCCCGAGTCTGTTGAAGGCCTATCCCCACAGTCTCCTCGCCAATTCCTACTCGAAAACCCTCTCCGTCCCCGGCGAGCGCATCGGCTTCATCGCCGTGAACCCCGAGTCGGACGGCCTGGAATTTCTGACGGGCGGCCTCATCATGTGCAACCGCATGCTCGGGTTCGTCAATGCGCCTGCCTTCATTCAGCGGGTCCTGCCAAAGGTTCTCGAAGCGAAGGTCGACGTGGAGGAGTACGGGAAGAAACGGGATCTTCTGTGTGACGGGCTTGCCTCCCACGGGTACGAGTTCACGAAACCCGAAGGGGCGTTTTACCTCTTCCCGAAGACGCCCATCTCCGACGACGTGGAGTTCGTGCGGGCCCTGCAGAAAAGAAACATTCTCACGGTCCCCGGCAGCGGTTTCGGCGCGCCCGGCTACTTCCGGATTGCCTATTGTGTAGATGATGCGACGATCGTCAACTCCCTGCAGGGGTTTGGCGAGGTCATGCGACAGTACCGCAAATAGGCCGACGGGGAAACCATGAAGCACGGTGCGGGTTAATGCTGCAGAACCTCTCCCCCTCCCAGAAGAAGCTCATCGTCTGCCTGCTGCTGTTCCTGGCAACGCTTGCCGTCTTCTGGCAGGTCAAGAATCACGATTTCATCAACCTCGACGATGAACAGTACGTGACCCAGAATCCCAGCGTGAAGGCAGGATTGACCTTCAAGGGTGTGGCCTGGTCCTTTTCGACCGCCCATGCCGACTTCTGGCATCCCCTGACCTGGCTGTCTCACATGCTGGACTGGCAGCTGTTCGGACCGTGGGCAGGCGGGCATCACCTGACCAGCCTGATCCTGCACGCGGCCAATGCGGTCTTGCTGTTCCTGGCCCTTCTGGCGCTGACGGGGGCGTTCTGGCAGAGCGCATTCGTGGCCTCCCTCTTTGCACTGCACCCGCTTCACGTGGAGTCCGTTGTCTGGGCGGCCGAGCGCAAGGACGTGCTCAGCACGTTTTTCATCCTGTTCTCACTGCTCGCCTATGCCCGCTATGCGAAGAGTCCCGGCTGGAGGCGCGGACTTGCGGTATTCATTCCCTACCTTCTGAGCCTGATGGCGAAACCGACGTATGTGACGCTGCCCCT